>Ga0315336_1004229_pt1 | contig 17407 bp, 12 predicted proteins | sample ASW5metaG_FD_204512 | JGI IMG/M metagenome (GOLD analysis project Ga0315336, IMG submission 204512) | Ammonia-oxidizing marine archaeal communities from Monterey Bay, California, United States - ASW #5 | ecosystem: Environmental > Aquatic > Marine > Intertidal zone | place: USA: California... | reverse complement strand
ACCGTCCTCCCTGACCCCACCGTCCTCAACCACCGTCCCCACCGTCCCCAACCACCGTCCTCAAGGAATTTCAATTCAAAATGAAATTTCTCGGGTAATCCCGTTACAGGACCCCATGAGAATCCAACGAGACGAGGCCGCGAGGCTGTACACCGAAGCCTCGGACGAGGAGCTCTGCGAGCGGGCCGGCCGCGTCCGCGCTCGGTTCCATCCACGCAAGCGGGCGACCTGGCTGAAGATGGCCATCGTCAACTACACCAATGTGTGTGTGGCCCGGTGTGACTACTGCTCCTTCTACCGACTGCCAAAACACCCCGACACGTATCTGCTGTCCGTGGACCAGGTCAGCGCCAAGATCGAGAACCTCATCCAGCTCGGTGGGACGATGGTCGCCTTCAACGGCGGTTTCCACCCCAAGTTGAAGATCGACCACTACGCGGACCTGTTCAGAGAGGTCCGGCGTCGGTTCCCGGATCTGGCGTTCTACGAGATGACCGTCGCCGAGTTCATGTACAGCTGCAAAGTCAGCAGATTCTCCTATGCCGAGGGGGCGAAGATCCTCCGCGAGGCGGGTACGCAGTGGGTCACCGGGGGTGGCGCCGAGGTCATGGACGAGGCCTTCCGGCGGCGACACAGCCCCCTCAAGTACACCGTCGAGGACTACTATGACGCTCAGCGGGCCATCCTCGATGCCGGCATCGGCAGCACGGCCACGATGGTCATCGGCTTCGACGAGACCCTCGAGGAGAGGCTCAATCACCTCGAAGGGCTGCGGGCCTTCCAGGACTCCGTCGACGGCGCCATGCCCAGCTTTCTGTGCTGGACATACAAGCCCTGGAACAACGACCTTGGCGGCACCGAGATCGACTCCCACGAATATCTGCGCTGGCTGGCTATTTGCCGGATCTACCTGGATAACTTCGTACACATTCGCACCAGCGTCTTGACCCAGAACGAAAACGCCATGCTCGGCCTCAAGTTTGGCGCCGACGACTTCGACCTGCCGACCGAGGACGAGGTGACCCAGATGGCGGGCGCGAAGATCTCCCACGAGTTCGAGCAGATTCTGCAAGCCGCCCGGAATCTAGGCTTCGAACCCTCGCATCGCGAGCCGTTTCCCGTGGCTCGCCAGAGCGCTGTGGGCTAGAGAGCGCGAACATCGTCAATATGTACGCAGCGTGGCGCTCCACCCATCACTGATGGGCAAGGGGCATTGGGAAGTCGGTGAAAATCCGGCACGGTACCGCCACCGTCACAGTCGGGAGACCAACCGCGCTGCTTCCTCGAACGTCCCCGGATCTGGGACAAGTGGAGAACCCCATGAAGTTGCGCCTGCACCCCCTCACCGTCCTCGGCCTCGGCCTGCTCATCGCCTGTGGTGACAAGGACCACGACCACCACGACAGCGGCGACACGGACGCGTCGGACACCGACACCGACACCGATGCGGATACCGACACGGACACCGATACCGATGCCGACGCCGACCTGGCCATCAACGGCAGCTACCTCGACGGCTTCGGAACGAGCCACACGGTCACCAACACGCTCTGGACCCAGACCTACGGCCAGTACACGCCGTCGAACTTCAACGTCACGAGCTACGACAACGACGCCGGGTATGTGATCGCCGAGAACGACGCTGGCAACGACTTCAATGCCGGCGAATTCAGCCGCTTTGACTGGTTTGTCGATGGCGACGAGAACATCTGGTACTGCCAGACCACCTACACGGCGGCCACTGCCGACGACGCACTGGCCACTCCGCGCGCCAACGACAGCGACGTCACAGTAAGCGGCTGCGGCGACTACAACTTCAGCTGGACGAACTTGACGCCATGATCCCCATCCTCTTGGTCTTCGGTTGTACCGAGTCCCCAATCTCGGGGGTCGACACAGGGATGGGTGAGGTGCCATGGGCAGACGAGGTCATCGAGGCCGCTGGCGACGCATCGCTGGCGATCAACGGCGCCCGTGGGCTTGGGCAGCACCAGGGCAGTCTTGACGTCTACTCCCTCTCCTTGAACGCTGACGACGCGCTGATCGTGGGCTGGTCTGGGGCGGTATTGACCGACGGTCCAGGCGTCGACTTCACCGTCTTCGAGAACGCCTTCGACTACGGCGAGAACCAGCGATTCATGGATCTCATCGTCGTCTCCGTGTCCGCAAACGGCACGGACTTCGTCGAGTTTCCCCACACCTACCTCTCCGCCGAGCCCGAGGAGTGGTCCTCGGATCCCGCCGATTGGCAGGGCTTTGCGGGAATGACGCCGGTGCTGCTCAACGAGGACACCAACCTCACCGATCCCTTCGATCCGGTGATGTCCGGTGGAGACGGCTTCGACCTCGCGGACCTCCCGGCTGGAGATCCCGTGGCTGACGACGTCGTTGCCAATGGCGTTGTCGCCGTTCGCATGGTGAGCGCAGTAGGATTCCCCACGGATCCCGTCAGCAACGGAGCCGACGTCGACGCGGTCTACGGACGCTATCTAGAGCGGTAGTACGATGGGGCATGAACCATCCATTTCTCCGGCCCATAAATCGACCTCCGCCCTCCGCTTCGCTCCAGTTGGCTCTTGATTTCATTCATAATCGAAGCTCAAAACGGGCGGCGCAAGCACCTTATTCCCCGTTTTGAGCTCCGACCGTGAACAGGATGCCGTGTCCCTCGTCTGCGAGACCTGTGGAACGAACATCCCCGCCCAGGACATGGAGCTGTCCTTGATGATCGCCAAGTGCGGCAACTGCGACGCCGTGTTCAGCTTCGCGGACAAGGTCGGACACACCGAGCAGGAGGTCATCAGCCGGGTCCTGGGCGAACCGGCTCCGACAACAGACCGCCCGATTCCGACCGACCACAAGGTCCGCGAGGTCGACAGCGGCGATCAGCTCACGCTGACCATGGGCTGGTTCTCACCCCAGACCCTGTTCATGGCGTTCTTTGCCGTCTTCTGGAACGGATTCCTGGTCGTCTGGTACAGCATCGGCATCACTGGTTTGCTCTCGGGCGAGACCGAGATGATCATCATGCTGTTGTTCCCCGTTCTCCACGTCGCAGCGGGATTCTACGTCGGCTACTCCGCGATCACCGGGTTCGTGAACTCCACCACCGTGACCGTGGACAGTGCCGGAATCGAGGTCCGCCACGGTCCCCTGCCCTGGCCTGGAAACATCCGGTTGGACGCCGAAGATGTCGACCAACTCTACGTCGCTCCCCGAATCATTACCGGCAAGAACACCACGCGCACGGTCTACGACTTGAAGGCCGTCGCCAAGTCGGGCACCGAGCTGACCGTGCTGAAGACGCTCGAAGACGACCGCGCCGCCCTGTTCATGGAGCGGCGGATCGAGCGGTGGTTGGGCATCGAAGACCGGAGGATCTCCGGCCAGCACGGCTAGTGGGGCGGGTCAGGAATTCGCTTGCGAAGTCCTGCCCGGGCCACGGTCGAGGAGTCCCGGCGCTGAGCGGTCCCTGCCGTACGTCGTCGCACGCGCGGCCAACGGCAGACGTTCGGGAAAACGACGGTTTTGGCGGGCCTGCGCCTGCGGCCGCACGGGAGGGTCAGCGGCGGGATTCTGGCAATGGTAGCAGGGGATCCGGGTCGAGACTTCCGTCAGGAAGTCCCGGCACGGGCCACTAGTTGACGGTGCCCTTGGCCTGGCCCCAGGTAATCCGGAACTCGGCGCGGCGGTTCTTGGACCAGGCGCCCTCGGACGAGGCGTTGACCAGCGGGCGCTCCTCGCCGAAAGAGACGGTGCCGAGACGGCTATCGGCGACGCCCATCTGAGCCATGTAGCCGCTGACGGCCTTGGCGCGGCGCTGTCCCAGGGACAGGTTGTAGTCGGTGGTTCCGCGCTCGTCGGCGTGACCCTGGATCTCGACCTTGATGTCGTTGGAGCGCTGCATGATGGCGGCGTTCTCCTGGAGTGCCTCGACGGCGTCACCGGAGAGCTTGTCGCTGTCGAGATCGAAGTAGACACGGGCGAAGTTGGCCATCATCTGGCGCACGTCTTCGGGCATCTCGCCCACGCGATCTCCGCTGACCGGAACGCTGGTCGGCGTGTCGCGAGTCACAAGGGGCGCATTGCCGTCGCCCAGGGCGTCGACGGGAGCGTTCTTTTTGCAGGCGCCAATAGACAGGAGGAGGGACAACAGCACGATGCGGTTCATAGGGGACCTCGGGAGGGAGAAGGGATTTGGGAGGGGGAGGGATCGGGGGACCCGGGCGGGTCACGCGCAGATTAACACCTGTGTGGGGAGATGGTCCTTCCAGGGCGTGATAACGTACCCTCTACCGGAGCCGAGATGCCCAGGCGAGCGCGCGAAAACACAGTCCGCACCGAGCGAGATCGGCAGAGAGAGCAGACGCGAGAGCGCCTGTACCAGGCCGCCCTCACAGTATTCCGTCGCGACGGGGTGACCGCGGCGCGAATCGACGACATCGCCACGGCCGCTGGCGTCTCCAGGGGCACGTTCTATTTCCATTTCCCGGCGAAGGACGACGTACTGCTCCGGCTCCTTGCCGAGTCGCAGGCCTCGATCTCAGACGAGCTCGATGCACTCCCCGACGACGCTCCCATCGACGACGTCTTGCAGACCATGGCCCGAGCCATGGCGGCAACCTGGAAAGACGACCCCGACCTGCTTCGCGAGATCGGAACCGTTGCCCTCAAGGTCACCGCGCTGGCGCTCCCCGATGCGACCCGCCAGCACCCTGTTCAGCTGGCGTTGATCCCCCGCTTTGACAAAGCTGTCGAACGCGGCGAGATCGGCACCTTGATCCCGCCAGAGCTTCTGACGGAGTTCTTCCTGGTCAATCTGTTCGGAGCCGCGCTCTCGTGGTGCGGAAACCAGATGCTCCCGCTTGAGTTCCTCTTGACGAACGTCGTGTCGTTCTTCCTGAAGGCCGCCGCGCCGTAACGTTTGGTGGGAGCGAGCAGACCGTACCTCCAGGAATGGGGGGCATTGACGTGCGAACGACCCTCATCAATCGAATCCTGGGACTCATCGGCGCCGTGGCTGGCTGTCGGCTTACGCACCCGTCCGGGACGGAAGCGGAGACATCGTCGCCCTCCTCGAAGTCGACACCACCCTGGACGAACTCCTCGCCGCCGCGACCGGGAGAATCCTGAAGTCCGGCACGTTCGACATCATCTTCTATGTGTTCGCGTTCGCGATGTTGGCCAGCCTGCTGCACACGGTGACCCGCAGTATCCGCAGCGTCTCAGCCGCGGCCGAACGGCTCGGCAGTGGGGACTACGACACGCCAATCCAAATCGAGGGCACCGCCGTTCGGGAGGTACAACACCTCGCAGCGACCCTCGAGGGCGCCCGCCAGCAAATCAGGCGTCACCGCGACCATCAGCGCGTGGCAGAGCGACGGCTCCAGGAAGCGTTGGCTGCTGCCGAGGAAGCCACCCAGGCAAAGTCAGAGTTCCTCGCCAACATGAGCCACGAACTGCGCACGCCGATGAACGCCATCATCGGCTACAGCGAGATGCTTCAGGAGGAGCTCGAGGACGAGGGGCGCGTGGAGTGGTCCGCAGACCTCGACAAGGTGCACTCGGCCGGACGACACCTTCTCGGACTGATCAACGACATCCTCGACATCGCCAAGATCGAAGCCGGCAAGATGGACGTCTACGTCGAGACAATCCATGTCGCCGGCCTGGTGGACGATGTCGCGGCCACGGTGCAACCGCTCGTGCTTTCAAATGAGACCGCACAAGCGTAATCGGGACCGATTGAACGGAATCAGCCCTTGAAAGCCGTCAATGCGACGCCCGGAACGCTAAACCAACTGGGCGACCCCTCGAACAGGGTCATCTTGCGCCCGAGCGCGACGTTGTTCTTGTGATCGGTGAACCACGCTGGCGTCGGCGACATCGTGAAGGGCGCTCGGACCACGGATTTCTGGGGATGGTCGATGAGGAGTCCGTTGTGCACCACACCCTGGCCCGACTCGATGTCGTCCAGCGGGTGACCGGGGAAGGCGCCCCAGGTGGCGTTGACCAGGCCGTAGTTCAGGCCCGACCAGCAGTTGATGGCGATTCCGCCGTAGCGGAGATCGGCGATGGCCTGATCGAAGGCATCTCCGACCGCCTTCTCGGTCTTGGGGTGGATGAGCAGGTTGATCGAGAGCGTGCCCCAGCACTTGTCATTGGCGAACGGAACCGCGGCGAGCAAGAACTCCTCGGGCGTGCTCGCGTCGAGCTCGACAAAGCTGAAGATGCCGCACCAGGGCTCGTTTCGGAGCGCGAACTGGCCGTCGTCCGCAGTCACACCCTCGAGGATGGTCCACGGCAAGCCACCTTCGGGAGCGGTCCCCAGCGTGGTGCTGTTCGGGTATTTTTCGGTGAACGTCTCCCACGTCTTCTGGGCCGTCGGGTAGTAGGCCACCCGGGTCGGGGTCGCGCCGAGTTTCTCTTTGACCTTGTCGAGGAACTTGTCCTTTTGATCCCAGCCTTTGGCCACTGTGATGAGGCGGGCGCCGTTGCAGTTGAAGCCGCAGTTGTAGGCCAGCATCGAGGCCACCTGACGGGCGTGGTAGTCGAGCTCGGAGTCGCTCCAGGCACCGGGGACGACCAGAACCGGCGAAACGCAGCCGAGCTCGGAGGTGATGTGTTTGTCGAGACGAGGTGTCCCGGCCTCTTTGTTCTTGACGCCCTGTTCTCCGGGGCCCCAGATGATGGCGTCGTGTGCCCGGTCGGACCCGGTGATGTGGATGGATGTGACCGAATCGTGATCCGTGAGGTGTTTGCCGACCTCGATTCCGCCGTAGCAGACCTCGAGGAACCCGGCGTCGATGAGCGGTCGAAGCGCATCGGCGATGACGGGACCGATCGCCTCGTTGACCGGGTTCATCTTGAGGATGCAGACCTCGTCGTCGACGATCAGTTTGTACAGCACGTCCATCGGCGGAATCGAGGATTGGTTTCCGGCGCCGAGAACAACCGAGAGCCCGCCGTCGCCAGCGTTTCCAGCCGCCTTGTCGCGGTAGAGCTCACCCTGGCTGGGCTCTTGTCCAGGCTCGATCCAGATGTCGCAGGTCACGCCGGTGAAGAGTGCCTTGTCCAGCAATCCCTGCGGAAAGACCTGCGCAACCCACTGCCCATCGGACCGCTGCCATTTCTTGGGAAGCGGCGGGGCTCCATCGTGATCGAGGGCCTCGGCGAAGAGCCGGAGGTTGCGCATCACCGCGAGGGTTCCACCGAGGTACTCCTCCCCGTGGCCATTGCTCTGAAGCGCGTAGCCCTTGACCTTGCAGGCCACCTCGGTCCAGCGGTCGGCCACGTCGGCGGTGGTCACCAGACACTTGCGGAGCAGTGCCGCGCGGTCAGTTGAGGACAGCGCGACCCACTTCGGACGGCCAGTCTCGAGACGCGCGAGCATCTTGTCGACCTCGTCGATGGACGTGGCGGGAACAGAGGGAGGATCGAACGCCATTGGGGAGGACTCCAGTTTCGCTGCGACCCTATAGCCAGGAGAGCAAGACTGAGCCGTCATTCAGTGTCTGGATCCAGATCCCCTGGCCTCCTCGTGACAGGCGTCGGAGCCCTCATTCGCTGGCGGCGAGTTGGGCTTGAATGGCGCGGGCTCGTTCGACCATCCGCGGCTTCAGCTCATGTAGATGGCGGCGCAGCACCGGACTCATCATGGCCCGGGTCTCGGCGACGCGGCCGCGACCGAGTTGTTCCTCGGCGAAGATCACGGTGACCTCGACCCACCGAGCAGAGCCCAGTTCGCGGTAGACCGAGATGGCCTCGCCAAAGTACGCGTCTCCACCAGCCAGATCGCCGCGCCGAATGGCCACATGGGCCAGGTCATTGCACGCCTGTGCGACGACTGGCATCCAGCCAGCATCTCGAGAGCCCTCTTTGCCCCTCTCGAGCGCGATAACGGCGTCGTCGTACTCGCCGAGGCTAGACAACCCTCGACCGAGGACGATGTCGCAGCGGGCCATGAGATCGGGACTGAATTCGGAAAAGATCTCCCGAGCCGTCTCGACCTGGTCTCGTCCGTCGCCACCGGCGTCGAAAGCGACTTCGGCGAGGCCAAGGATGCACAGTCCGCGCAGCAACCCGTCGGGATCGAGGGCGAGGGCCTCCTCGAATCGCTGTTTCGCCAAGGCAAATTGGTCCCGCCGGCGATGCTCGTGTCCCAAGGCGTAGCGGACCCGGACCTCTTCGCGCGTGTCGATACCCGCAACCAACGCGAGTGCGCGTTCCTGGTGCACCAAAGCGTCCTCGCCAATGTGGTAGGAAAGGCTTGCCCGAACCCGAAAGAGCTTGGCGCGCTCGGGATGATCGCTCGAATAGCCCGCAGCATCGGCGACCTCGTGCCATCGCTCGATGGCAACCAGGCACTCTCGGACACGACCGGCGTTGACCAGGTTGCGAGCTCCTTGTTGTAGAGGTTCGAGAGCCTCTTCGAACCGCCCAGCACTCGCGAGGTGGTGGCCGAGTCGGGCCAGGTCGACACCGCTCACCTCGATGAGATCGGCGAGGGTCCGATGGATGCGCACGTGTCGCCCAGACTCAGTCGCGGCGCGTTCGAGGGCCTCGTGTACCGCCGGCACAAAACGGGCCACACCTCCCCCGACTGTGGCCCAACGCCTGCGAATCAGGATCTGCAGCGGCGGTTGCAAATCGCCGATCTGCATGGCCTCGCAGGCCGTCTTCCACTCGCCGAGATCGGGCGTCGCACCCAAGATGGCCCCGCATTCCCAGATGTTTCGAACGCCGCTTCCAGGCAACGCAACCTTGTCCAGCCGGTGGAGCGTGAGGTCGTGCAGCTCATCGGGCAGCCCAGCGTCGGCGTGAGGTCGAAGCGTGTAGCCGCCGGGTCCCGCCTCCAGGGCGTCGCGCGCCACCAGATCGGTCAGCAAAGCGACCCCGAACGTCGCATTGCCCCGAGCGCGGGAGGAGAGCGCCACGCTGAGTCGCTCGTCTAGCGGCAGCAGACCGTCCAGTACCGTCCGGATCTCGACGTCCGACAGCGGGCTCAGCTCCAACCAATGTGCGTGCTTGAAACGGGGGTGGATCCGTTGGGCAGCGACCAAAACGAGGACCGGTTCGTCCGCGTACTTCGTCTCGATGGCGCCGAATATCTCGGTCGCGGGAACCCCATCGGCGACCACGAGCACGGGCCTCTCGCGAACGCCCAGACCGACACGGGCCACCAGCGCATCGATGTCGCCCAGATCGGATTGGGTCGCCTCGACCACATTCGCAGCGCCGCTCCCACGCGCGCGCTCGGCGAGCCATCTGACCAACCGACTGCGGCCGCTCCCTCGAGGTCCAAAGAGGCCCATCGCGGTGCATGTCCGGGAGGACCGCACCTCCATCAACGCCCCCCACAACGCCTCTTGTTCCGCCTCGCGCGCCACCAATCGCGGAATGCGCATACCGAACAGACTCACTCCGGCACCCGGAAGGAAAGGCAACAGCGACGTCTCTCGAACACCCTTCCACATCTGGGGACTCGGAACCGGCATGGGCCGAACCGCGCGCTCCGGAGCCGCAGTGGTCGCAAACCCGAAGGTCCCACCGTCGAGTGCGATGGTCTCGGCGGCGAGAATGCCCACCGATGGGGTAAAATCGGCCGCAAGTGTCGTGGCGTCGCCCATTCTCGCTAGCGCCCAGGCCGCGTCCGCAGCGCAGCGAAACCGGTCTTCTGGCGACTTCGCGAGCAGACCATGGAGCCAGGCATCGAATTCGTCGCCCACCGCGATCTCGGGCCGCAATGGAGGCAGTTGCGCCGTCGCGTGGGCATCGCGCCACTGGGGCACGGTGGTGGCCTCGAAGGGCAACTCTCCGGTGACGAGGCGCCACGCCAGACATCCGAGCGCATAGAGATCCGTCCACGGACCCAGGAGCAGCGGATCGCCTCGAAACTGCTCGGGCGCCATGTATTGCGGGGTGCCCATGATCCGGCTCTCTCCGATGGCTCGAAGGCCGGCGAGACCAAAGTCGGTGAGCACCGGACGCAGTTCACCATCCACATCGCTGAGCAGGACGTTGCTCGGCTTGAGATCCAGATGCAGGACTTCCCGGGCGTGGGCGTGACCGAGAGCGTCGAGGAGATGGCCCAAGATCGAGCGAAGTTCTTCCCAACTCCAGCCGGCGGAGTGGCTGCCGAGAGTGCCGCCCGTGGCCAGCTCCATCATCAGCGTCGGGCTGCCAGGGTCGACACCGACCATCGCCGCAGCACCGCGATCGAGCTCACCGGCAGCGAGAACACCCACAATCCCTGGATGATCGAGGCGGGCGATAGCGCGAACCTCGGCGTCAAACAGCGTTCGCAGATGCGGCGGCGCTCCCTCTTGAAGCGGGAGGATCTTGACGGCGACCTCCTGCCGGGTCTCCCGATGGATGCCCCTCCACACCTGGCCCATCCCGCCCCTGCCAATGGGAGCAATGAGGCCAATGTGTGTAAGGGGTATCTCCGCGCCGCGACGTCGGAGGTCGACCAATTCGACACTGGCATCGCTGGGATTCCTGTGGCCATGTCGAAGCGCGAGACAGAGCGTACGGGCCGCAAGCGTGGGATCCTCCATCTGGTCCGCGATCTGCTGGAGGCTGCTCCAGATAAACGGGCTGGAGGAGGGTGCGAGGACAGCGAGTCTGTCGAGGTGTGGCGAGATGTCGAAGTCGCCGGATTGGACCTTGGCCTCAGCGAGTACGGCCTGGCGTTCTCCGCGATCGAAGTCGTTGACCGCTTCGCCCAGAGCCAATTCGCGCAGAGCACTCATCGGGTCGTCGCGGTGCAGAGCAATGGCCGCCAGACACAGCCTGGCGCCCGCCGCTGGAGCGCTTCTCGGCTCGGCGTTCTCGAGGGCGCGACGGGCGCGATCCTCGGCCTTGTCGAGCTCTCCGATTATCAGGTGAACGCGCGCGCGACGCGCGTCGAGATCCGCTCGAGCCGGCGCCCACGCGACGTCGATGGTATCCGCCTCGTCAAACAGCGCCATGGCCTCGACAGGAGCTCGGTCGACGATCTGCTCGGCCAGCGCCCCCAACACGGTCGCCCGCACGTGACTCTTGTCCGAGACCGCGAGGAGCCCAAGCGCTTCCCGAAAGGCCGCCTCCGCTTCGTCGCGCCTGCCCAGCACGGAGAGACAGCTGCCAGCTCCGGACAGACACTGCCCCTGCCCGCCCGCGTTCCCGACCTGCCCGTACCACTTGGCCGCGTCGTGGTAACGGGCGATGGCGTCCTCCCAAACGCCGAGTAACTCCAGAGTGTAGGCGATAAATCGCGTGTCGTCCGCGAGCATTTCCGGGTCGCCTTCATGGAGGACGCGGGCCCGCTCCAGAGGGCCCAGCGCCCGTTCGGCGCCGCCAGTCAGCGTCTCCGCCACCCCCATCACCCACAAGGCGCGTGCGCAGACAGGGTCCGGGGGCTCATCGAGTACGAGCTGGCGGGCGATTTCCAGCGCCTCGAGGTTGCGCCCTGCCCGCAGCCTCACTTCGGAAGCGGCCAACCTCTGGTCGGGGGAGTCCATTCTTAGACTGTACCCTCACCTCGGCAAACAACTCATGACGGAGATGGCGCTTGCAAATCGTTCCCCTCGTCATTACCCCAGCACGGTTTTCGAGGACCGTTCATGATCCAGATCGATAGCGTCACCCGCAACTACGGCAAGGTGACCGCCGTAAAGCAGATCTCCGTCGAAATCGGGCGAGGCGAGATCGTCGGCCTGCTCGGGCACAACGGAGCCGGAAAGACAACTCTGATGAAGATGTTGACGGGGTATCTAGAGCCGAGCGCCGGCAAGATCTCCGTGGGCGGCGCCGACGTCGTGGCGGACCGTCAGGCGGTACAGAGGCAGATCGGCTATCTGCCCGAAAGTGCACCGCTATACCCCGAAATGCTCGTTCAAGAGTACCTTCGTATGATGGCTGATCTGCGCGGTGTCGACCGTGCGGAACGGGACGAGGCCGTCGCACGAGCCATCGCTGCCACCGGACTCGAAAAGCACCGGATCAGCCCGATCCGGACCCTCTCCAAGGGATTTCGACAGCGCGTTGGCCTCGCACAGGCGATCCTCCACCAGCCGGATGTCCTGATCCTCGACGAGCCGACCAACGGCCTCGATCCGGCTCAGATCCAGAGCATCCGTACCCTCATCCTCGAGCTCGGGAACAACACGACCGTGTTGCTCTCGACCCACATCCTGCAGGAGGTCGAAGCGGTCTGCGATCGGGTGCTGGTGCTCATCGACGGGTCATTGGCGGCCGACTCCCCGCTCCGGACCCTCCTCAACAGCAGCACGATCAAGCTCTCGGTCGAGGCCGGCACCACCGGTGTCGAGCGCGCGTTGGGCGGGCTCGATGGGGTCCGAAAGACCGAAAAGGTCGGCGACGACCCCAACTTGCCCGGCTACGACCAATGGGCGATCAGCTGCGATGCTGAGACCTCGCGGTCTCCCTCGATTCTCGCCGCAGCGGTGAAGGCTGGCTGGACCGTCGGCGCCATCACCCCAGAGACCTTGACCCTCGAGAGCGTCTTCCAGCGACTCCAGCGAGAGCACATCGCAAGGAGCAGCTCATGAACTCTCTGCTCACGATCACCCGCAAAGAACTCCGATCCCTGTTCGGGTCGCCCATTGCCCTGATCTTCCTCTGCATCTTCCTCGGCGTGACCCTGTTCACGTTCTTCACCACATCGCGGTTCTTCGCCAGAAATCTCGCTGACGCACGGCCGCTCTTCCAATGGCTCCCGATCTTGCTCATCGGCCTGGTCTCGGCCGTCACCATGCGAGCGTGGGCCGAAGAGCGCCGCGCCGGGACCCTCGAGATTCTCCTGACACTGCCGGTAAAGACCTACGAGCTCGTCCTCGGCAAGTTCCTGGCGGGCTGGGCGCTGGTCGTTGTCGCCCTGGTCCTCACCCTGCCCATCCCCTTCACCGTGAGCGGATTGGGCAACCTCGACTGGGGACCGGTGATCGGCGGATACATCGGAGCCGCCCTGCTCGCCGCAGCCTATCTGGCCATCGGTCTGTGCGTCTCGGCCCGAACCGACAACCAGGTCGTGGCCCTGATGGTCACCCTGGTCATCGGCGGGTTGATGTACCTCATCGGCACCGATGGAGTGGTCGGTCTGTTCGGATCGGGTACGGCGGAGATTCTGCGGAGCCTCGGCAGCGGCAGCCGCTTCGAGTCCATCGAGCGCGGCGTCCTCGACCTCCGCGACCTCACCTACTACGGCAGTATCACCGCCTTCTTCCTGGTCTTGAACGGGTACTTCCTCGACCAACAACGCCTGGATCCAGGGTCCGCATCGGGCGGCAAACGCCGGCTGGCTCTGGCGTTGCTGGTGAGCTTGACCGGCCTGAACGCGGTCGCCGCAAACGCGTGGCTCGCGCCCGTGCACCAAGTGCGGATCGACCTTACCGAAACTGGCGAATACTCGATCAGCGAAGTCACCAAGGCCACGCTGGCGAGCCTCGACGAGCCCCTGGTCATTCACGGGTACTTCTCCGAGCGGTCTCACCCGCTGCTCATGCCGCTGATCCCACAGATTCGCGACCTGCTCGCCGAGTACGAGATCGCCGGTGACGGCAGCGTCGACGTGGCGTTCTTGGACCCGAGCACCGACGAAGAACTCGAGCAGGAGATCGGCGAACAGTACGCAATTCGCAGCTTCCCGTTTGGGGTGAACGATCGGAACTCGCAGTCGGTCGTGAACTCGTTCTTCCACATCCTGATCCGCTACGGCGACGAGTACGAGGTCCTGTCATTCCAGGATCTGATCGACGTGAAGCCCGACGGCGAAGCGGGTATCGAAGTCCGGCTCCGCAGCCTGGAGTACGACTTCACCCGCACGATCAAGAAGGTCAGCCAGGAGTTCCAGAGCCTCGAAGCCATCCTCTCGAAACTTCCCGGCGAGGCCAAGATCACCGCGTACATCACCCCGGCCCTGCTTCCAGAGGGATTTGGCGAGTCGGCTACGGCCATTCGCGAGGTCTCGAAGAGCATGGCCGACGCCAGCGGCGGAAAACTGACGTTCACCGAAATCGATCCGAGCGGCGACGCCGATCTGCAACAGAGGCTCATGGACGAGTACGGCGTGCGGCCCATGGCCAAGGACTTCTTCGGACGCGATGTCTTCTACATGCACATTCTCATTCAGCTCGGAGACACGGTCGAGCGCATCATGCCGCGCGGAGAACTCACGGCGGCCGACCTGAGGCAGGCCATCGAGGCCGCCATCAAACGTGGAACACCCGGACAACTGAAGACCGTGGCGGTGTTCACCGAGCAGCCCGTCGCGCCGCCGCCCAACCCGCAGATCCCACCGCAGTATCAGCCGCCACCTCCCCAGCCCGACTACCGCGCGATTCAGCAGGTGCTAGGCGAGTTCTACCAAATCCAACCAACTCAGTTGGACGACGGCTACGTGCCCGACCAGGTCGATGTTCTGGTTGTGGGCAAGACCGGCGCCATGAACGCCAAGCAGCAGTTCGCCATCGACCAGTTCCTGATGCGCGGCGGCGCAGTCGTGGCGCTGGCCGGGGCCTATCGCGTCTCTGCCGGTCGCCAGGGACTCTCGGCGGCGGCCGAGGACACATCGCTCTTCGACCTGCTCGAGACCTATGGAATCCGCATCGAGAACAGCATCGTCATGGATCCGGCAAACGCGAAGTTCCCGATTCCGGTGATGGAACAACGGGGCCAGTTCCAGATCCAGAGCGTCAAGCTCATCGCCTACCCGCCCTTTCCGGACATCCGAAACAGTGGGTTCAACCCACAGCATGCTGCGCTGGCGTCCCTGGGCAACGTGACCATGCCCTGGTCCTCCCCGGTGACCTTGACCCAGCCCGACATGGAGGGCGTCACCTTCGAATACCTTCTCGAGACTTCCGACGAGTCGTGGCTGAACGCGACGGGCAACATCGACCCCGACTTCAAGCGCTTCCCCGAGAAGGGCTTTGGTCCGTCGGGTGATATCGGCAAACAGGTGGTCGCGGCGACCGGCTCGGGACGGTTCACCAGCTACTTCGCCGACAAGACCAATCCACTCTTCTCCGACGAAGAGGGCGGGCGGACCCTGAAGTCCTCGGTGGCCGATGGTCGCCTGGTGGTCCTGGGTTCCTCGGAGCTCGCCTCGGACATCATGATGCAGCTCGCTCAGCAGCCGAACGGCGAGGTCCACCGCGGCAATCTCCAGCTTCTCCAGAACGTGATCGACTGGTCTGTCGCCGACACCGATTTGCTCTCGATCCGCACCGGAGGCGCCTTCGCGCGAACGCTGGTGCCCATGACCGACGAGGAGCGAACCCAGGCAGAGCTCATGACCTACGCTCCGATGTTGGCGTTGATGATCGGCATCGTCGCAATTCCACTTGTACGGCGCCGAATGGTCAAGCCGATCCCCATGAAGGAGGCGAAATGACCCCCGTGAACAAGGGCCTGATGGGCCTCCTCGCCGTGCAGCTCGTCCTGGTAGGACTCATGTGGCGCCCAACCGCAGAGGTCAGCTACGAGCCGCGGCCAGTCCTCACCTTTGGTGCCGATGCCATCACCGGTCTCGAGATCTTCGGGCGCACGGCCGAGGGCGAAGTGCCGAGCACAGTGAAGCTGGTCAAGGAGGGCAACCACTGGCAGATCGCATCGGCCGAGGGCTACCCGGCAGATCCAACCAAGGTGACCGAGGTCGCCAACCACCTCGCGGACATGAAAGTGCGCGCCCCCATTGCCACCCAGGTCGCAAACCACGCGGCGCTCGAAGTCGCCGACGCGAAAAACACCCGGCGGGTGCTGGTAACGGCTGGCGCCGAGACGGTAGAGATCATGCTCGGCGCGGGATCCGGATCGGCCGTCAACGTGCGCGACGTGAGCTCCGACGAGGTGTTCTCCGTGCGCGGATTCACCGCCTGGAGCATTGGCGACAGCCCGAGCCGCTACTACGACAACGTGTATTTGAAGGCCGACAAAGAGACGATCGATAGCGTCACGGTCATCAACGACAACGGGGCGTTCACTCTCGAAAAGGACGCGACTGGCTGGCATGTTGCAGGCGCCGAAGAGGGCACCCGGGTCGACGAGAGCGCAATCGACACCTTCCTGACGTCCGCCACCACCATCCGCATGACTGGCCCGGCGGGAAAGACCGATCTGCCTGCATGGGGACTCGGCGACGGTCCCAGGGTCGAGTGGACAGTCAGCCAGGAGGGCCAGACAACTGGCGCCGGGTACACCATTGGGGCCGAGATCGACAGCAAGGTGTATCTGCGCGCCGACGACAACCCCTTTGCCGTCCAGGTGAACAAGAGCTCGGTATCCAAGGCGCTGGAAATCGCCGTCGAGGACCTCCTGCTCAGCCCCGCGGACGACGTCCAGTAGGTGTACACTGGCGGCTCGTGTGGGGGACACATGCGTCGCTTTTCTCTGTCTGTACTCTGTGCTGTTCTCGTCTCGCTGGCCGCTACCGGCTGTGGCAAGGACAAAGACAAAGTAGATCCTTCAATAACCGACGCCGACGGCGACCTCGTTTTCGCGGACGACGACTGCGACGATGAGAACGCCACGGTGTTTCCCGGCGCCAACGAAGTCTGTGACGGCTTCGACAACAACTGCGACGGCCAGATCGACGAGGGACGCACCACTACGTTCTACGCCGATCTCGACGGCGACGGATACGGCGACCCAGACAGCACAATCGAAGCGTGCACCGTGCCCAGCGGCTACCTCGCAGACGCCCTCGATTGCGACGATGGTGATGCCACGACCTACCCCGGCGCCGACGAGCTCTGTGACGCCCGGGACCACGACTGCAACGGCGACACCGATGGAAACGCGGTCGACGCGCCCGAGTGGTACTTCGACGGCGATGGAGACGGATTCGGAACCGCGTCCACCACCGCCACCGGCTGCACCGCCCCCTCGCAGCACGTGGACAGCGACACCGACTGCAACGACACCAACCTGGCGATTTACCCGGGTGCTGACGAGCTCTGCAACAGCGTCGATGACAACTGCGATGGCGCGATCGACGAGGACAGCGCGGTCAACGCTACCGACTGGTTCGATGACCTCGACGGCGACGGACATGGCGACCCAGCCAGCGCCGTCGTGGCTTGCAACCAACCCCTCGGCCTGCTCGATACCGGACTCGACTGCGACGACACCGACCCCCTCATCAACCCTGACGCGGCAGAAATCTGCGACGGTGGCATCGACAACGACTGCGACCCGGCCACCGACGAAGAGGTGGTGGACTCGACCCCGTGGTATCCCGACCTAGACGACGACGGATACGGCGTATTTCCACCTGGGGGCCAAGCGTGCGACCTGCCGCTTTATGCAGCCCGAACGCCCGATGACTGCGATGACGCAGACCCCCTGATCAGCCCGGGCCAACCCGAGATTTGTGACGGCATCGACAACGACTGTGACCTCGACA
>Ga0315336_1004224_pt1 | contig 17431 bp, 18 predicted proteins | sample ASW5metaG_FD_204512 | JGI IMG/M metagenome (GOLD analysis project Ga0315336, IMG submission 204512) | Ammonia-oxidizing marine archaeal communities from Monterey Bay, California, United States - ASW #5 | ecosystem: Environmental > Aquatic > Marine > Intertidal zone | place: USA: California... | reverse complement strand
AAGTGGAAGAAGCCGCCCATTGCCTGGTCGCAGGCGAAGGCTCAGTTTGCGATCCAGTTCGGAGAACGATTCAATCTTGGTGATTGATTTTTAAAACGGCTCACACACAGAATTTCTGACACCACCTAGGCCGCCATAAAGTGGCCCGACTAATGCGATTAGAGCGTCTTAGAGGCTGCCCTAAACGACGTTATAGAAACACAACACAGCAAGATCCTCGTCATAGACCTGCGCCTAATCTCCTCGAACAAAACTTCTCAGCCGCTAAACCAAATCACCGTTGGGTAGCGGACATCACGTATGTCTCAACAAAACAGGGCTGGTTGTACCTGGCTGTGATAATCGACCTCTACTCGCGTCGAGTCGTTGGTTGGTCAATGAGCCAGTGGATGCATAGAAAGTTGGTTATCGATGCCTTGCGGATGGCTATCGACGCAAGACAACCTCAAGAGGATCTTATTCATCATTCCGATCGCGGCGGCCAGTACACGAGCGATGACTTCCGTGACGAACTGGATAAACACAACATCGAATGCAGCATGAGTAGCACGGGGAATTGCTACGATAATGCTGTCGCAGAGAGCTTCTTCGGATTACTCAAACGTGAACGAGTCAACCGAACACGATACCGGACACGCGAAGAAGCTCGCGCTGATATCTTCGACTATATCGAAGTGTTCTATAACCGAAAAAGGCGCCATGGTTACCTTGGCAATATCAGTCCCGTAGACTTCGAGAAGAACGCTACTGGATCTTTAACAGCTGTCCATTGAGATGGGGCAAAACCATACCCTCGAAAGCAGACGTTCGTCAGGCGGACATGTACGTCCGAAATGTGCCCACAACGGCCCTTTAGTGATTGCTAATATAGGTGCGCCACCATGACCTGATCGCAGCGCCTGAAGCGTGTTTTCAACATCGACATCGAGACCTGCAAGCGCTGCGGCGGCCACGTCAAGATCGTCGCTTGCATCGAAGATCCAGTGGTAGTTGATAAGATCCTCCGGCACCTCGAGCGCAAAGACGTAACAGTGACTCTGCATTCGCCTCCGTCTCGGGGTCCGCCCCAGGTCAGCTTGTTCGGCTAATACGAATCAACCACGCAAGCAGCGGCGGCACCGACGACGCGGCACGGTTGCCGTTGTACCGTCGCTCGAAACCGTCTGAAAATCGCACCAAAGTGCGGAATTTCTCCCGGCTCCGGAGGCCCGATCACAGCCAACACCTCCTCGAAGCGTCGGTTGACGGCTGTTTGATACCCTCGAAATACTCCGTGGAATTGGGGAGTGGGGCGTTTATTCTTCTTATACTCGCGACATAACTCAATTCAGTAAAGTGTCCCCGGAATACCCCCAGAATAGGATAGGATGCCTTGCCCACCGAGTCTGGTCTCGGATCTGGATGACCATTCACCACAAAACCCACGGAATCAAAATAATGCACCATATTTATGGCGGCGCGTCCAAATCCGTCAGTGGAATTGCACTCGCGGGTCTACTCGCCATGACGACCGCAATGGCGGATGAAACCAAACCTAAGCCCAATCTATCAAAACAATCGCAGAATCCGATCAGCTCACTGATCAGCGTGCCGTTCGAGAACAATTCCGATTTCAACGTCGGACCCGGCGACGATTACGGCAACGTACTCAACATCAAGCCGGTAGTACCGGTGAGTTTCTTCGGCACCGACTGGAACCTCGTGAACCGGGCCATTTTCCCGATTGTCTACCAGGACTGGTCGGTCGACGGCGACGACGGCGAATGGGGCACGAGCAACACGACCTATCAGGGTTTTTTCACGAAGAAAGAAGCGGGCAAGATCATTTGGGGTGTGGGACCGCAGATCGGCATCCCGACGAGTTCCGATCGTCGTTTTGGACCGGACAAATGGTCCGCCGGACCCACGGCTGTAGTCCTGACGATGCCCGGAAGCTGGGTCATCGGTGGCCTTGTCTCGCAGTCCTGGGATCTCGGCGGTGGCCGCGAGGGTGACAGCGACATCAGCCTATTCACGTTTCAGTATTTCATCAACTACAACATGAAAGGCGGTTGGTATCTATCAACCACACCGATTATCAGTGCCAACTGGGAAGCCCACAGCGACGATCGCTGGACGGTGCCGATCGGCGGCGGGGTAGGCCGCGTCTTCAAGGTCGGCAACCAGCCGATCAACGCCAAGATTCAGGGCTTCTATAACGTCGTGGACTCCCCTACTTCCGGCGACTGGTCGATTCAGGCCCAATGGACGTTCTTGTTTCCGAAATGACGGCGACGCGTATTCAGATATTATGAAACGATGACTTCTGCACACAATTATGTTGGGCACCAAACGTATGAGGAAATTAACCACTGTGTCATTGCCAGTTGAGCAACGATGCCTGTTCGCATTGCTGAGTCTCTTACCCGTTGTCGGATCCGCCGGTCTTTATACTGCACCGTCAAACCCGACCTTCAACCTCGGCCCCGAATCGGCCCGGATGACCGGTGTCAAGACCCGAGCGGTGACTGCTGGTGTCGGCGGCCTGATCACGGACTTTAAATGGGACACCAGTTCCTCGGGCGGCGCCGGCGGCAGCGATGGCGGTAACTCTGGTGTACGGACTGGTTTCCAATTACCCACCCATATATCCAGCAAACCGGATATCTGAGCGAACGGGGTGCGTGAACTTCCGTTTTTGGCCGGTCGCGTTGAAAGCAGTCGAAATCGCGGCGGTCCGTTATTGAGAGGTGAAACTGACGCTCATGTTGCGGCGTGACAAATAGAAAGGGATTAGTCGGCTGCGCTCCTAGCTGTCGCCCAATAGTTGCCCGAGAAAGGGCCGCATATCGGGATAGCCGGTGGTCTGCCACGCCCCGTCCACGATCAGGTTCGATCCCGATATGTAGGCCGCCTCGTCACTGGCGAGAAACAACGCGGCGGCGGCTATGTTCTCAGGGGTCCCGGCGCGCCCCAGGGGGATGCGTTCGAAGTACGCATCATAAGCACCGGGGATTTCGCTGATCGGTTTGGTCAGCGGCGTGTCGGTCAGGCCTGGCGACACCGTGTTGACCCGGATCCCGTGTTCGCCCAATTCCAGCGCCGCGTTACGACTGAGCATTTCGACACCGGCTTTAGCGCTGGCATAGGACCCACCGCCGTATAGCGGTACACGGCAATTGAGCGAGGCGATATTGATAATCGCGCCGCCGTGGCCCTGGGCGACCATCTGTCGTGCCTGGTGCTTGACGCTGAAGAATACGCCTTTGAGACACACATCGACGGACAGATCCCATTGTTCTTCGGTGAGGTCTACAATCGCGCCGAAAGCCGCGAGCCCCGCCGCGTTGAAGCCGAGGTCAATCTTGCCGAACCGCTCCACGGCGGACTCGACCAGTCTTTCGACATCGCTTTCGCGGCGCACGTCCAGCTCGACGGTGGTGACCTCCTTAGCAAGTTCCGCGCGCACGGCGTCGAGCGATTCCGGGTTGATGTCACCGATAAGCACGGCCGCCCCTTCCCGCACAAGCGCGCGCGTGATGGCCAGCCCGATCCCGGAAGCACCACCGGTGACGGTTGCTACGCGGCCGCTGAATCTCTCCGAATCCGTCATTCCCTGCGCTCCCGTCATTTACGAATCCCCCGAGTATAGTAGGCCGACGGGGTTGGGGGACACCGCCCACTTAACCACTTAAGCCCCGGCTCGACGGATCTCCGGTTGTGACGCCGCCCCTTCATACCGCGGCTGATTACTCGTGTTTTATTTAGCGGTCAAGTGTCGCTTAATGGCCGTTCGCTCCGAATGTGCTCGTGAGGTTGACGGTCCGCTTCCGAGCACAAAAGACTCAGCCGCCTGCGGCATTGCAATACCCGCGAAGCCACTGATTCGATATGTTCGCAAGCGTGCACCCATGAGATACCCTCACTAGAAACCACACAGTAAGGGAGAAAACATGTCTTTGATGGAAACGTCGCAACTCTTGGGGAATTTGGGTGAATTTGTTGGCGCTATTGCGGTCGTCATTACCCTTGCCTACCTTGCCATACAGGTTCGCCACAGCAGAGAGGCGACCGAAACCAATACTAAATCCCTTCGTTCGATGGCTCGAATTGAGGCCGGTAAGAACTGGTGGGAAGAGGCCGTTCGATTGGCACTTAATCCTGATATGGCGAGTATCCTCGCACAAGGTTTTGAAGATGCATCCGTCCTAGATGACAACCAAAGGGAAAGACTCATTGCCTGGCACATGCAGCATTTCTTCATGAAAGATACGCTCCATCAACAGTACCTCGAAGGCGTACTTCCCGAAGATGTGTGGAAAGCGCAGGAACTCGTCACGATAGGGTGCATTCGGTGCGAGTCTTTTATGCGGACCTGGGATGCGGGTTTTATCCCGGCGACCGCGGAATTCAAGAACTATATCGAACGCTTGCGCGAAGAGAACCCTGACAGCACTTGGTCGTTTGCGAACAAGGCACGGATTTTCGACGACGTCAGTACGCCTGTTACAAAAGGTTGAGTGTTCCAATGCTAGGTCGATTGAAGGTCGGTTCGTGGCCGTTCGCGTCGATTATTTCAAGCGAGTCGAACGTCGGTTCATGGACGCGGACGCGCCATTCATGTTGCACGGCAATAAACGGTAAGTAACGAAACGTCGCGATCTGTCCGACGGAAATCTATTAAACGGAAATCGGATAGTTAACCCGCGGGAGGAGCAACGGCGAGAACCCTACCGTCAAGAGTCAGATTCCAGCGCATCTTCAGTCAACACGTTTTTCCGGCCCGACGCATCAGAGTTTAATTCCGCTAAATACTTTTCAATCGCCTCTACGAATTCCTGCACAAATTGGTGAGACGTATCCTTGGACCACCATTTTTGACCAGCGGGCGTGTTTAACAATTCAAAAACGTGCGGCCCGACGACACGAAAGAATTCGGTCGTCGAAATATCTTTGAACCCGGGCAAACCAAGGTTTGCGGTCGCCTGGGTGTACATATTCTCCACCCAAGCGAAGTAGGTATTTATATAGGCAGCAAATCTAACGTAGTCGGCGTCCGGGAGCGGCTCACTTTTTAATGCGCGGTCGTATATTTCAGCTAATTTCGCATCCTGTGCCAACTGAGAGAAAACTTGAACGTACATCGATTGGGACTGATACATCGACGCAGCGTTCGCGTACTCGTTGGAACGCTCTACAAATCGAGAGTTTTGGCGAATTTGTAATGCGAGATAGAACAGCGTCGCGACAACTGCTACTGCGCCTACTATTTCTCCGATCGCACCAATGGCTTCCCAGTTCATCTTTCCGTCCCTCGTCTACGAGCTAAACGGGCAGCATATCCGACGGGGTCTCGACCGCGAAGGTCGCTTGTTGGCCGTTCTCGTTGATATAAAGGTCACCGGCGACTGTCCGTGTTGGAGCGTCTAAGCGGACATTGCGGCGTGGCCGACTACGGCGGCAATCACGGCATCTGCGGTAACGCACCACCCGCTTCATATCCGGGTGGCGGGTTATCCAAAAGTCGCTCAACCGATTCTTGAAAGTCGTCGGCGAAGAGGGCCTTCCGTTCAGACCACCATTGCGCGCCGCCCGGTGTTTTCAGAACCGCCGGGATATTACGTCGAAATATCATCAGTGACTTCTCGGGATAATGGCCTAGAGCGTAGTCCTCAAACGCTTGCTCTATGGATGCGAGCCACGTGTAGCAAGCCAAATGGAAGCGATAACCCTCAAGAGGGGACAGTTGCTCCAGGTTCTGGGTGCCTTTTAGGACAATTTCCGATACCTCGGGGTCTTGAATCGCATAAAGCGACCTCGCGTGCTCAGCCGTCGTATGCTTTACATTCGCTCGCCGCAAAGCGCGAGTATTCTGTCGTGTCTCGACAGTCAAGAAGACCAGCGTGACCAAGACCGCGATTGACGCTATGAATTCGCCGATTGCTCCAAGATCCTGTATGTCCATTAGACGCCCCCCATTGCTTGCTTTGTAATCCGGCTAACGTACCTCGGAACGCCTCGTTGGTCATTAATCGCCGCAATGAATTTGAGATTCTTGGATGATGGCTGCCACGCAACGGTACGCCTCCGTTTTGATCTCGAGAATTGTCTGAATGTCCCTTGTTGGCCGGTATCTGTCTGATAGGAAATCCACGCGACCGTCTCCGACGTGCCCTTATGCGACGCTCAAGGTTAGGTTTCGTCTTTCCCGATAGCGGCTGCTCGACAGTACTTGAAAGTAATTGAGGATGATTTAGGTGCCGGCCCCTAGCACCTGTAGTCGCTCGATCCGCGAAGCTTGGGCGCTCATCCCGAAGCCGCTGTAACAATCGTGGGCGCGGGCCAGTGCTGCGACGCATTCTGCCCGCCAACCTTCGCGTTCAGCCAAACGTGCGCGCAATTCGTGCAATTCGCCTTTGTAGATATGAAAACCAGTGCGCGACAGTAGCGCTTCATACTCATCTAACGTGTGCGCAATGTTCGCCGCGGGTTGTGCCAGCGCTAACCGGGCGCGGATGAGCACCGCGTAGCAATGCGGGTTCCATACAGATTGTGTCTTACGCATGAACTCCACGCCCTCGAGAGCCGCGGCGCAGGCCGCTTCAGAATTACCACGTTCGAGGTGGGCGATTGCAATGTGTGCGAGCAAGCGCGATATCCAATTCGTTCCAATGCCGCTCTCGCGGACGCGATGCAGGGTATCGGAGGCTATGTTTGAAACCTCAACCCAGGACCCGTCGCAGGCCAGGGCATCGCACATGATTGTCTTCGCGAGGACGTCATTGATATCCCCCAGCTTCTCGGCCAACTGAGTTGCGGCGAGCGCGAGGACACGAACGCCATCGATGATGCCGAGCGCATAGCGTAGCTCCATCTCCCATGCAGCAGCCCACAGTGCCTGTTCCGGGTAGCCGCCGGCCAAAGCGTCGCGTCGTGCTAACTCAAATTCGCTCAGCGCATTCGCAGGATCACGCAGGCTTCCGACGGCAAGAGGACGCAGACCGCGGGCGCCCATCAACGGACTGAAACCAGCCCCGTCCCCCCCGAGATCCGGGTCGGATGCTGTTATTTCGATGACCTGATCCGCGACCCGTTCCATATCCTTAAGCTGCCCGGAATACAGATACGCATAAGAAAGGTACATCATCGTTACGGCGCGCAACGCGTGATCCCCGCTGTCGTCAGCGATTCGTACCGCTTCCGTCGCGTAATGCAAATAATCCCGGGTGTCTGCGTGGTTGTTGCCGCGCACCGAACCATAATTCGCATTCAGGATTGCAAGCGCGGCAACGTTTCCGCTCCGCTCGGACGCAACACGCCCATCTTCGAACATTTCTGCGCACATCTCCGAGGACGCATTGACCCGCCAGGCGAGCGCCATCGCGCTAGAGCACGCAACGGCCAAAAACGCTGTCGATTCGCCATCATTGTTACCCTGCTTGGCGAGTTCACGCACTTTCAACCAATGATGCAGCGCCGTCTCGAAGTCACTGCGCGACGCCCATTCGGCGGCGCGTTTATGCCACCCTGCCGCCTTCAACAGTTCACCAGCCTGTTCGTAATGGTGGGCCAGTAGCGCCGCCTGCTCGTCGAGCTTGTCACCCGCCTGTGCTTCAATCGACTGCGCAACCGCGGCGTGAACCCGCGCGCGCCGACTTTGCAGCTGCGATCGATAGGCGACTTCGTGCGTCAGCGGATGCTTAAATGCATATTCAAAGATCGGGTATAGCGCACGCTCGTAGATGAAGTCGCTCGCCTTGAGTCGCTCCAACGCGCTCGTTTGTTCGCTCGCCGTCGCGTCAATTATCGCTTCGAGTAACGGTGCACTGAACTCCTTTCCAATAACCGCCGCAGTCTGCAACAGACGCTTAGCAGCGTCGGGCAAGCGATCGATGCGGGCAGCCAATACCGCTCTAACATTCGTCGGTACGACAAGACGCTCCAATCCCGTTACGAGCCGATATCGACCTGGACCACCCACCAAATCGCCCGCCTCGACAAGCGCATTGATTAACTCCTCCGTGTAGAACGGGTTACCGGTCGTCCATTTGACAATGCGCTCAGTGAGCCCCTTCACGGAGTCGTCGCGCCCGATCAAATCAGAGATCAACTCGTGCACGTCAGCATCGCCGAGTTGCACGAGCGGCAATTGCTGGTAATGCGCTTTGGCAGCAAACGCGGCAACGTATTCGGGGCGGAAGTTCAGCACGATCAAGCTATGCCTACCTTCAACCGCGCTGACAAGTTGAGTGACAAAACCGTCACTGCCGGCATCGATCCAGTGCAGGTCGTCGATCAGGATTACGGTCGTTTGACCCTGAGCATCTTGCGCGCGAATGATCCGATGCATGAGTTCGTACAATTGGCGCTGTTTCGCTTCCGCAGCCATGCGCGGCGGCGACTGACTGGGATCGTCGACCGCCATGAACTCGAACAGCACCGGCAGGCTCTCCTGAAACGTAGCGTCGAGCAGTACAAGGAGACCAGCTATCCGCTGTCTTGCCGTACGAGAATCGTCCTGCGCAGTAATGCCAAAATAATTCCTAAACAACTCGAGGATCGGAAGGTAGGGAATGTTTTTCCCGTGCGCCGGGCAGTGCGCCTCGAACACCGGAATTTTCTCTAGCTTGCAACGTTCGACGAACTCGAAACATAGACGACTCTTGCCAAGTCCGGGCTCGCCCACGATCCCGACCACCTGGCCGTGGCCACTCCGGGTCCGTTCGAGCGCCGCTTCCAATGTTTGCATCTCCGCATGGCGGCCGACAAACCGCGACAATCCACGTGTCACCGCCACGTCGAGTCGAGTGCGCGCACTGCCGGTCGCTTCGAGCTCGAACAGCGGCAGGGCCTCCGCGAGGCCCTTCAGGTTTGTGTCGCCCATTGGCCGGGTTTGAAAGTAACCCGAAATCAGATGCTCTGTTGCGCCGCTAAGGTACACGTGACCCGGTGCCGCGAGTTGTTCGATCCTTTGCGCAATGCCAACAGTCGCACCCTGCGCCGTGTAGTCCATGCGCAGATCGTCGCCGATCTTGCCGACCACGACGTCTCCAGAATTGAGACCTATGCGGAAACTGAAATTGAGGCCTTGCGACACGCGTAACTCATCGGCGAAAGTACGCAACCGGTCCCGTGCCTCCAATGCTGAGTAGCACGCGCGCTGCGCATGATCCTCATGCGCAATCGGCGCACCGAATAAGGCCATGATGCCGTCACCGGTGTATTGGTTGACTGTCCCTTCGAAGCGATGCACTGCATCGGTCAGGATCGCGAAGTAGCGCTCCAGGAGTTCATGCCAATGTTCCGGATCGAGTTCGTTGGCGAGTCGCATCGAACCCAGAACATCAGCGAACATCACGGTGACCTGCTTGCGCTCGCCTTCAAGCGCAGACTTCGATTGTAGGATTTTCTCGGCGAGATGTTTCGGGGTGTAGTCGCGCGGAGCACGGTCCGTTTTGATAGAAACAACCGGAGATGATGAAGCGCCAGACTCTGCGGCGAATCGTGGCTCTGCCTCTAGGGTCGCTCCACAACCATTACAGAATCGAGAGTCTGGCGGTGGTACCGCGCCGCAGATCGTGCAGGCCACATCCAGCTTGGCACCACATTCGTTGCAGAACGTCGATCCGACGGGTGGTTCGCAATGGCAGCTCGGGCAATTCATTATCCTATTCTAGGCTAAGTCCTGAGCTCTCTCATCACTAGTAGCGAAGGACGTAATTGGCCGATCAGAGACGAATTGCACAGGCGAGTGAACGGCTGCTAACGGTAAAGCTGCGAGTCAGCATCGCTTCTTGGCTGTTTCAAATGTAAGGCCCATAAGAGACGTATGCTAAGACCTGCAATAATTATTCACCGGCAGTTGGCGATGGTTGAGGCTCGTACATTCTTTGTGGGGTCTTCGAATCTATAAGAGGCTGCACAAACGATATGAATTCATCGCTGTACCACAGGCTGCGCTTTGTCCACCAAGTTTTGATACCAGGAAGAAGTGCCATGTCTTCTAGCGTCCTAGCTAATCCGCGCCAAGCGCCATCTTCCAAACGGCCCTGAGTGTATTGCCTATGAAGACCCTCTGCGATACGAAAAAATCGACCGCAGTGTGCTGCGTACTGAACAACTTCAGCCGGATTTAGCGAGAGGAAATCCCCGGAGCCCTTGACCCATAATTCGGAAAGTTGTGGGTGGTCTGCAAACGATGCCGTCCACTCGTTCCACTGATTTGTCCACTCAGTGACGGCTGCAAGACGGCTTTCAGTATTCTGAGAACGAATTTGCGAAGCTAGATACACTAACGAAAGGATCACTCCCAGTGCCCCGGCAATTTCGCCGACCGCTGCAATCGCGTCCCAATTCATCTTCCAACCCCCGTTAGATTATCCAGCGGGCAGCATATCCGACATGAGTAGGGACGTGAGCGTCGGTTTGTGGCCGAGACTGTGTAAAAACTCTCCCGGCTGGTTCCTTTTAGAATTGTTGAATGACACGCGAACGTCCGGAGTTGGCCGTTTGCGCCGATTACGGTCGCGGCAGCGACAGTCCGCTTACAACCGGCCAAATGAGGAACTGGAATAGGCAGAAGGGTGATCGTGGGAACGAGATTCGTATGATGGTGGGTATACCTCATCTAAGAGTTCAGCCTTTGATTAACCGCCGATCTGAAACGTTGGGTGAAAAGGTGAGGCGCATCGGTTTTCCACCAAAAACTTCCTACTTCGGTGTTCAGCAGCTTACAAAGATAGGGCCCCCAAATCTCTATCAACTCGCCTTCGTCAAACTCCGTAAAGTAGCCAAGTTCCACGACATGCTGATGGAAAAGCGCCTCGGCATACGCACAAAATGAATTAAGGAACGCTGCGAACCTCGTCGATTCGTCTTCATCTAGTAATTCTCCGTTCGTGGCTCTTCGATAGATTGATGCCATCTCCGCGTCGGCAGTTAAGGCGGAGAAAACTTGCACGTACAAACTGTTGCTATCGCCAATCGAGGCTGCCCTCGCAAAGTCATTAGCCCGATTGAGAGCATCAGAGTTCTGCCCGATCTGCTTCGCCACGTAGAAAAGCGATAACACGACGATAACCAGACCCGCAAAATCGACAATTACTCCTGCTGCATCCCAGTTCATCTTTCAATCCCCCGTCAGGTAATCCAGCGAGCAGCATATCCGAGGGGGTTGGTAGCGTGAACGTCCGGTTTTGGCCGTTCGCGTCGATTCTGCAATTAAGCGCGACCGACGGCTCTGCTCTCGATAACAGACCTTGCTGCCCGGACCGTGGCACGTCGATAAGTGCCCTGAACGGTCTGTCGGCAAGCACTAATAGTCGCGAGCCGGTGGTCTTCCATGACGAATTGCCAGCAAAATTTACGTTCTGACGAGCAATACCCCCGGTAAGCAAGGTTCTTTAGAAATCCAATCGCCCGGCCATTCAAGAAATTCGCTGAACCTTGCAAGGCGCAGTTTTCAGTTCGATTTATCGACTTGGCCCGTCACTTGTTCACGAGATCGTCTGTAAGCGCGCCGGATTGAGGAGGGCATTTATCCCTCCTATACTTTCGAACGCCCAAAGCTTACAAATTCTAAAGTCAAGTAACTTGTCCCGGGATGAGGCTCGGATAATGTTTGCTCGCTTGCCTATCGAGTCGTGCCTCAAGCTTCATCAGTAGTGGCGGTAGGAACAGAAAAACTGTTGTTAAAGCGAACGCGATAACGATAGCAACTAATAACCCCATTCTCGAATTTAACGAGAAATGCGACGTCGATAAAACAAGAAATCCGGCTACCAGTACGATAGAGGTCACTATTAGCGCGCGCCCAACCGTTTTGATCGCGTAGCGAACCGCGTCGTGCGGGTGCATGCCTTGTTCACGCCGCGCGCGTAAGTATTTACTCAAAAAATGGACGGTGTCGTCGACGACGATCCCTAAGGTCATACTCGCGACAATTTGTAAGGACATTCCGATGTCGCCGTCAATAATCGCCCACACCCCGAACCCCATCGCGACTGGCACAAAATTCGCGATCAGGGTAAGCAGGCCAATTTTTATTGATTTCAGCGCGATGACTAACACTGCAGAAATCAAAACCAGCGCAACGATCGACCCCATGATCATGGAGTTGATATTGCGTAGGACCAAATGCGAAAACATCATCGCCATACCCGTGCCGTTGTCATGGCCGACGGTTGGGGCGTGTTCATCCAACCAGGCGCCCGCCCGGTCGGTTACCGCGAACGTTTGCTTGAGTGATAACGGTTTGAGCGTTGCAACCACCCGAGTCGCGGATTTGTCGACATTAATTTGGTTATTCAGATCGAGTCCATAAGGCAGCGACATCTCGTAGAGCAGCAAAAATTGCGCTGCAAGATCGCGGCTTCCCGGGAGTTTATACATGGCAGGGTCGTCTCCATGCATGTTCTTATTCAAGCGTTTCATCGTGTCGGTTATTGAGCTGACGTGCTCAGTTTCTGGCTGCAGACGCCACCATTCAGCGAATTCGTGCGTCACTTTCAGAAACTCGGGATCGCTTATGCCGCCCGACTCGCCAGAATCCAGCGAATAGTGGATCGTATAGAGCCCGGTCAAGTTGTCGGCAGTGAAATCGGTTGCGACCCGGAATTCAATCGTTTCGTCAAAGTAATGCAAGAAGAAATCGTCAAATTCGTTTCGCGGCGTATTAGCGACAATCACTATTATTGCGGTAGTTGTGCCCCAGAGTAGGCCGCGGCGGCGGCGAACGATAAAGTCACCGAGCCATTCAATCCATTTATCGTTAGATTTGCTTCGTCGTATGCGCCCGGTGGGTACGACGGCGAGCAAAGCCGGCAAGAAAGTTACCGATAATACAAACGAGATCACGACACCGGTTGCGATGATCGTGCCCATTTGTTGGAACGGCGGTGCCTCGGAAAAATTCATCGTCAAAAAGCCAATCGCAGTCGTGAGACTTGCTAACGCGACCGGGTGAAGATTTAGCCGCAGGCTCTCTTCGAGAGCCGCGTGTTTGTCTACTCCCTGGCGAAGCTCGTGGAAATAGGAGACGAGAATATGCACCGAGTTCGCGACTGCAACCGTAAGGATAATGTTAGGCGCAGGCGCGCTCGTCGGCGTAATGAGAAAGCCGTAATAACCGGTCAGGCCAATGGCTGCGACGATCGAAAACGTGATCACGATGATCGTAGTAAACGTACCCACGAGGCCGCCAGCCAGAAATGCCAACAACACGAACATAACGGCGAAACTGATCGGCACGAGCGACTTCATATCTCGCATCGCGGCTTCGGCGAAGGCGTTGTGCATCCCGCTCATGCCGGTCACGTAAATATCGAGAGCGGGGTTCGCTGCCTTCGTTTCGGCGACCAGTGCGCGAGCGCCGCTGATCACTGACGGCATTTCTTTAACTTCGTCCAGGCCAGGTAGCTGCACATAGACGTTAACTGCAGTAACCTTTGCATCTGGCGAAACAATCAATTTGCGAAGCATCGGCTCAGCGAGGGCGATAGTTTTTACCTGAGTCAGGGCATCGTTATCTAGTTCCGCTGCGTTTTTGACGAGATCGGCAACAATGAGATCGTCACCCACTGCTTCGGTGTGTTGAAAGTTTGTGAGCGAATCAACCCGAGTCGAAAAAGGCAACTGCCATGCCTTTTTCGTCATCGATTCGATGACACGTAGCGTTTCGCGAGTAAACACCTCACCATTTTTCGGGGCGATCACGATTAACACGTTATCGTCTTTCGTGTAGGTGTTTTCGAGCGCCTCAAACGCGACTCTCTGCGGATCTTCCGGTCCGAAATAGACCCGATAGCTGTTTGTAATTGACAGGTGTCTGGCACCACTCGCAGCAAATGCCACGAGCACCAGGCTGACGACGATAACTAACCAACGGGATCGCACCACCCACCGCGCAAATCCAGATTCAAACCCGTTCATCGTCATCTCCGCTTTTAATCCTGCCCGTGACAGCTTTCATCAAAATAGCCGCAACGCCGTCCAGACCGTACCGCTGGAACGCGAACCCACGGACCGTCAGTTTTTCGCGAGTATCATTGCAACAGACCCTCTTGTTTCAAGGCCGTTTGCACTGCCTCCCGACGTCGAATTCGGTCTAGATACGGAGCCAGATTTTTGTAATCGCCAAGATCGATATCGATCCCGAATGCCGGTATCCAGTTCAAGATCGTAAATGCGTATACATCAGCGATGGTGTAGTCGGGGCCCATGAGATATTCGTTATCGGCGAGTCGGCTATCCATGATCGCCAATCTTTGATTCAACTTGCCCTTGCCGAACTCCAGTCCCGCTTCCGTAAGGTGCCCCTCTATGAAAAATGAGCCCAGGAGTCGCTGGGGTTCGGTACCGATAAACGTCAACCATTGTTGAACTTGATAGCGTTCGGGGGATCCTGCCCTTCGGGACATCTTTACATCGGGATCCTGGTCAGCCAGGTATTGCAGTATCGCGGCGCCTTCCGATAGATTTGTGTTCGAATCTATCGTCAAAAACGGCACATACCCTTTGGGATTGATCGCGTAATAATCATCCCCCGATTCCGTTTTATGTGTGTTTTGCACATCAACTCGAACGAGGTCGACATCCAGATTTAGTTCTCGAATGGTGATGTGTGAAGCAAGGGATCCTGCGCCGGGCGAATAATACAGTTTCATGAATTTGTCCTTTTCAATAGTTCCCAGTCGGCCCGCACTGGCAGTGCGCCGGTCTGATAGGTGTTATACGCCGCGCATATAAGCAATAGAAGTCGTGTATTTTGCATATTGGCGGTGCTAAATTGCACCAATGAAGGACTGGGACGATCTCCGTTTTTTTCTCGCCGTCGCCCGCAAAGGCTCAATCCGCGGGGCCGCCGCCTTACTTGAAGTTAACCATTCGACGGTTTCACGACGCATTGATGCTTTTGAGAAAAAACTTGGCGCACGTCTGTTCGAACGGCTGCCATCGGGGTATTTCATGACACATGCTGGCGAAGGAATGCGTCAGTCCGCTGAATCAATCGAAGCCGAGTTCCACGCGATTGATCGCCGTGTGGTCGGACGCGATGCGAAGCCCTCCGGCCTTTTACGCGTGACGCTCCTCGACGCAATGGCCCAGAAACTATTGATGCCGGACATCGTTCAATTCAATCGCGCACACTCGGGCATCGAGTTGGAACTGGTCGCCTCCGACTCGACCGCGAATCTTTCCAAACGTGAAGCGGATGTCGCGATCCGCATTTCCAACGATCCGCCTGATAGCCTTGTTGGCAGGCGCGTCGTGAAACTTGCCACGGCGAGTTACGCGTCGGTCGACTATTTGGCACGCATGGCGCGCCCCGATGGCAAGAGCGATTTAACTTGGATCGGTTGGGACGACCCTGTATCCGATCCGCAATGGGTCCGGGACGGTCCCTACCCTGAGATCCCTGCCCGTAACCGCATCAATCATTCGATGCTCCAACTGGAAGCCGCGAAGGCGGGGATGGGGATGGCCGTTCTTCCCTGCTTTCTTGGCGACGCCGAGCGCAGTTTGCGCCGCGTCGCGCCTGAAAGGGCGACACCATTGTGGGAAATCTGGCTGTTAACACACGAGGATCTGCGCCGAACTGCACGTGTTCGTTTGTTCATGGATTTCATGGCCAATGCAATTCTCGCCAAGAAAGATCTTCTGGAGGGCAGGTGTCCTCAGTAGTCGAGGCTTTTGAAAGGATTATCCATGACGTACGGGGTCAGATCTAACATTCCGACATTAGAAAACGTCGGGTAGTGAGATCTGACCCTTAGCGTCTGGCGTCAAGGTCCGAAATTGGCCGCAAGCCGAAGTCGCGGCATGAATTACCAACGTCGGCTTTGCGGTCGATAACAGTCATACCCATTCCGCACCGCAACAGGCTGAAGAGTGCCCAGAGCGGGCATCTGCGGCACACCAGTAAAGTCAGGCTGCATATACTGCAATTATTTAACGTGTAATTGACACAAGTCAGAAACAAAATCCGGAATCGGCGTGACGCTTAGCATTCACTGAGGGCAGTCTAAATTGCTCCCGAGATCCTGTTAAGCATAGGGGCCGAGCCAATGTGTTTCTTTTTTAGTTTCATGCCAGCCACTATCTGGCTTGTCATCGGGTATTTCGTGCTGTTTTCCTCAACGAAAACGGAGGGTCGAGTTAAAACATTCGGCCAGATCCTGTCGATCTGGATTTTTATCATTGCCGCCATGCTGCCGTTAGTCGCCATTTACGTGACCGTTAGCGGGCTTTGTCCAATGGAAGCGATTATGGAAACAATGCACTCGAAACTATCCCCGTGAACGTTTGAAGCAAGTACTGATAATTGCCTGTTGATTTGCGCACTGATTTGATCCGGCAATTGCACTAAAAATTGAGCCTAGTAATTTGGATGAATTCGGCCGGGAGTATCCCCCTATCGTTGGAAAGGTGGGTCCGCGCTAAATGCAAATCTGTAGAACCATCGGATCACTTATGGGTGCAATTCAACATGCTGGCTGCCAGTAGACAAGACAAACGAAGATGAGAAGATACTGAAGGACGAGGGAAAAACATGCGAAAACAAGTTTGGCTGAAAATTAGGCTGCTGATTGGTATCGTCGCAGTTGGCTTGCTGTTATTCGGGCAGCTGAGCTCGGTCTTGGCCCTAGACGATGAACCGGCAATGGAAAGCTGGGGCAAGGATCTGTTCGTCGAGCATTGTGCGGCATGTCACGGCCTGGATGGCAGAGGCGAAGGTCCTATGTCGGCTACGCTCAAAAAGTCACCAGCGAATCTTACCCTGCTAGCTAAGCAAAACGAGGGCAACTTCCCACGCGCCAAGATGCTGAAGTTTATTGACGGAGAACGCCCAATCCCCTCCCATGGGTCACGCGAAATGCCGATCTGGGGGAAAACCTTTCGGCGCCAGCGATCCGACGTCGAAGCGCGAATGCGCATCTTTGCACTTACTTCGTACGTTGAATCGTTGCAAGAACATTAAGCAGATAAAATGCTTGCCCTCTCAGGCATTCTCTCATTTTGTGTGCAGAAGGAAGACATAGTCGAGTCCACGGGGCCTCGCGCGGTTGTCGGCGAAAGCGAGAACCAAGGGTACGAAGTATTTCTCCGGCATGCTGGGTACCCAGTCGTAGAGCGTGCACCCTTGGCGAAACAAGGAATGGCTTCATCGTTTCACGAAGTTTGGGAGAGTTACATTTGCTTCCCTGTGCATCGCCCAATCTCCTGTCGATTAATCCAGCACGCAGCATATCCAAGGCGGAAGGCGGCGTGAACGTCTGAAAGTGGCCGTTCGCGTTTATTTTCTCCCGGAATGCGAGTGACCGTTTCGGAGCGGTTAACCGTCGGTCGATGCGGCACTGCGATAGAGCCTTATCGATCCAAAGTTGTTCGATAACGTAGGGCTAAAAGGCGGTTTTTGCATGCTTCATTCCAACGGCGTGGCTCCACTCGGAAT
>Ga0315336_1004223_pt1 | contig 17433 bp, 27 predicted proteins | sample ASW5metaG_FD_204512 | JGI IMG/M metagenome (GOLD analysis project Ga0315336, IMG submission 204512) | Ammonia-oxidizing marine archaeal communities from Monterey Bay, California, United States - ASW #5 | ecosystem: Environmental > Aquatic > Marine > Intertidal zone | place: USA: California... | reverse complement strand
CTGGGTACCGGTAAGCCTAAAAAGGGCATCCGGATGGGCGGACGGATGGGCAACGAGCGGGTCACCGTGCGTAGCCTGCCGATCGTCGGCATTGATAAAGATAAAAACCTGTTGCTGGTTAAGGGCCCGGTGCCCGGCGCCAACAAGGGTTTGTTGATGATCCGTGAGGCTGTACGCCTCTTCAAGGGAAAGGCCAAGATCGCCAAGGCGTAGTAAGTCCGAGGTTGTATCAGGTGGCCGGTTAAGACCGGTTGCCGGAGCATGCCAAGGAAACTGCCACGCCACGACAATTCGGTCTAACAACCGAGTCGTGGGGCAACCCGATCGGACCCAGTTGTGGGTCATGCCCCGGCGGCGAAACACACGCATCCCGTATGGGACCGTAGGTAAATAAGATGATCGATATCACAGTACACAATCAGGCCGGCGAAGAAGTCGGGAAAATCCAAGTCGACGAGCAGCAGCTCGGCGGCGAGGTCCGTCCCGCGCTCCTGAAGCAGGCGTATGTCCGGTACCACGCGAACCGCCGTCAGGGCTCAGCCAAGACGCGCAACCGCTCAGAGACCGCGTACTCGACCCGCAAGCTCTATAAGCAGAAGGGCACGGGTAACGCACGACGCGGGCCGGCGGGCACGAATATCATGCGTCACGGCGGGCACGGCTTTGCCAAGCGTCCGCATTCCTGGCGGCAGGACATGCCCACCAAGATGCGCCGTCTGGCCAACCGCAACGCGGTCCTAGCCAAAGCCATCGACGGCGAGATCAAGATCGTAGACAAGCTGGACTACGACAAACCCAGCACGAAAAACTTCAGCAACCTGTTGGACTCGCTGAAAATCGACCGGACCTGCCTGGTCGCCCTCCCTTCCATCTCCGGACACGAAGCCGTTTCGGCCCGGAACCTCGAACATGTAGATGTGACCCAGATCGACCGGCTTAACGCCTTCGATCTGCTGAACCATCGGTACCTGCTGGTTGATAAGGCCGCCTTCGAGGCGTATATCGGCCGGGTGACTTCCGATGAGCTGGCCAAAGCCAAACAGGAGGCGTCCTGATGGAAGCAACCAACGTTATCAAGAAGCCGCTGATCACCGAGAAGAGCGCTTGGGAAACCGAGTCGCGTAACCGGTACAGCTTCGAGGTCGATATGCGTGCCCGCAAGCCGCAGATCAGGGCCGCGATTGAGAAGATTTACGGCGTGAAGGTCGCGAAGGTCAGCACGCAGATCCGTAAGGGGCAGTACTTCCGTACGAAGTTCGGCCCGGCCAAGACGTCCAACTGGAAGCGTGCCACCGTGCTGCTGGCTGGGGATGACAGGATCGACTTGTTCTAAACGAATAAGACCCGGCCATGACGGTCGGGCTATGTGAGATAAGACATGGCCATTCGAATTTACAAGAAGACCACCAACGGCCGGCGTAACGCTTCGGTCAACCTCTACTCCGAGGTCACCAAGAAGCGTCCCGAGAAGTCGTTGCTGGTAAAGAAGACTAAGAACGGCGGGCGCAACCACCACGGCAAGATCACCGTGCAGAGCCGCGGCGGCGGTGCCAAGCAGCGCTACCGTCGGATCGACTTCAAGCGGAGCAAGGACGATGTTCAGGCGACCGTGATCGGTGTCGAATACGACCCGAACCGCTCTTGCAACATTGCGTTGCTTGAGTACGCGGACGGCGAGCGTCGTTACATCATCGCCCCTGTGAAGCTGACGGACGGCGACACGGTCGTTTCCAGTTCACAGAAGGTCGAGCCAAAGGTTGGCAACAACATGCCGATTGGGATGATCCCCGCCGGCCTTAACCTGCACAACATCGAGCTGGTCGCAGGCCGTGGCGGGCAGATCTGCCGGTCGGCAGGCAGCAGCGCGAGGCTTACCAATAAAGAAGGCCAGTGGGCAACCCTGGTCTTCCCATCCGGCGAAATCCGCCGGGTTTCACTGGACTGCCGTGCGACCATCGGTCAGGTCGGGAACACCGACCACAACCGCGTAGTCATCGGCAAGGCCGGGCGTGCACGCCACATGGGGCGTCGTCCTCATACCCGTGGTGTCGCGAAGAACCACCACGACCACCCGTTGGGCGGTGGTGACGGCCGCAGTAAGGGCAACCGTGCCCCGCAGTCAGCGACCGGTGTTCCATCCAAGGGCGGACGGACGCGTCAGCGTGGCAAGGCATCGAACAAACTGATTATCCGTCGGCGTGTATCCAAGCGGTACGGCCAGATCAAGCTGAAGTAAGTAAACGAATTCGCCAGCGAAAAGCTAGAGGCAACAACGTATGTCACGATCACTGAAAAAAGGCCCGTTTGTTGATCTGAAGCTCTACCGGAAGGTGGAGAAGCTGACTCAGATGGGCAGGCACGATCCGATCAAGACCTGGGCGCGTGCGTGCACGATTGTCCCGGAATTTGTCGGCCACACGTTCCTGGTGCACAACGGCAAGATGTTCCACACCGTGTTCGTGACCGAGGACATGGTCGGGCACAAGCTCGGGGAATTCAGCGCGACCCGGTTGTTCAGGGCCCACACCACGGGTACCAAGGCACAGCGGGCAGGCGCGAAGTAAGAAGTTATGCCGTCGGTTGGTCGCTTTTGTGGCTGGCCTGATTAAGACGGTTATGGAAACGAGAACACAGGCTAAAGGCTCATTGCTAAAAGCTAAAGGCTAGGAATCATGGCTTATACGAACGTACACCGAGGCGCACGGATCAGCCCGACAAAGGCAAGGCCTGTCGCGCAGATGATCTACGGCAAAAGCGTCTTCGACGCGATGAACATGCTCACGCTGTCCAAGAAGCGGGCCGCCGTGATGCTTAAGAACTGCCTGCAGGCGGCACGTTCCAACGCGCAGGAGCGAGACGGACTTTCCGACCGCGAGGCGTTGGCCATGGTGGTCACCGAGGTCCGGGTTGATAGCGGCCCCACGATGAAGCGGTTCCAACCCAAGGACCGCGGCCGGGCTCACCCGATCCTCAAGCGTACCAGCCACATTACCGTGTCCGTTGACCAGGCAGGCAGCAAACGATAACTCACGCCCGGGCGTGTAAGCCCGGCGAATTAAAAGGTTCACTATGGGACAGAAAGTTCATCCATTCGGCTTCCGCGTCGGCGTCACCGAGGCCCACAAAAGCCGCTGGTACGCGCCCAAGGCGCTCTACGGCGAGCTGCTGGTCGAGGACCAGAAGATCCGCAGGTTCTGCGATCACCGGTTCAACCGTAAGGCTCCCTATGCGGCCGTCAGTGACATCCACATCGAGCGCACCCGTGAAGAGCTGAAGATCATCGTCAAGACCGCGCGTCCTGGCCTGGTGATCGGCCCCAAGGGTGCGGAGATCGATGCCCTGACCGCCGAGCTTCAGCGTCTGACCGGTCGTAACGTCTCGATCAACTGCATCGAGGTCCACAACGCGGACCTGGACGCGAAACTGGTCGGCGAGTCGATCGCGGAACAGCTGCAGAAGCGTGCGGGTTTCCGCCGTGTGATGAAGATGAAGGCCGAGGCCGCGATGGCCGCCGGTGCCAAGGGCTGCAAGATCCAGCTGTCCGGCCGCTTAGGTGGCCACGAGATGAGCCGTACCGAAGACGTGCGTCTGGGTGCGATCCCGCTGGCGACGTTGCAAGCCAATATCGACTACGCGTTGACCGAAAGCCTGACGACCTACGGGATCATCGGTGTGAAGGTCTGGGTGTTCCACGGCCTGTACTCGGAAGTGGCCGAAGGTGAAATTGAATCCAAGGCCGCAGGTGCCCGACCGCGTGCACGTGGTCGTCACTAAGCAAGAATTGAAGTTAAGCACGGCGTTAGCCGTGGACGGAGACCAGACCGATGCCTCTGATGCCAAAACGAGTGAAGTTCCGCAAACAGCAGCGGGGCAAGGTGCGCGGTAACGCCCATCGCGGTAACTACGTCGCGTTCGGCGAGTACGGTTTACAGCTGCTTGAAGGCGGCTGGCTGACCGCGCGTCAGATCGAAGCCGGGCGTATCGCGGCCAGGCAATACTGCAGCCGCGAGGGCCGGTTGTTCGTTCGGGTCTTCCCGGACAAGCCGATCAGCAAGAAGCCGCTGGAACAGCGAATGGGTAAAGGCAAAGCCGAGCCCGAATACTGGGTCGCCCGTGTAAGGCCCGGGACGATCGTTTACGAAATCGTTGGTGTGCCCAAGGATGCGGCCCGTCAGGCGTTCGCCCGTGTGGCACACAAGATGCCGTTCAAGTGCCGCTTCGTTGAGAAACGCCACGCCTAAAAGATAACGCCGCTGGCCTTTTGCCTGCGGACTGTGAGACAGCTATGAAAGCCAGTGAAACACACAAGCTAAAAGACGAAGAGTTGAAGGTCGAGGTCGAGCGCCTGCGCAAGAGCCACTACGAGCTGCGGACCCAGGCCGTGACCGAGAAGCTGGAGAACCCAAGGCAGCTTGGGAACCTCCGCAAAGACATCGCCCGCCTGCTCACCGAGCAGCGTGCACGCCAGTTACGGGAGGCCACTAAGTGACCGAGCAAGCCAGCACAGCTAAACGAATCCTCACCGGCACGAAGATCGGGGTCGTCGTCAGCGATAAACGCGACAAGACCTGCACCGTGGCGGTTGATTACCAGCAGAAGCACGCCAAGTACGGCAAGTACCTGCACCGCCAGGCGAAGTTCCAGGTCCACGACCCGGAGAACCTCTGTGGTGAGGGCGACCGCGTCGAGATCACCGGATGCCGCCCGATCAACAAGACCAAGAGCTGGCGTCTGGTGAAGGTTCTCGAGAAGGCACCTGCGCCGTTGGAACATAAGGAAGAAGCCACCGCCTGATACGGGCTTGAACCCGGTTAGGCCGGCCCGATGGGCCATTGAAGGAATAGAGTCATGCTCCAGGCAGAATCAAGAGTAGATGTTGCGGACAACACCGGCGCCAAGATCGCGTATGTGATCCGTGTGCTGGGTGGTTCGACCGGCCGCGGTAAGTTCACCCGCAAGACCGCCGGTGTCGGCGACAAGGTTGTTTGCTCGGTCAAGAAGTCCCTGCCCGGCAGCGACCTGAAGACCGGCACGATCGTCAAGGCCGTCGTGGTCCGTACCCGTAATCCGATCCGCCGAAAGGACGGCAGCTACGTGCGGTTCGACCGCAGCGCCGTGGTGCTGATCGACGACGACGGGAACCCCAGGGGCACACGCATCTTCGGTGCGGTCGCCCGTGAATTGCGTGAAAAGAACTTTATGAAGATCGTCTCCCTCGCGTCGGAGGTGGTGTAAACCACACCGGCTAAGGGCTAAGAGCACCAAGCTAAAGGCTTAAGTAATGGCACGACACGTAAGAAAAGGCGACATCGTCACCGTCACCGCGGGTAAGAACAAGGGCAAGCAGGGCAAGATCCTGCGTGTGGTGACGGACTCGGACCAGGTGGTGGTCGAGGGTGTGAATGTGCGCACCAAGCACGTCAAGCCCAACCAGAACAACCCCCAGGGCGGGACCATCCACAAGGAGATGCCGATCCACATCTCTAATGTGTCCCCAACCGCCGCCGGCAAGCCGACCCGTGTGCGTTTTGTCACCAAGGACGACGGCTCGAAGATCCGCGTCGCCGCGAGCACCGGCGAGCAACTGGGACCTGAACTCAAGAAGGCTAGGTAAGAGCTAACAGCTAAAGGCTAAAACAATGACCCCGCGGTTAAAGAAACAATACGAAGAGCAGGTCGCTGCCAAGCTCAAGCAGGAGTTTGGGATCAGTAACCCCATGGCCATGCCGACGCTTGACAAGATCGTCATCAATGTCGGCATGGGTAAGCAGCTGGAAGGCACGAAGCTGAACCCCAAGGCCCGCGAGCAGGTGGTCTCCGACCTGACGCTGATCTCCGGGCAGAAGCCGATCGTCAAGAAGGCCAAGAAGTCGGTCGCGAACTTCAAGCTCCGTGCCGGCTACGAGGTCGGCGCGATGGTCACGCTCCGCAAGGACCGCATGTGGGAATTCCTCGATCGTCTGATCACGGTTGCGATCCCACGGATCAAGGACTTCCGCGGCCTTAAAGACAAGCTCGACGGTCGGGGCAACTACTCCTTCGGCGTGAACGAGCAGGGCATCTTCCCCGAGGTCGATATGACCCGGGCCCAGTTCACCCACGGGATGAACATCAACCTGATCTTCAAGCGCAGCACCGATGACATTACCCGGGCAGCGCTCCATGAGATGGGTTTCCCCCTGATCAAGCCAGACGAGAAGAAATAACCCACTAGACAGACGAACAGTACCCCCGGTTACCAACCGAGACAGCAAAGAGAACACCATGGCATCGAAGTCAACCAGCGTCCGAATGGCAAAGGTCAAAAAGACCATCGAAAAATACGCCGAGCTGCGTCGTAAGCTCAAGGCGGAGGGTGATTACGCGGCGCTGCAGAAGCTGCCACGCAACGCCAGCCCCACGCGTTACCGCAACCACTGTGCGTTGACCGGCCGGACCCGGTCGGTGTACCGAAAGTTCGGTATCTCGCGTATCAAGCTGCGTGAGCTGGCGTTGGAAGGCAAGGTCCCCGGGATGCGTAAGGCGTCCTGGTAAAGTGACCTGACACGGGATTGAATAAGAAAGAAATTCACAGCTAAGGCAAATGTAATGTCTCTATCAGACCCAATCGCTGACATGATCACCCGGATCCGCAACGCGGCGCGTAACAAGGCCAAGAAGGTCGATTGCCGCAACAGCAAGATCTGCACCGGTATCGCCCAGGTCCTTAAGGACGAGGGCTACGTTGCTGACTACAGCGTGATCGACGACGGAAGGCAGGGCATCCTGCGAGTGGACCTGCGCTACGGCCCCAACGGTGAGCAGCTGATCCACACGCTCAAGCGTGAGAGCAAGCCCGGCTGCCGTGTGTATACCAAGGCCGACCTGCTCCCAAGGCCCTTGGGTGGTCTGGGGATCGCTATCGTCAGCACGTCCAGCGGCGTGATGAGTGACCGCAAGGCACGGCAGAGCCACGTCGGCGGCGAACTGCTTTGTACGGTTGAGTAAGAGAGCAAGAGAACACCCGTGTGGAGAAGGGCACCGCAAGACGGCGGGAAGCCCCCAACCACTGAGTAAGGATTGAAACGATGTCTCGTATTGGAAAAAAACCCGTCCCGCTCGCAGGCGCCAAGGTGTCGGTCAGTGGTAACCAGGTCACGGTCGAGGCCGGCAGCAACCGGCTTAGCATTACCCACCGCCCCGAGGTGACCGTCAAGGTCGAGGGCGATGAGGTTGTCGTCGAACGCAAGGGTGACTCGCGCAGCGCCAAGGCGATGCACGGGCTGACCCGCTCGCTGATCTCGAACATGATCCAGGGCGTAACCAAGGGTTTCGAGAAGAACCTTGAGATCAACGGTGTCGGTTGGACCGCGAAGCTGCAGGGCAACAAGGTCAACCTGAAGGTCGGTTATGCCGACACCCGTGTGGTCAATGTCCCGGCAGGGATCAAAGTCGATATTCAGGGCAACAAGCTGAAGATCAGCGGCCCGGACAAACAACTGGTCGGGCAGGTCGCCGCGGAGATCCGGGCGCACCGCAAACCCGAGCCATACAACGGACGTGGCATCAAGTACTCCGATGAGCACATTATCCGCAAGCAGGGCAAGGCCTTCGCCAGCGGCGGCTAATCAAGGGATACATAAATAGACACCCCCGACTAACCCCAGGCACTGGGAAGCGAAACGATGGAAAAGAACAAACTAAAAACCGTACGACGCAAGCGTCGCAAGACCGGCATCCGCAAGCGTGTGATCGGCACCCCCGAACGCCCGCGCCTGACGGTCTTCCGCAGCCTCAACCACATCTACGCGCAGGTCATCGACGACCTGGATGGCAAGACCCTGGCCTCGGCCAGCACCATCAAGGTGGGCAAGGGTGGCAACATCGCCGCCGCGGTTGAGGTCGGCAAGCAGATCGCCAAGCAGGCGCAGGATGCAGGTATCAAGCAGGTCGCGTTTGACCGTAACGGGTTTCGATATCACGGCAGGGTCAAGGCCCTGGCCGATGCCGCCCGCGAGGGAGGCCTTGGGCTGTAACCAGGCTCATCTCCGTGTGCCTTCGGCCACGGGTTACCGTTTAGAGGAATAACATGCCGGAATTACTAGAAGACAGCACACAGGCTTTAGAATCGACCACGGTCGGTATTTTCCGTACCGCGACGGTCGTCAAGGGTGGTCGCCGTTTCAGTTTCGCCGCGCTGGTCGTGGTGGGTGATCGTCGAGGCAGCGTCGGGATCGGCTACGGCAAGGGCCGGGGCGTTCCTGTTGCCATCGAAAAAGCGCAGAAGGCCGCCCGCAAAAACCTGGTCAAGATCGAACTTAAGGACGGCACGCTGCCGCACCAGATCGAGGGGCGCTTCGGTGCTTCGATGATCCGCCTGATTCCGGCTTCGCCCGGTACGGGTGTTATCGCAGGCGGTACCGCCCGTGCGGTGCTGGAGATGGTTGGCGTGCAGGACTGCCTGACCAAGGCCTACGGCTCGACCAATAAGAAGAACCTCAGCAAGGCTGTACTCGATGGGCTCACCCGCCTCCGCACCAAGGAGCAGGTCGCCAGCCACCGCGGCGTCGAGATCGAAAGCACTGCGGTCGATGAAATGATCGCGTTGGGTAAGCGATACACGACCGAGACCAGCTCCGCCCCGAAGGCGGCGGCTCAGCCGGCCAAGGAAGAGAACGAAGGCGGCAAGCGCGGCGGCAAGCGTGGCGGCGGCAAGGGCGGCCGACGCAGCGAGAGCACACCCGGCGGCAAGGGCGTGACCGCAACCGTGACACAGAGCAGCAAGCCAAAGCCCAAGCCCAAGGCGGAAGAGGCCCAGGCGGCACCAACGGATGAAGCCCCCGCCACGGACGCGGCGGTCGATCAGGCCCCCGCACCGGAAGCAGCTCCCGAAGCCGCACCGGAAACTAAACCCGAAGCGGACAAGCCTCAGGACTAAACACAAACGACACCCCGGCGTGTATCGCCGAGAGAGCAGGAGTGTCTAAGCGATGATGATTCATGAGATCACCGAAAAGGTGGGCAAACATAAGAAGCGTAAGCGCGTAGGTCGTGGGCCGGGCTCCGGCTCCGGCAAGACCTGCGGGCGTGGTCACAACGGTGCCGGCTCCCGGTCGGGTGCTTCCGGCTCGATCCGCGCCAGCCGTGAAGGCGGCCAGACCCCGCTGTTCCGTCGTGTCGCCAAGCGTGGCTTCTCGAACGTGCTGTTCAAGAAGCAGTTCTCCGTGGTGAATATCAGCGCGTTGGACGCACGGTTTGACGATGGGGCCGAGGTCAACGCCCAGATGCTGGTCAAGGTCGGACTGATCCGCGACGCCAAGCTGCCCGTGAAGGTGCTCGGCAAGGGCGAGACCAAGAAGAAGCTCAGCGTCACCGCGGCATCTTTTTCTAAATCCGCCGAGGAAAAGATCAATAAAGCGGGTGGTTCAGCGACTATCGCTAAGTGAGGCTGACTTTCGAGCCTAAAGGATACGGGCAGCGGGTTGCCTGATCGTGGGTACCATCCACGGCTTTATGTAGGGAAAACATGCTCCAAGCGTTTCTGAACATCTTCCGGATATCCGAGCTTCGTAACAAGATCTTCTTCACGCTGGGGATGTTGTGCATCTACCGGATCGGTTTCTTCATCCCATTGCCGGGCGTCAGCCAGGAGCTGATGAAGGCCTGGGCCGAGAAGCAGAGCGGCGGCGCGACCGGGAACATCCTCGACTACGTGAGTATCTTCACCGGTGGGTCGTTGACGCAATCGACGATCTTCGGCCTGGGGATCATGCCTTACATCTCCGCTGCGATTATCTTCCAGCTTCTGGGATCGGTCTGGGAGAAGCTCAAGGCGCTTCAGAAAGAAGGCCCCGCCGGCCGTCAGAAGATCCAGGAATACACACGCTACGCGACCGTCGGTCTGTGTCTGATCCAGTCCGTGGTCTACCTCAAGTTCTTCCAGTCCGGTGAATCCCCCGTGGTTTACGCGGCCTACAAGGACACCTTCCTTTTCTGGGCATGTGGTGTATTGGCCCTGACCAGCGGCACGGTGTTCCTGATGTGGCTGGGTGAGCAGATCGACAAGTACGGGATCGGTAACGGTATCTCGCTGATCATTACCGCCGGCATCATCGCGGGCATGCCCAACGCGATCGGTATGGTGATCGCCGGTTTCGATGTGAACAGCGCCGATGCCCAATACAGCCCGATGACGGTGATCTTCCTGCTCGTGGCATTCGTGACAGTCGTCGCCGGCTCGATTGTGATCACGCAGGGCCAACGACGCATCCCGATCCAGCAGGCCAAGCACACGCGCGGCCGAAGGGTCTACGGCGGGCAACGCAGCTACCTGCCGCTTCGTGTGAACCACGGCGGCGTCATGCCGATCATCTTCGCCAGCTCGTTGATGATCATCCCATCGATGTTGCTGGGCTATCTCGACTCGATTATGCAGCAGGCGCCCGGTGATGATCAGTCCGGGTTCTACAACTTCGCCTACGGGATTGTGAATTTCCTGAACGTAAACTTCGGATTCAACGGCTACCTCTACACGGTCGTCTACATCGGGTTGATCTACTTCTTTGCCTACTTCTGGACAACCGTGCAGTTCCAGCCCAAGGAGATGGCGACTCAGCTTCGGGACCACGGCAGCTTCATCCCCGGTCTAAGGCCCGGCCCCAGGACCGCGGACTACCTGGAAACGGTCATGGAGCGGATCACCTACGTCGGGGCGGGCTTCCTGTCACTGATCGCGGTGGTGCCCACGATCGTCTCGGGCGTCTTTGAGATCGACTTCATGGTGACACAATTCCTTGGGGGGACAGGGCTTCTGATCGTTGTGAGCGTGATGCTCGACTTCGTCCAACGGATCGAGGCGAGCCTGTTGATGCGTAACTACCAAGGCTTCCTGGCATCCGGTGGTGGGAAGGGACCCAAGATCCGTGGTGCCCGGGGGACGACATAAGCCAAGTGGTTAAAGTAACTTGTCACGCCCATAGAGCCGTGATACGATAACCGACTCACTGCGGGTTGGGGACAATCGAACAATCCTAGAGATAACCGGTTCCAAGCCAACGTGATTAAGCAGAAAATAACACGGAAGTCGGCTGAGGAAATAGAAAAAATGCGGATCGCTGGACGGATTGTTCAGCAGGTCCACCAGCGTTGTCGGGAGATTTGTAAGCCGGGGGTCACGACCCGCGAGATCGACGAGGAAGGCTGCCGTGTTTACACGGAGGCCGGTGCCAAGGGGTTGTTTAAAGGCTACCCCGGTCCGACACCTTTCCCCGCGAACCTGTGCATCAGTGTGAACGAGGAAGTCGTTCACGGGATCGCAGGCGACCGCGTGATTAAGGACGGCGACATCGTCGGTGTTGATTGCGGCGTCGAGTTCGACGGCTGGTGCGGAGATGCGGCGACAACCATTTTGGTTGGCAACGTAGACCCGGCGACGCGAAAGCTTTGTGAAGTAACCGAGCGGGTGCTCGGGATAGCGATAGAAAACGTTCGGCCTGGCAGGAAGTGGAGCCAGGTCGCGAGGCTGATGCAGCAGTACGCGGAGTCGCAGGGCATGAGTGTCGTGCGACAGTTTGTGGGCCACGGCATCGGGTCGAAGATGCACGAGCCGCCGCAGGTTCCCAACTTTGTCAGCCGTGAGCTGCTTGGGAACGACATCGAGCTTCGGGAGGGCGTCGTGCTCGCGATCGAGCCGATGTGCAACCTGGGCTCCCACGAGGTGCGGACGCTCCGCGACGGATGGACCGTCGTGACGGTGGACCGCAAGCCGTCGGCTCACTACGAGCACACGGTGGCCGTAACCGCGGACGGGTCGGATGTATTGACCGATGGCCGTTAATGATAGAACGACTAAGTAACGAGTAACTAACAAAAGAGAGTCAGTGGCTAAAGAAGACAAACTCCAGTTCGAGGGCGAAGTGATCGACGCTCTGCCCAACGCGATGTTCAGGGTGAAGCTCGAGAACGATCACGAGATGATCGCCCACATCTCCGGGAAGATGCGTAAGTTTTACATCCGCATCCTCCCCGGGGACCGCGTGACGGTTGAACTGAGCCCGTATGACCTGACCAAGGGACGGATCACGTACCGGCACTGACACGGCCGCAAACAGAACTTAGCCCCTAGACGGGGAACGGATAGGAAGGCAAGACCATGAAAGTAAGAAGCAGCGTTAAAAGAATCTGTGAGAACTGCAAGGTTGTCCGACGCAAAGGCGTCGTGCGTGTGATCTGCACCAACCCCAAGCACAAGCAGCGTCAAGGCTGATACGTCAGCCCGTCGTGGTTTAGTATCACGACCGCTTATCCGCCGAGTTTGCTCGGTGAGATTAAGAATAAAGAGGAAAAGAAACATGCCCCGTATCTCAGGCGTAGACATCCCAGACAACAAGCCGATCAGGATCGCCCTCCGTTACATCTACGGCATCGGGCCGAAGATCGCGGAAGACATCATCAAGGAGGCCGGGCTTGAAGGCCAGGTCCGCGCAAACACCTTGAGCGAAGATCAGTTGGCTCAGGTCGGTTTGATCATCGAAGACAAGCTGGTGATCGAGGGTGCTCTGCGTCGTCAGGTCTCTCAGAACATCAGCCGTCTGCGTGACATCCGCTCGTACCGTGGGGACCGCCACCGCCGCGGCCTGCCCGTGCGTGGCCAGCGTACCCAGACCAACGCCCGCACCCGTAAGGGCCGTAAGCGTACCGTCGCCGGTAAGAAGTCCGTCAAGGGCATGAAGTAGCACGCCGTGCGACTCGTGGCAACGCCACGGATTGCTCAGCAATCGTTTAACCGTCGATCATAGATCGACGTCTTCACGACCACCAGCAGCCACCTGGTTGCAACACAACCGTTAGATACAAGACAACGTCGGGCACGTGCCCACGTAAAAACAATCCGAAGCCAGTTGCCCGCCCACAACATCAAGGGAGAGCCGGCAACGCCTAACTTCGAGGAAATGACATGGCGAAAGCTAAGAAAACTAAAAAAGTCCGCAAGAACGTCGCCCGGGGCATCGCCCATATCAAGGCGTCGTTCAACAACACCCTGATCACGATCACCGACGTGAACGGCGAAACGCTCTGCCAGGCCTCGGCCGGCAGCGCCGGTTTCAAGGGCTCGCGTAAGAGCACCCCGTTCGCCGCGACCCGTGCCGCCGAAGAGGCCGCCGCCGTCGCGAAGAAGTTCGGCGTGCATGAAGTTGAGGTGCGTATCCGTGGCGCAGGCTCCGGACGTGAGTCGGCGGTCACCGGTCTGCAAGCCAACGGCCTGAAGATCACCGCCGTCGAAGACCACACCCCGATCCCGCACAACGGTTGCCGGCCGCGTAAGCGTCGCCGCGTCTAACCCAGGGCATGTACCCGGCCCTGGGCCGAGGCCCCGTGTTCAGTTGTACATCTATCGATTTTAGACTTGCTTTGGGAACAGAAGCTTCCGTCCGTCCAGCAGCGGATCGGCAGCGATAAACCCAAGGCGTTTCCCTCACTAAGGGCTGCTGGATTGACTTGGAGATCATCATGAGAATCAGATGGCGTGGTTTAGAGCTTCCCCACCGTGTAATCGCGGACCCCGCGAACACCAATACCTACGGCAAGTTCAGCATCGAACCGTTCGAACGCGGCTTCGGCACGACCGTGGGCAACAGCCTGCGTCGTATCCTGCTTTCCAGCCTGGAAGGTGCCGCCATCTCGGCGGTCAAGATCAAGGGCGCTCAGCACGAGTTCACCAGCCTCGAAGGTGTGCAGGAAGACGCGACCGATATCCTCCTGAACATCAAGGATATCGTTGTCTCGCTTGAGTCGGATGAGCCCAAGACCATGCGTCTTCAGGCCGAGGGCCCCGGTGAAGTGACCTGCGACCTGATCGAAGCAGACACCTCGATCACGATCCACACCAAGGACCTGATCCTGGCGACGCTGACCAAGCAGATCGATTTCGATATCGAGTTCCACGTCGAGAAGGGCCGTGGTTACGTCCCCGCCAGCGAACACTACGAAAGCACAGGCGAGCAGGAGATCGGCTTGATCCCGGTTGACGCGATCTTCTCTCCCGTGACGCGCGTGCGTTACAAGGTTGAAGATACCCGCGTGGGTCAGAAGACCAACTTCGATAAGCTGACGCTTGAGATCTGGACCAACGGCACGGTCACGCCTGAGATGGCGCTGGTCGAGGCCGCGAAGATCATGCGTAAGCACCTGAACCCATTCGTTCAGTACTTCGAGCTGGGTGAGGCGACCGCCAGCGAGTCCGCCGCGGCCGCCGCTCGCGTTGACGAGGAACAGATCCGCAAGTTCAAGATGAACCTAAACGACCTGGACCTGTCCGTGCGTGCGAACAACTGCCTGGAAACGGCTGAGATCGCGACCGTGGCCGAGCTGGTCGTCCATACCGAGGCCGACCTCTTGAAGGTCCGCAGCTTTGGCAAGACCTCGCTGCGTGAAGTGAAGCGGAAGCTGACAGATATGGGCCTGAGCCTGGGCATGGAACTGCCCGCCGAGCTTCAGGCAAGCAGCGCTACCTGATATATCACCGGGTCTTCCCGGTTTGGGGCCATCACGCCCCGGTCCTGCGTAGGACCTACTTGCCCCGCAACGAATGATTGCGGGAGTGGCATCACCGGACGGCGTCTCACCCGTCCGGCCGTCAATAAAGGAGTTTAGCGATGAGACACCGAGTACGCGGATTCAAGCTGGGGCGTCACACCAATCACCGTAAGGCGATGTGGCGCAACATGGCTGTGTCCCTGTTAACCCACGGGCAGATCACCACAACGATCCCCAAAGCCAAGAGCGTGGTTCCCTTCGTCGAGAAGCTGATCACCGCCGCCAAGAAGGGCGACCTCGCCAACCGGCGTCGTGTGATCAAGATGATCGGCGACCAGATCATGGTCAAGAGCGAAAACGATCCCGCCATCGAGCGCAACCAGTACGGCGAGATCGTCAAGGGGCCCAAGGTCGTCAAGACCCTGTTCGATGAGATCGCCCCGAAGTACGCCGACCGCACAGGCGGCTACACCCGGATCATCAAGCTGGCCAAGCACCGGATCGGCGACGGTTCATCTTTGTGCGTGCTCCAACTGGTCGGTGATGAAGACATGTCGGCCCCACAGGTTTCGGGTCAGTACTCCCGCCGCCGTGACAAGGCCAACAAGCGGATGGAGTTCGCGGCCGCAAAGCGTAAGGGCGGAACCGAAGGGGCGACCGCAGTCGCCGAGCCCGAGGCCGAAGAGAAGGCGGAAGCCCCGGTCGAGGAGGCCGCTGCCGAAGAAACCACTTCGGAAGAAGCGACCGAGACGAAGGCCGACGATGCTGAAGAAAAGAAGTCAGAATAATCACGCCTGGATGGTGTGAGTGATCAATACATCCTTAAAGGCCGGCCCGTATTGGGCCGGCCTTTTTTTATGGCTCGTGTGAGAGTCTGTTGATCATCAAACGCGGTCGGGCCGTGCCCGGTACAATCCGGCCATGCGTATTCTTTTGACCAATGACGACGGGATCGAAGCGCCGGGATTGGAAGCACTCTACAAGGCGGTGGAAGGTCTGGGTGAGGTGCATGTGGTCGCGCCGGAGAAGGTGCAGTCGGCGACGAGCCACGCGGTGACATTCCATCGGCCGATCAGGGTAGCCAGCCATCCCGGTCCCGGCGGCGAGGGTGTCCCCGGCACGAGTGTGGGGGCGAGGCCTGCGGACTGCGTGAAGCTGGCGATTGCGCACCTCGTGCCTCAACCGATCGATCTGGTCATCAGCGGGATCAACGCCGGGGCCAATGTCGGCGTTAATGTGATCTACTCAGGGACGGTCGGTGCGGCCCGTGAGGCGGCCTTCATGGGGCTGCCCGCGATCTCCATCAGCCAACACGTCGGCGACTGGGACGGGATCCGCTGGGAGGCCTCGGCGAAGCACGCAGGCGAGGCGATCCGACGGGTGCTTGACGGGCCGATGACGGCCCACTCTGTCGTGAATATCAATATCCCCATCCTCGATGACGGGGCTGAACCCAAGGGGCTGAAGGCCGCGCCGATCTCGATTAGCTCGATGGTGGACAAGTACGAGATCACACCTGCAGAGGACGGGTCGTACCACTACCAGACGTGCAACGCGATGACTTTCCGAACCCGAGAGCCGGGCACGGACGTCGCGGCGTTGTTTGATGGGTATATTACGGTCACGCCGTTAGAACACGACGTGACGGACCTGGGGCAGATGCCCGGCTGGTCCGAACATATCGGTTAACTGACGAAGTAACGTCGAGGCGTACTTGTGTGGATTATGGGGCAAGTCCGGGGGCCGGGGCGTGTCGGCGGACGGGACTTGATGGCGGAGCCTTGTCATGACGTTTGACCCACAACTGGATGTAGACGCGACCCAGCAGCTTGCACTGGTGATCGACGGGGGTGAGGCCGAGCATCTGGCGGCGTTCCTGCACCTGCTGCCGCCCGAGGACACGACGTACACCATCAGCCACCTTGATGAGGAGCGGCGCACGAAGATGCTGTCGCTGCTGTCCGCCGACCACTCGGACCTGGCGGCCGACCTGATGGAGCACTTCGTCGATGAGCATGCCGCGGACATGATCGAGCAGCTGGAGCCCAGCGAGGCGGCCGCGATCGTGGACGAGATGGACAGCGACGAGCAGACGGACCTGCTCACGGAGCTCGATGAAGAAGATGCCGAGGCGATCCTCGACGAGATGGACCCGGAAGAGGCGGCGGACGCCCGACACCGGATGCAGTACGACGAGGACGTGGCCGGCGGTCTGATGATCACCGAATACCTGTCGTACCGGGACAGCCAGGACGTGGATGCGGTCATCGCTGACCTGCGTGCGAACGCGGATGACTACAACGAGTACGAAGTGCGTTTTGCATATCTGACAGATGACACAGACAAGTTTGTCGGCGTGGTGACGATGCGCAGCCTGGTGATGGCGCCGGCCGGGCGGAAGCTGATCGAGTTGGCGATCAAGAGCCCCCGGAGTGTGTCCGTTGATGCAGACCTGGAAGAGCTGGAGGGCTTGTTCGACCGGGTAGACTTCTCTGCGGTCCCGGTGATCGATCCGGCGGGCGGGCTGGTCGGTGTCGTGCAGCGGGCGGCGGTGCAGGAAGCGTTAAGCGACTCTGCGAACGAAGACCTGCTGAAGGTCGCGGGTATCGTCTCGGGTGAAGAGTTCCGGTCGATGCCGATGATGTCCCGGTTGATGCGTCGTTTGGCGTATCTGCTGCCGATCATGGTGCTGCTGCTGCTGTCTGCAAGCGTGATCCATCTGTACCTGGACACCGTAGCGGCGAACCCGGTGCTGGCGATGTTCCTGCCCGTGGTCGCGGGGTTGTGCGGCAGCGGGGGGAACCAGGCGGTGGGTGTGTCCCTGCGAGAGGTGTCGCTTGGCTTGATATTGCCGGGCGACTTCTTGCGGGTTCTGATTAAAGAGTCGGCGCTGGCGCTGGCGGCCGGCGTGGTCCTCGG
>Ga0315336_1004222_pt1 | contig 17436 bp, 17 predicted proteins | sample ASW5metaG_FD_204512 | JGI IMG/M metagenome (GOLD analysis project Ga0315336, IMG submission 204512) | Ammonia-oxidizing marine archaeal communities from Monterey Bay, California, United States - ASW #5 | ecosystem: Environmental > Aquatic > Marine > Intertidal zone | place: USA: California... | reverse complement strand
TGGCATTCCAAGGAGTACGAGTATACGAGAAACGTTGTCGTCGCTTCGCACTTCAACATAGGCCTCAATGGCCGTCTCCGCTTCGACGTCGTTCCGTTTCGGGACAGTTACCAGACCGGAATGTTCCTTGGTGTTTTGCAGGCGGTCGAGAACAAGACGATCTGGGACCTGGCCAAGAACTGCGACGTGGATCCCTATCGGCTCTGGGATGGTGAGCTAAAGCCCCTGATTTTCGAAATCGGCCGCTCGGGTCCCTACCAGCTTCCGCAGCCCCAGGTGGGAAAATTCAGTCAAGAGTTGCAGTCCCAAAGAAGCGGCCAGACTCCCGGTAGCATTCTCCTGCTTGTCCTGCTCGTATTGGTGCCCACCTTGGCCGGTCTCTACTGCATGGCTCCGAGCGTCCCCATCGTGGAAAATATGCTCCGGCAGACAGGAGAGAAGCTCAAGGAAGCCTACGAGCATTGTTTCTCGACGTGGAATGTTGCAAAACTCAAGAAAACCGGCCAACTCGATATTCTTGCCACCATTCTGGCGGTTCCTTTGACCATTGCGTTTGCGGTCTTGGTCATTGTCGATTCGAACAGCGTCGGCGGAGAGCCTTTCCACTTTTTCGAGGGTATCAGCATCTGGCCTTCTGTCGTCCTGCGATACTGTGCCTTGCTCTTGGGCATCTCGTTTATTGTTCGTGGTCGTCGTCGTCTGAAGCAAGGGTTCGAAAAGTTGAGTGCTGGTGTGGAGCGATTTCCGCAGCTCAGTAGTCTCTTCACAGAACACTACGGAGGTTGGAAGCGAGACAACGTCCGGAGAATATTCCTTCAGAGCCTCATCTTTCTCGGCGTGGCCATGGTGTTGTTTATGGGGACGGACAAGCTGCCAGGCACCCCGCACCGCGGAAGTTTGGCGTTTTGGGTCACGTTCAGCGTTACGATGACAGCCGTGTTTACGATGCTTCTCGTATCCTTTTTCGTGGCTGAAGCCATGACGGTTACACGAAGTATTCTCCACCGATGGAGTGATTCGAATAGTCTTACCCAGGAAACAAGGGGGAGTGAAGGCGGAACCGGGCACGAGGGGATGCACCCAGCGCTCGGTCTGATTCGACTCGTGGGAGAGCAGACTACCGTGGTGGGAAATCTGGTCTATTACCCCTTTATCCTGTTATTTCTCATGGCGTGCAGCCGACTGCCTGTCTTCGATAACTGGGACGTGACGTGGCCGCTTCTTGCCGTCATGACGGTCTTATTCTTACTGCCGATCTTGGGAGCGGCAACCATGCGGCGAGCGGCGGGCAATCTGCGTCGCACCTTATTAGAGGCCCTTGGCGACGATCTGGAACTGGCGGTGAAAGAGAATAACGAAGCTAAGAGCAAATATCTCGAGCACGTGATAACTGAAGCCGCCCGTGTGCGGCGGGGCGCTTACCGTCCCATCATGGAAGATCCCGTGCTGACCGCCGTCTCCATTCCCTTCGGAGGCACGGGTACGCTGATCCTGATCGAGCGCTTCGTCAACCTGATGTAGGCACTCGGAGATAAGAAGTTTTACCAGGGGCGCCCTGAGGAGAATGGACCCGGAAAGGGGAGCAGTCCACTGAACCCAGATCTTAGCAAAGATCCGGATTGTCCAACGTCAGGCGTCGGGCAAAGGAATTGTTGGTGCTCTCCGGGCCAAGGGCATTTCCAGTGAGTTTCGGTGGATGTGGAGTAGGGAAGAGTTTAACTTCCACTGCTGAAGGCTTTACGAGAAAATCAGTATAGCATCGAATTCGCCGGACTAACGGCGAGACGCCAACACTGGATGGCGGAATACCCCCCATGACAGAACAAGCAGTACCGCCAACGGCTCAGTTTCGCCCCTTCTACGAATGGATCCCCGACCGCTTTCCGATCCCGTTGATCGTCAAGTTGATGCTCTCCGGGCTGCTGGGATTCCTCTTCCTGGCTCCCCACTACATGGTCGTCCAGGGACGGGTTCTCGACGACTGGAGCTGGCTCCTCTGCTCAATCATCGTGACGGCCATGATCTGCCTCTACTACGCGACGCACACGTTCCGCTCCATGTTCTCGCAGATGAACCTGAGACTGCGGGCGGAAGACGGGTCCATCCGCGACAGCGTGTATCTCGACCCGATTCGCCAATATCTCAGCGACAAGAAATTCCTGTCGGCGGGGCTTCTCTTCGCCGTGCTGAACTGCGGGGTCGGCTATCTTCTCAAGATTCCCGAGAGGGGGCCGGGCGATACGTTCTACCTGGGCTTCTTCCTCGCGGGCTTTGTCTGCGGGATGGCAGTGTGCGGCATCCGCGGAGTGGTCGTCACGCTGACTCGCTACCTCAATCAGGGACAGCCGAAGGTGGACTACACGAACCCCGACGGATGCGGGGGCTTTCTCTTCCTCGGCGAGGCCTTGATCAAGTTCAGCGCCGTCACCCTGGTTGTGGGTGTCCTGATTTCGCTGTACACCCTCACAGCGACGGTTTCTTCACCCAAGCGCTCCGAGGCTGTGTATTCGGACAGTGCCGGCGAGGCCGTGTCTTCGGACAAGCCGTCCCATACCGGGCCCTCGGACAAGCCCCCCGAGGTGCCTTCGGACAACCTCATCCGCGTCATTATGTGGTTGTGGATCGCTTTCCCCTTTCTGCTTTCACTAACGATCCTGCTGGCGCCTGCCTCCCGTGCGAACCAGGCTCTCATGAACCACAAGATCCAAAAGGAGGTGGAGTTGGCGCTGTTACTCGACAAGGCCAGGGACTCTCTCCAGAAAGCCGGGACTGACACAGAACGGCAGGAGCAGCTTCGCCACGAGATCGAGTACTACGCCAAACTCCGCGACCAGTTGCACCGGATGCGGTCCTGGCCTCTCAACCCCCAGACCAACATCAAGTTCATCATCCTTTTCGTCAGCAACGCCTTCGTGGCCATCCAGAGCGTCCAGCAGTTGCTGTGAACATTCTCCAAGGGGAGCCGCGTATCGGAGTACTCTGGTCCAGCGAGTCACCGCACACGTGCCAGTTCGCTCGCTGACTCGGGATGGGGGTTACTCAAGGAGCGGAACGGAACGGTGAATCCCATGCATCAACAAACTGGGTTCAAGAATGCCTCTGCGATCTTGGCGTTTTTTTTGTGCGGTTGCGATCTCGTAGAAACGATTCGCGGCAATACTGAGACTATCCAAGATAGTAGCGAGACGATCGCCAACAACACTCTGGCGGTGAGTAGTTCAACGAAGATCTTCGAGGACCTGTCTCCGTCCTTCGAGCGTATAGCAGGTCTCGAGAAACCGATGAAACGGCTTGGGGCCCTCGGACCGACGTTCGAGAAGGTCGCCGATCTGAAAACCTCCTTGACCGACGTCGCAGGGCTTAAGGACCAACTCGTCGATGTCGCGAAGCTGGAGCCAGCACTTGGAGACGTAGCCAGACTGGAGGAGCCCATGAGATCTCTCGCCAAGCTTGCGAGCGTCGGGAACCTGATCGCACTCGCCGCGGGACTCGCGATTGTGGTCTTTTTCTCCGTCTTGGGAGGCGTCTGCCTGGGCGCGAGACACGGGCTTCTCAGAAGACACGTTTCCAAACCAAGCCGAAGCGAAACGAGGCGCGAAGCCTCGTGAGTGACCCGTAGAAGCCCGACCCCGCGGGCAGACCGCCGGATAGCACCCTCTCGCTTCCCGAGGGAGTGTATTCAGTTTGCGAAGCTGCTGACGACACTTTCAGCGAGTCGTTCTGCAATAGCGGAGATGGTCATCACGGGATGGAAACCGATTGAGCTTGGAATGACTGAACCATCAGCGACGTATAGTCCGGGGTAATTGTGGACCTGGCCGTCGAGCGAAACAACACCTCGCTCGGGGGTTTCGGAAAGGTGGCAGCCGCCGAGGGGGTGTACCGTCACGATCCGCTGGAACGCCGTCCACGTGTATAGCGGAGCGGCTGTGCCGCCGTAGACGTCGGCCACTGAGTCCATGGCCTGTATCATTGCGTCTGTCATTGCCTGATTCTCGCGGGCAAAGTCCCATTTCAGGTCGAGACCGCGACGATTGAAAACGATGCGCCCGTTGGCATTGTCGCGGCCAATAGCAAACAGGTGTAGGTCTTCAACAAAAACGACAGTTTTTGCTGAAGACCTACACGAAGATTATTACGAAGCTCTAAAGCGTCCAGGAATCGAGGCGTACCTGGGAGACGACGAGGAACAACGCAAGGCGAAACGGGACACTCTTAGGAAGTACATCGACAGTTTCATTGGCGTCGCAGGAGAGATCCGTGTTCGCTAGGGCTGTAGACTTGTCTTTGCGACTGAATACGATGACACAAGAAATGAGGTCGTTTCAGTACTCCCGATGGCGTACTCCCATAGAGTACGCCATCGGGAGTATGGCTGAGATGCGACGGTTTCGCCCGGTTCTCGTTTCTAAGTCTTTTCGGATTCTTGCTATAATGCTTTCGAAGTTCTTTTTCGGCTTTCACAGCGAAAATCTAAATTTTGGACATCACGCGGTCGCTTCGTGTTTGGGCCATGGGACCGATTTCGTTTTTGTGGATCTTCAGAGGCGAAGGGCGTACTGTTCTGGGGTTTGGGGGCCAGCGACGCGGGGTTCTATGGGAGTTCAAACGAAAGAGTGATGGAGCGCCACGCGGGATGGATCTGTGCACTGCTCGGTTTCTTGGGCATCAGCACGCTCGGTTCTTGCGCGCTGCCTCTGTCCCCTGATGGGCGGCGGGAGCTCTTGCTTGGCTACGTTGCGGAGGGTGCGCGCCACAGGAGCCTGACCCGAATCGTACCGGGGATCGATCTCAGGACCGGAGTTTGGGGCGGTCTGAAGCTCGGTTTCTCGGCAAGCTGCGATCTGCTTCCGGCGAGTTCGAGCGCCGAAACTGGCGAGCGCGGCGGCAGCGGATTTCGACTGCCCGTCGCGTTTGCGTGGGAGGACGACGGCATCGTGCACACGCTCGGGTGGGTCTTCCGTTCGACACCGGATGAGCTCGCTCCGGGCAAGGAAGCGGCCTTTGCGTACCACGAAACGCTCGTCGGTTTCGCTCTGCACTTCGGAGAGATCGTCCAAGGCGTCAGCATAGGACTTAATCGGGCCGGCTTGCTCGTCGCCGACCAGGATTCCAGCGGACTTTACAGCCTGAGATTCGAGGGTATCGGAGCTCCAGGCAATCGATTGGTACAGCATCAGTAGAGGAACTCGCGATGAACGAAAAACGAAGATGGCTGCCCGTCGCCGCGCTCGCCGCGCTGGCGAGCGTGTCGGGCTGCAAATCGAACCATCTGATCTTCACCACCTACACCAAGGTGGGCCTCGACGTCTCGACGACGGACGGTCAGCCTACCTCGGCGCTCTTCGGGTATAAGCGTTTCGAGGGTGCCATCATCCCGGTCGACGTCGACGAGCAAGAGATGGTCGGGGATCCCGAGATTCCGAAGGATGCGCGATCGGTCTATGCAGCGATTGATCTCGAGAACAGCTGGCTACAGGGGCTCAAAATTTATCAAGTCTTCGCTACCGGGGAGGCAGCTACCCAGGCTGCGAACTCTCCAGACAAGATGCGCGAGATCATCGAGGGCCTTCGCAACAACCAGGATGACGACGACGGCGACGAGGAGGACGAGGAATGAAACGCTTACTGATTCTTTCGATTGTTCTCGCAGTGGTCGTGACGACGGGCTGCCAGAACACACTCTACTTCGCTACCGGTACTCAGTTCGGGATCGAAATTAATGCCGCCGAGGGTGGTCGACAGACCGCGAAGATCGGCTACCACCGTATGGAAGGTGTCGTAATGCCCCTGCGCCGGACGGACGAGCAGGCCGAAGAGGGCGGGAAGCTCAAGCCTGCCGCATACCCGGTCCTGTCGATTTTCGACCTGGAGTCGGGAACGTTGCTGCTCGCTGGCCTAGGCACGACTAAGGTGAGGCAGGTCTTCGCCACGGGAAGAGCTGCGGTTCAGGAGAAATCTGTCGAGTCCGTCAACAATACGATGCGCGCGTTGGCGGGCGTACCGATTCCCGATACTCGAGACCAGCTCTCGAGTGAGGACCTCGCGCTCAATGAGGCATACGGAGATTGGATTTCGGATGCGGACAACCCGGATAATTTTCAGCAGATGAAGCTTTGGCTCGTCGCAGGCGGTGATCACAGGAATCCTGTCGATCTCTACAACAACGTCGATGCGATCCCTTTGCTTCGTGAGGCGAATAAAAAATTCAATTTCTCTTCATAATGAGGGATTAATCGATGGCTCTACCTCGTCCCCGGAAGAACGTGCCCCGACGCAGAGTTGGCCGGAACGTCCAGATCATTCTCGCCGATCCTCAGGTCGGCGACGTCGACTGCCTGGAGCAACCGGACAACAGCTATATAGTGTCTCCTCGACCCCGCGTCGATGCTCCACAAGTTGCCAAGAAGACCAAAATGAACGCCTCCAAGAAGGCGAAGAAGAAGGGCTCGAAGGCCGCTAAGAAATCGAAGAAGAAGGCTAAGAAGACGAGCTGAAGCTTACCGAAGAAAAATCAGCATCCTCAGCTTGGCGCGGCAGAGGTAGGCACCGTTCAGGGCTGCGCTACTCAGATCGGCGTTGGCCTGGCGTTTGTAGATGGACCAGGAGACCACGGCAGAGCGAACAAGAAATCGTCGGTTTTTCGCATTCGATTGATTGGAGATAGTGCCCACTCACTCGATGTAAGTTGTATCCTACTCAGCGGTGGGAGAGATTCGTCGGCTGCCGAAGGTAGGCCGATAGACGAGGTAGATCGTCCCTCCGAGCGAGTTCGCATATACCAAGGTGTTTTTGAGTGCTCATTTCCGCAGCGGTATGTTCAGATCGATTCGGCGGCCCGATGCTCCGGGGCCCCAAGCGGTTGCTGAACCTGAATTGAAGGAGTCATCATGGCAAATTCCGCACGCCACGTCGTGATCATCCACGGTCTCGGTTCGAAGCCACCGAAGGAGAAGCTCGCCCAGCGCTACCACAAATACCTAAGCGAAGGAGTGGGCGTCGAGACTCCGAAGGACCGGCTCCACCTCGTCTACTGGGCGGATCTCATGGGCTACGAGCCCGACGGGCCGGCCCGAGACGAGTACAAGGAAAGCGCGTGGAACTTCAAAGAGTATTCCCTCTTGGAGGAAATCAAGTTTCGCGGGCGCGGCTTTGTACGCAGTCTTGCTGTGGAGCACATAGAGAAGGTTATAGAGAATTATCTCCTCAAGCCTGACGACAGCTCCGTGAAAAACATCGCGACCGAGCTCTCCGGACGGGCTCTCGACATCGTGTCCGAGCGGATCTACAGTCGGTTCCTTCCCGACCTGCATCGCTATTTCAACGAGGGCAAGCGTGCCTTGGTTAAAAACCGGCTGAGCGAAGGTCTCAACGGCGTGGCCTCCGACGCGAAGGTATGCCTCATCGCCCACAGCATGGGCAGCATCATCGCGCTCGACCTCATATGCAGTGGCACGCGCATGATCGATCTCTTCGTCACTATCGGCTCGCCCTTGGGGATCGGTGTCGTCCAGTCGCAGATCGGCATAGACGACGAAGCAAAGAAGGGTGCCCTGCCGGACAAGATCGGCGACTGGTTCAATTTCTTTGACCGGCTTGATGTCGTCGCCCTCGACAGCGACCTCGAGGACGACTTCCCCCAGATCGGGCCCCTCGACGTCCGCATCAAGAACGAGTTCATCAACAAGGACGGCGATCGGAATCACCATAAATCGTACGGATATCTGCGCGCCAAGGAGCTCGGATCAGTGGTGGGACCCTTTCTCGCGGGCTGAGAATGCTCCGCCAATCCCGAAGAAGGCAGCGCTACGGTTAGATGGCTGCGATTCATGATCTCGTCAGGCTATGCGCAAGACCAGACTATGGTAATCGTTGCGATGTCGATCCTGTTCTTGTACTCTGCGGTGGTCCACCTTGGAGTTTCCAGCGGCAAGCTCGATCGAGCCGCACGCATGTCCTTCCAGTGCCACTGAGTGACCGATGATCCTGAGGAAGAGAGAGGTCCGGCCCCGAATCTTCCTCGTCGAGTTTCGGTCCCAGTATGAAGCGGCTTCGACTTTCCTCCGGTGCCAGGAGTTCTACGAATCGGCGAAGTTCAGGGGGAGAGTCTTCTCCCTGGAGGAGTACATGGATTGGTATGCGGGGAAGTTCAAGAACTTCACATACTACGAAGACTGGGAAGGCTTCAACATTCCGTCTGGAGTTCTCGAGCCTTTCTATCAAGGCGAGTTCGACCCTCTCTCCCGAAAGGAGAAGAAACTCCTTGATCTGTTCGCCCGCGAACGCGGCGATTTCTACATCATCGGCGCCGTGACGTCGCCAGACGGTGGGGTCCACGAACGAACCTTGAAGCACGAGCTGGCGCATGGCCTGTTTCACATAGAGTCCGCTTACAGGAAGGAAGTTCTTGCCCAGTTGGCAAAGTACGACACGACCGAGTTGGAGAAGGAGCTTTTACGATCGGGATACTGCAGGGCGGTTCTGAAGGACGAAGTACATGCCTATCTTCTCTGCGGGGGTATCGAAGCCGGGAAAAGAAAGAGACTTCAACCTTTAAAACGTACACTAAGAAGGCTCTTCAGGAAGTACTCCACTGAATCTGACGGTGGTGGTCACCTGGGGCGACGTAGACGCGGGAGAGGCACGTGACCGGGGAAGCATGCACTCGTACAGTTTCTCATTACGTCGCCACGGGGGCTCCCAGCTCCGTTCGAGCGGAGGGTGGCTAGAACATGATCACATTGCTCCTGCTTGCTGGCGTCTGCGTCGCGGTGATGATGCCGCCCGCGTACATCGTTTTCTACCTCAGGACCCACGTTCCGAAACGGCGGAAGGAGCTGGAGAAGGTTCTAGGACCAAAGCAAAAAGAACGGGCCAAGCAGTCGGCCGACCCCGATGATCCGGAACGGCAGAACAAGCGGGAGAAGGTTATAGAGCGAAAGCAAAAAGAACGGGCCGAGCAGTTGGCCGGCCTCTATGAAGAGATCTTCGCCCCAGGGCGGCGCAAGGGACAGTCCGGCACTGCCTCCCTGCTGAATCATTTCGACGACTGCCACTCCGCCGGTCGCTACTGGTTCGCGGGAACGTTGGTATGGCTTCCCACTACTATTGGCATGATCCTGGTGACAGTTTGGTGCAGTGATCGTCTGGATGCCGAGACGGGCACCTCAGCCCAGGTCCCGTTAGCGATCGTCTTGGCGTTTCTCGGCGGTTACGTATGGTCTTTCTATGACTTGCTGAGTAGCGGATACCGCGGAGATCTCGCGCCCGGTCGCCTGTTCTCGATGGCGTTCCGTATCGTCATCAGTGTGCCGATCGGCTACGCGTTTTCTCTCTTGGTGCTTGAGGGCGCAGGCGGATTCGCGGCGTTTGTGGCGTCGGCGTTTCCGCTGAGAGACCTACGGTTGCTGGCGAGGCAGTGGTTTCTACGCGTTTATGCCGGAGAGAGTGCCGGACGGGCGTCGGCGCGCGAAGATTCTCTGCGCGACCGGGTGCAGGGCCTGAGTACCGACACGCTCGCGCGCCTGCAGGAGATCAGGATCAACACCGTTCTGGACATGGCCTATGCCGATCCGCTGGCGCTCGTGGCCCAGACGGGATTCGCACTGCGCCATGTGGTTGACTGGGTCGACCAGAGCCTCCTTGCTCTTTATGCGGGAGAAAAAATGCCGTTGCTGCCGAGTCTAGGTATCCGGTCCGCCTTGGAGGCTTCCCACTTTTACAATACCCATTGTGTGCACGATCCCGAAGAAAAGGAGAAGAAGCCTCGGAAAGGGTTCGAGAGAGATCCTCTGGTACGGGAGTTGGCGAAAGTGATGGGACGCTCCCCTGGGGCACTCGCCAACATGCTTGGCGAGATCGATGGAGACCCGCACGTCGAGCTCTTGAGCCTCCTGTGGGGCGAGGACGATGACGAGGACGAAGACGAGGACGAAGACGAGGAGTAGAGTCCGTGGGTCCGTGCGCCTCTGGAAGGTACCGCGGCTTTCCGTAGGGTCAATTGTCTCCGAATGGGTCGTACTTTGCCTTCCCCTTCGGATCTACAGCCATGGAGCGTTCGGAGGCCATGAAGTCGCCGCCGGCACAACCCCCGGTGGGGGCTCGTAGCATCGGACGTGCGTGCGGTCGGGCCGCGCGTGCTCGTGTGCCGTTCTGCGGGACGGGTTCTCGAAGGAGACGCAGGCGACCGACGCGAAAACGGCAAGCACCGCCGCGGCTATCCAGTAGAACTTTCTTTTCAACACGGCACCCTCCTTCTCACTTCCGCAACAACGCCTGTAGTTCATGGCAAACTCCTGTGTGGTAACGGGTTGGAATGTTGATTACAACCGGTTTACCACGTTGGCTACTCTTGCCACAAACGCGGTGCGACCTCCTGTCGCTTCATAGTTTAAGGACGGTCACGGGGTGCAGGTGTCAATGCAATCCGGGCTTACGACCAGGATACAATTCGTGCAACTTAGGTCTGTACACAAAACGTGTGGGGCCGTTATCTGGAACTCCCAGGTCAGTTGACCGATCGGGTCGGCGATGTCCAACTCGCCATCGCCGTTCCAATCAAGAATCGTCAACCCGACCGGGGTAAGCTGGAACGCAGGGACCCCGCCCGTGGGTGTGGCAAAGCAAAGGTTGGAGACCACCGGCCCCGTGCTCTTGAAGAAAAAGTCCAGAATCACCTTCGGGTCCGAGATGTCCAGCGCGCCATCCTGGTTGGCGTCACCGGGCTTGATCAACCCCGTGCCGTCGACGACCTCTATACGTGTTGGGACCTCGTATCTCGTACCAGGCTCGCCGCTGGGGCCTAACTCAAAAGTGAAGAATAAATCCTCCCCAACCCCGCCCTCTTGGAAACTAGAAGGTTGAAAGCTGATCACTTTGCTTCCGTCGACGATAACCTCATCAGCAAGCTGGTCCCCCTCAAAGTTGAAGAACTTTATCGTTAAAACCTCGGGGTCAAGGCCCACGTCTGCGAAATCAAAGAAGAAATTGTAGCGGCCGTCACAAGGAAAAGGGCAGGGCGGGCAGGGGTATTTGACCTGGCAGTTGTCGCGAATCAGATCACAGAATACCTCACTACGGAACCTATCAGGGAGCTCAAAAGAGTTCTTGAAGGGTCCAACGAGAATCTTGTTAGGGAGTAGGTCGTCAAGGGACGTGACATGACACAGGGCAGAAGGGAAAAAGTCACACACCGTCCTGAATCTGCAGTTGGAGCACACCAGAGCGAAGTCTTGGTCGGTCCTGTCGTCATTGTACGGAACGCCATTGCCGCAGATTCCGGCGGCCGTGATCGTGATGTCGTAGGAACCACCCACAGGATTCTGGATGAACACGTTCTCCAGATTGTCTACTCTGTCTGCGTTTGCGGTGCCGCCTATTTTGGAGAAGCCGTTTTCGAAGTCATTCCCACGAAACGTCATGCCAGCTGGATCAGTGACGACCAGATCCAGGTCATTGACGAGCGCACAAGGGTTCCCGCCATTCCCCGGGCCCGGCGCGTCACTCCAGGCGAATGTGACTTTCAAGGGCCGACTCAGATCTGTTGCCGCAAAGCCTGAGACAATCGTACCTGGCGGGTCCGTCCACGTCTCTCCGGTGTTGTGAAACACCCTTTTCTGGTCGACGTAGACGGTTGGGACACCTGTGTCGATGACGTTGCTGAGGTTGATGCGGCCCCAACCTTCGTTGCCGTTTGGGATGTCGGCCGTCCCCATATCGACGGCTCCGTTCACGAGCAGCGCCTTCGCCATGGCGGGACTCGGGTCGGCATCACAGTTGAGGTCGCGCCACCACTCCGTGATCAGGGCCACGGCTCCGGTGACGTGAGGCGCGGCCATCGACGTTCCACTGCAAACCGAATACGTTGTCGGATTCATGTTCATGGGGGTCGGGGCAGGAGCACCTGCCCCAGCGGCAATTGTGGCGCAAGTGGTTAGCATAGTCTGGGTGGAGCGAGTTGAGATTATGGCCGTTCCGGGAGCCGTAACATGGGGGTATACCCTGCCATCTCCCGCTGGCCCGCGGCTGCTCGATCCTCTCAAGTTGTCGATGTCCTGCGTAGTATCAACCGCACCGGGACTTGCAGCCGTTGCAACGAAGCGTTGGTTCAACGAGTTCCCGACAGCGATAATGTTCTTGGCTTCCTTGGTAGGCCCGGGGTTCCCCGTGAACATTCCCGGCCCCGTGGTCCCGCCGCCACAGGGGCACGCTTGGCACACGGCGGTTGGCCCGGGGCAGAGCCCGCAGTTGCCCGCAGAAAAGACGATAATGAGAGGCTCGGCCACTGTCGTTCCCCGCGTTCGGTCGGCATCTCGCACCAAGGCGTCAAGCGAGCGATCTCGGTTGGTGTAGCCGCTGCCGGAAGAAGGATTCACGCTATAGCTGTTGTTAGACGCTACAGCACCGTTAGTGACCGCGTCCCTCTGCCGGGCGAAATCGCTCTCGATCATCAGATTGGATCGAACGACCATATTTGCGGCGGGAGCTACGCCAAGCCCGAGTAGGAAGTTTCCCCCATCCATCGTTCCCATGTTGGCGTTTCCTACGATGATTCCGCCTACGTGGGTGCCATGCCCATTTGTGTCCGTCGGCATCCCCGCCGGGATCAGACGACCCCTGACGTCCTGGTGCGAGGTGGCGTCTACACCGGTGTCATAGCCAGTATCGATGAGCGCAACGGTCACGTCAGTACCATTCACTTTCTTGTCTGTTAGCCAAACCTGGTAGCCAGGGTTCAGCGGGTTGAAGTTTCCCGCGATGATCTGGTCGGACATCTCGTCCTCCAATTCATCGACCGGCGCGCGGAAGTTCAACCAGGCCACGTCCTGGAGTTCGGCTACGGCGCTAAGAGCAGAAGCGGGTAGCGCGAACGTGGCTGTACGGAATGGATCTCCGGCGTGCTCCTCTTCCTGTTCGACCAACTCACCGCCGAGCGCCGCGATCGCCCCAGTGATCTCCTGGGTCCGGTCGCTGTCGTAGAGAGTGACGCCGACGTTCTCGATGATGTCAACCTCCTCGGAGCGCTGCGACAAGTCCGTGGCAATTCGGTACTCGGGAAGGTACGGACCCACCCAGCGGACAAAGTCAAGCGGCACAATGTCGGGGACCATCTCGGTCGCTCGAACAATGTACGCGAAAGGTGGATAGTACTGGAGAATCTCCAGTCCGAGCAACTCCAGATTGATAAGCTCTTCCCCCTTGACGGGGCCGATCATTTGGACGACGTGCATTCCTGCCTCAGAAATGGGGACCGGTTCTTCCGTCGCAGTGTCGATGATGATGCCCTGGAAGTTCAGGATGGTGTGAGGGGGTTGTTCCTCGAATTCCACCCCCCTCGCAAGCAGGTCTTCGAAGTTCTCTGGAGTCAACTCGAGCCAGATGAACGACCCGTAGTCGATCGTGTGGATAGTCTGGATGTCTTCGACTTCCGCGAAAACCTCCGGAGTGACGCGAACGGCAACTGGCCCCAACGGCTGCCCGAAGAGGACAGCGGGTGCGGCGGTCAAAAGAGTGAAGATGATCGCAGCGCATCGCAAGGCCTTCGTCAGAACCCCAGCATTCGAGGATAGCTGGACGTCCATATCTTGAAGGGTCATCACGCCTCCCCCTCTCGGCATCTGAGAAATTGCTCAAACAGTTTTCGAAAACGCGCGCCACCGCCCCGATCGACCGAACTTTCGGACGCCGTGTGACGTCTGCATCGCAGAGTCGATGTCGAACAAGCCCTAGCCTGTGAGACAAACAAGCAGTACTAAATCATAGTTAATTTACCGGCCTTGCCGGTAGAAAACACTGCCTCCAGTAGTATAGTGCGTGATAGACGGTGAAGCCTTCCCCAGAAAGTCAAGAAAAGGCTGTTCCGCATTGCGTTCGTCCCACTTGGCAGAACAGAACCCAGGGAAGGACAGCTCGCCGCCCCTAAGGGGCTGTTTCGAAACCTGTACCCATCGACCCTTTGAGAGGTCTGAATTCGCTGCCGAGGCTGGTACTCCTCACCCTCACGTCCGGGAACTAAATAAATTCGTACGGCCGCAAACGCCTTTTGTCCAGTCCTGGAAATGGAAAGGGGTTTCACCTATATGGGTAGGGGTAATCCCGGAACACGAACGTGGTCGGGACCCGGTCGGATGCTTCTTTCGACAAGTGATTGACCGGCAATTGGCGCTTGGACGAGGATAAGCTTGAGGAGCGAAGGCACACGAGGCCAGCGCATCATGATTCTCTCCTCCCAAATGATGCAAATTTCCTTGTCTTTTACTGGGTCATTGTGGTCCATTCAAAGAAGAACAACGCAGTTCTGGGGGCTGACGCCATGAGAAATTCTGGGCCATTCGCCGAGCTGGCTGCGCGACTATCGGATGGGGATCCGACCGCGTGGGCGGAACTCTACACATACGTTCTCAATCGCGTGCTGCCTCGTTGTGGCCTCTCGCGATGGATCGACACAGACGAGGTCGCGTGCGATACCGTCGCCGCGGTTTGGGCGACCCTCGCGAGGCTACGTGACGACCAGAAGCTCATAGCCGTCGCGACGACCATCGCTAGACGTGTCGCAGCCAGGAAGATCCAAAGCAGCAGACGTTATACCGAGCTCAGGTCTGAGCCAGCTACACCAAGAGATGACGCCATGCAGGGAAATGTTGAGGCCGAAGAGTCTCTCAAAGCGATGCTGCGTCCTCTCTCGGATTCAGACCGACGACTCTTCCGCCTGATTTACGTGCTTGGGGCGCGAAGCGAGCAGATCGAGGCCGAGCTTGGAATCTCAAGCGGAGCGTTATGGAAAAGGACGCACCGGCTTCGTAAGAGGTTGCGCGGCACGTTGCCGCGGGCAAAGTGAAGGGCTCCACGGACCCCTGGCGTACTCTTGCTTATGGGCTACCGTGATCGGGCGGCACGAGGACCGAGTCAGGAAAACGGCGGATCGTGGACGATCCTGAGCTGACGTTCACCCCCGCCCTCTTCAACAGCAGGGGGCGCGACTGGTCCTACGAGGTCTACGATACCAAACTTGCGAGGGGACGATTCTTCAGCTCTTCCCGTATTCCGATACACATGTAGCCAGCTCGGCGGATGGCCCAGAATTTTCCATGGCACCAGCCCCCAGAGGTCCATTATCGTTGTTTCGACGGACGTGACCATGAAGAAGACAACCAATTTCTCAAATTGTTGGGAAGGTTCTGGCCGCTGCGCGCACTAAAGAGTGTTAATTCCGCTCGAACAGTGGCGCAAAGAATGTCTCGAGCCTTGGGACAGCGAGGTTGAGCGTACAGATTGCGAACGGCTCTTCCATTTTGATTTTGAAGACTGAACACTGGGGCGCTAGTTCAGCGAGTTAGGTTGGTGAGTTTGCTTGATACGGGTGCGAGTGGTGCCGCACGGGTGAAGTTTCCTCCGGTTTCTACAGGGTGCGGTAAGTCAAGCCAGTCACAAAGCAATGGCCGCATTAACGCCGATTTTCGAGAACGCTTCGGGTTTCCAGTCCCTCCTCTACATGTATCTCGGCAGGTGTGCCTGCTTCTTACCCAGCGGAGAAATCCAATGACTTCTACCTCTCAGAGAAGGCTGAGTGTCTATTCGACGCTTGTGGTTCTCACGGTCACGATCCTACTTCCTGCCTGTACTTGCACCCAGAAGGGTAGTGACTTCACACCGCAAAGCACAGAGATCGTCAAGATCACAACGGTGTCCATGGCCGAGGTGACCTTCAGCACGAGCGAAAACTCGACTCTTGAGCAATTCCTGCGACTCGAAACGGTCGAGGGTGCAGACGATCGCAGAGATATCCGAGATGCTTGGAGGGCTATCCCCCTGCTCAGTGACAAATTGCCTGATTTCCCAGACAAAGCATGGCAGGAATCGGAGCAAGATGGAGATTGGCCCCAAGGAACAACGGTTCCGGAGCTTGTCTACGTCGCTGGTTTTCGCCAAGGGATCCGAAGCTACCTTGAGGGAGCGCAGTGATGGCAGGGAGGAACATAGGTCTGGCCCTGAGCGGTGGTGGATCTAAGGGAGCCTTCACCGTAGGGGTTCTGAAGCACCTCCGGTTCAAGCTCGGCGTCCGGAACTATCGGGTAATCTCGGGGACAAGCACCGGTGCGTTGATCGGCACCCTCCTCTGCACAAACCAGTTTACCCGACTGGTGAAAGTCTACTCGAGTGTAAAGACGTCTGACTTGCTTGACCCGAATCACGCGCTCGTGGCATCGATTGCCGGACCCGCGGGAGTCCTGTTCGCCAGCGCCGTCCTTGGTGGACGCTCGATTTTCGACACGACGAAGCTATTCAAGGTTATCCAAGAGAACGTGGATTTCCAGAAGGTCAAAGCTCGGGCCGGCAAATGCCTGCTGATCTATAACGCCGTCGATCTCCAGTCAGGGAAGACAGTGCGCTTCAACAACCGGGATCATTCGGCTAGTGTTCTTCCTAAGGCCCTGTTGGCATCCTCCAACCAGCCCGTGCTCACGGATCCGGTGGACATTCAGACCGGCGGAGCGAAGCATCAGTACGTCGATGGCGGGGTGCGGGAGTTTCTTCCCTTGGATGCAGTGTACCAATCCGGTGTGGAACTCGACCATATCTTCGCGATCTCGACGTCGCCGATTACAGCGACTAAAGGAAAGAAGGAATATGACAAGATTACCGACATCCTCGTGCGCACCATCGACCTCCTGAATACTGAAGTTGGTCGAGGAGATTTGCGAGCTGCCGGGCAGTATAACGCTCTGCTCCAAATTCTCGAGAACGCCTTAGCGCAGGGCATCTCGCGCACAAAGGTCCTCGCAAGTGTTGATCCTGCAGTCGTACGCAGCCTGCGGGACAAACGGGCCATCCCGGTCACATTCATCGGTCCGAGTAGACACCTCGAAATGGATGGTTTGAAGTTTGACCCTAAGGAGATGAAGAGGGTCATGAAACAAGGCGTCGAGCGCGCCAAGCAGGTCCTTCGAGATTTTGACATTGATTGAAATGCGTGCGCCCTCGAGCAGCATAGTGAAACCTGGGTATGAGCCTGCTAGTGTGCGGGACACTCATAGACCTTCCCCATCGAGACTGTCGCAGGCGTTGACCGATGGCCGGTCCTCGTGCGACTCCCACTCGTGATCACAAGGAGAGAGAGCCATGGCCCCGAAGACGATCGACGGGTTTCCCGTCAAAGCGGTCTCCGACATCCCCGACTTCCGTGACCGCTACTACGAGCCAGTCCTGGCACCGCTGGACGCGAGCATCGCGCCGCCCTCGAGCGTCCACATCCTGAACCAGGGCCGGGAGGGAGCCTGCACCGGCTTCGGCCTGGCGGCGGTGATCAACCTGCTCAACGAACGGCGGGGCTACGCGGTTCGCGTCAGCGCCCGCATGCTCTACGAGATGGCCAAGAAGTTCGACAAGTGGCCAGGGGACGAATACTCCGGTTCGAGCTGCCGCGGGGCGGTGAAGGGC
>Ga0315336_1004221_pt1 | contig 17437 bp, 13 predicted proteins | sample ASW5metaG_FD_204512 | JGI IMG/M metagenome (GOLD analysis project Ga0315336, IMG submission 204512) | Ammonia-oxidizing marine archaeal communities from Monterey Bay, California, United States - ASW #5 | ecosystem: Environmental > Aquatic > Marine > Intertidal zone | place: USA: California... | reverse complement strand
TGGTCTCTACATTCATCCCGGGGTTTGGCACAGTGCAGTGTATATTTCACGTGCCCATAGCCCGGCTCGTATATTCGGTCGACAGGGCCGGGTCCATGGCCGCGTATCCGTCAGATGGGTAGAGGAATTCAATACTGTGCTGAGGGTCCCGCTCTCAGCGCCCTGACCCGCGAGAGCTTCCTGTCTCGATGAGGAATGTCCTTAGTGCGCCCTTTCATAAGTTCTTGTAGGGATGTCCATCTGACAGGGCGCACTGGTGGGGGGGTTGGTCGCGACCAAGGCGGGAGCGGCCAACTTCTTCGGAGTGCCACCTTCGGACGTGGAGCGCCATAGGGGCGAAGCCCCTATGGAAGTGCTCCGTTTCGGCGGAAGATCCATAGAAATATTTCTGAAACGGAGCACTTAGGCTCACGCGTGCAGGAATCCTCGAGCTGATTCTGTTCGGCCGTAGTGGTCAGGTCAGCGAGTTCTACCAGAGGGCCCTCCTCTCAGGCAACCGTGACGTGAACAGCCTCACTCTGTTTTCGCTGTTAACCGGCATGGCTCATCTGTCAAACGCCACTCGAAACGAGCAGCCCGATGCAAGCGCGATGGTCCCGAAACCTCTGTGAGTGTGCGCGGCTTGACAGCGGTCTCCGCCCTGGGTTACCGTTGTCCGCCGGTGGTCGCAATTGACTGGCCCGAAGGGAACTGACGCGTCGAGGAATTCGAATCGTGACTCGGCTGACTCAAGACGGTTTCATCAGCATCAAGGCACTGTTGGTTGTCGCTCTGGCCTTCGTCGCTGCGATGGGCGGTGGACTGTTGCTCCTCGAAGGAACGGCGGCTCACCGGGTCACGATTGCGGCCGGATCCAAGGACGGTGAAGCCTACGCGGTTGCCCGAGCCCTCGGTGAGATCGTCGAGAGGCATCATCCTGATATCCACGTCGAGGTCGTTGAGACTGTCGGTTCGCTGCAAAATGTGGAACTCCTCGAGAGCGGCAGGGTCGATCTGGCTACGGTTCAGGCCGATGTTTCCACCGGTCTCGGGTCACGGTTGATCGCACGCCTGTATCCCGACGTATTCCAACTCCTCGCGCGTGTGGACTCCGGGATCGAGACCCTCGCAGACCTGGCCGGTCGACGAGTCGCGCTCCCGCCCCAGGGTTCAGGGCAATACCTTTCTTTTTGGTTTCTGGCCGAGCATTACGGACTGGCAGAGGGCGATTTCCACGCCCTCCCGATGTCGACCTCGTCCGCGAACTGGGCGCTGATGGACGGGGCCGTGGACGCGACCTTTGGCGTGCGTGCAGCCGGCAACCGCCGTATTTTCGATGTAATCCAAAGGGTCGGGTGCAGACTCCTGCCAATAGAGCACGCCGCCGCGATGCGACTCAAGCAACCGTCCCTCCAGGTCGCGAACATTCCCGCCGGTTCGTATCGAGGTCATCCTCCCATGCCTGTGAAGGACCTGGCGACCGTTGGCGTCGAACGGCTTCTCGTCGCCAGCTCCAACCTCGATGAGCAGGTTGCCGGGAAGATCACGAGGGTGCTCTTCGAACGCCAACGGGAGCTGGTCAACATAACGCCGCTGGCCGGATTCATCTCGTCACCGGAGCGCGATCGTGTCTCCTTGATGCCCCTGCATCCCGGCGCCGAGAGCTACTACTATCGTGACAAGCCGTCCTTCTTCCAGGAGAACGCCGAGCCGATCGCGGTCGTAGTTTCCGTCGCCGCCTTGATGCTCTCGGGAATTCTGCAACTTGGCTCGCGGCGAAGACGTCGGCGGGTGGATCAGTACAACCGCGTACTCCTCCGCCTGGCAGTGGAGGCGCGGGGCATAGACGACCTCGACTTGCTCCGTAGCCGCAGGGAACGCCTTCTCGACATCGCCGGTCAAGTGGTCGACGAGGCGGAAGCCGGCCAGATCAGTCCCGACGGTTTCGGCTTTTTCTCTTTCACCTGGGAAGTTGTTCGAGGGATTATCGTGGATCGTGAAAAGGAGATTCGTGCCCACGGGGAAGCTCCGCCTACGAAGCAGCCAGGCAGCTCAGCGCAGCCTCCGGGAGAGAAAGGCGCATGAAGCGTCCGTTCCGAGTCTTCATCGTGATGTCCTGTCTTCTCCTGATCGTCACGGCGACGGTTTCGGTGTGGGTCTATCGCCAGGCCAGAGCAGCCCAGATGCGCCAGGCAGAGCGAGAGCTCCAGCTTCTGTTGGAGCTACGTCGGGGAGCTCTCGAGAAGTACCTCGCGACGGTCCGCTCCGAAGTCGTTCTGTGGAGCTCGCAGCCGAGGGTCCGAAGGGCTCTCGGCGCTTTTCTCGGCGGCTGGAAGGCGTTGGGGGAAGACCCTGGCGGAAAGCTCCGGCGCCTCTACATCGACGAAAACCCCCGTCCTGTCGATAAGAAACACTTGCTCGACGCTGCCCCGGACGACTCCGGATACAGTGAGTCCCACCGGGAGTTTCATCCTTGGTTGCGAAGCTTCCTCGAGCATCAAGGGTACTATGACGTGTTCCTGTTCGATCTTGAAGGGAATCTCATCTACAGCGTCTTCAAGGAGCAAGACTACGGCACGAACCTCGTCCACGGACCGTGGCGCGATACCGGGCTTGGCCGCGTCTTCCGCGCCGCGCGCGCCGCGCCAGAGGCTGACTTCGTGGCCTTCCAGGACTTTGCTCCTTACGGTCCGAGCCACGGTCAACCGGCGAGCTTCATCGCCAGCCCGGTGTTCGAGAAAGAACGTCCAGTCGGAGTCTTCGCTTTGCAGAAACCGATCGACAAGATCAACTCCGTCATGCAATTCAAGGTCGGGATGGGAGAGACGGGTGAAACTTACATCGTCGGTGATGACTTCTTGATGCGCAGCGACTCGCGCTTCTCGAGCGAGTCGACCATTCTTCGTACTCGAGTCGATACCGAAACGGTGCGTCTAGCGCTCGCCGGCAAGACCGGTGTTCAAGTGACGCCGGACTACCGCGACATCCCGGTACTCTCGGCCTACGGACCGCTCCGTTTTGAAGGAGTCACCTGGGCCACCCTGGCGGAGATCGACGAAGAGGAAGTCACTGCGAGGGCGTTGAACCTGCGCCGCTTCGCGATCACCGGACTCCTGGTCGTAACCTCGACAGGCACTTTGATGGCCTTCTTTTTCATCTACCTGCTGGCCGGGGCAGAGAAGCCCACGGCGTGGACGGCGGAGTAACGCACCTCCCAATCCGGGGGCCGCTGAAGATCGCTCCAGGGGGAACGCGTCTCCCAGCCCTGACGGTGACGACCCCGTAGGGCTACCTTCTCATGGAAGAACCCATGGCGACTGACTGCGAAAGACTTCGAGCAGACGGTGTTCGGGCAGCGTGGCGTCTTCACTTCTATCGAGCGTGCAGAAGAGCTGGTGATCGAGAAACGAGGCGTAGATCTCAGCGCTGGAACGAGTTACGATTGAGATGCCAACACTCGATGAGGTTGCGGAATGAAAGAGAGGAAGCCAGGCAGCGGTTTTGTGGTCAGAGGTTGCCGAGTCCCTGACGAGTGCGTCGGGCAGTTTCGAGACAGCTCGGCCGGGAACGCACGCGAATTGCGACGGCATTTGGCCGACAGTGGCTACGTTTTTCTACGCGGTGTGCTGGACAAGGACGAAGTGCTGACCGCTCGCGAGGAGGTGTTTTCGCGGCTGGTCGAAGTCGGTGAAATCAAGCCTCCGGCCATCGAGGGAGTCGCGACCGGCCGAAGCCGACGGCGCGAACTTGTGGAGGATCTGATCGATTTCTGGCGATCGGTAAGCGAAGGACCGGCGTTGCGGCGGGTCAGCCACGGCCCCCGTGTCCGCGCCATCATGCAGGCGGTTTTCGGCGAACCAGCGCGGCCGCAAGACTACCTGTGGTTGCGTCCCCGCGCGGTCGGTTGGTCGACCGGCCTGCATTTCGACCACCCGTTCTTCGCACGCGGCAGCCCACGGGTCCACACCGTCTGGATTCCACTGGGCGATATTCCGCTCTCCGACGGCCCGTTGACGTTGGTCGAAGGATCCAACAAGTTTCTGGATTTGATCCACTCAGTGCACGCCAAGGATAACCAAGCCAACAACTCTCCCACGGTGGCAGAGCAGGCCGCGTTCCACCCGGAGTGGAGTGCCGACGCGATTGCCTTTTTGCGCGAACGTAACACACGACTGCTGTCGGCCGAATTCTGCGCGGGCGACGTCCTGGTCTTTACCCTGGATACCCTACACGGTTCGCTGGACAACGCCTCGCAGATCGGCCGCACGCGTCTGTCGTGCGACGTGCGCTATCAGCCCTGGTCTGATCCCCTTGACGAAAGATACTTCGGCCCCAATCCGAGTGGCGCAAGCGGCCGCGGTTACGGCGACATGAATTCGTGCAAACCGTTGACTGACTGAACTGTCTGGACCTGAAGGCCGTCAAGTCCCTACGGGTTGTGCAAATCGTGCAACTCACTACTCCCCACCGGCACGTCGGAGAGCGGATACCCCTTACGGCGAGCCATCGCCTGTGCCGGCCTGAGCAATTCGTAGCACACCTCGTCGTCCATGTTGATGGCCCTCATCTATAGACTATTGCATACGATACCGAGCCGGGGAGGGGGACGATGAAAATCGGAATTGCAGCGGAGCCGCTCTCGATCGAATTAGCCCTTGCAGATAGGCTGCCCACGGATAACCTCTAACATCCACGTGTAATCGTCAATAGCATATCGTCAATCGAAGAACCTGGAGCAACCGCCATGGAAACCTATCGCAACGAACAGTGGTGCATGCCGTTTGACTCGCCGGCTTACCCGACACTGCCGGCCTATTACCGCGACACGCTCTTCCAGATGGTTTATTACACGACCGACAAAGACAACATTGCCAAGGTGCTGCCCAAGCCCCTGGAGCCGGCCGACGACGGGCTTTGCTGCGCCTTCGCCATCAAGGTGCCGTTCTGTACGCACTGGGGCCCCTTCAACGAGGTCGGCGTCTGTGTGAAGGCCGTCTTCAAGGGCCAAGAGGCTTTTTTCCTGCCCTGCCTCTTCCTGACCAGCTCCGACGCCATCGCCCCCGGCCGCGAGGTCTGGGGCTGTCCCAAAAAGCTGGCGCACATCACCGTGGAACAGATCGGTAGCGAGCTGACGAGCACGGCGACCCGGGCCGATGTCCAGTTCATGCAGTTGAACACGCGCTGCATGGAACCGGCCACCCCGGAGGAGATTCCCCCGTTGTTCCCCATGTATCTTCACAAGGTGATCCCCAAGAGCGGCTCCAATGAGCCCGCCATCAAACAGTTGTGCGAAAACGGCATCCCCACGGACATGAAGATCCACAAACTGTTCAAAGGACCGGGTGTCGTCAGCTACCGCCCTACGGTGTGCGGTGACTTCTGGCAACTCGAACCCAAGGAGTTTCTCGGCGCGTACTACCAGGAGTGCGACTACACGCACGGCCACGGCAAGGTCGTTTTGGACTACCTCGCGGAAGGGTGATCGGAGCGACGGCCGGAAAGGGCGCTCTTACGCCTCCAGAGGGTCAGGATGCCACGCATTGGCCGCTTGATTGTCTACCAGTATCCGCTTGGACTGCGGAGCGCCCCGGTGGGTCGGTTGGTGAACGGCATTACGGGCTTGATCTGTCAACATACGCCGCTTGCCGGTATGCTGTGTGCATGCCCAACAACACCACACCAACCGTACGCTCTGTTGTCTGCCTCACGATCCTCCTGGTCGCCGCAGGCTCGGTGCAGGCCGGCGCCGGGGAGCCTTCGCACCCGACGGACCGCAAGCCTAACCGATTGATTCACGCGTCCAGTCCCTACCTGCTCCAGCACGCCCACAACCCCGTGGAGTGGTACGAGTGGGGCGACGAGGCGTTCGAGCGCGCGCGAACCGAAGACAAACCGATCTTCCTGAGCATCGGCTACGCCGCGTGCCACTGGTGCCACGTGATGGCACACGAGAGCTTCGAGAGCCAGGAGATCGCCGCGGTTCTCAACGAGCACTTCGTCTCGATCAAGGTGGACCGGGAGGAACGGCCGGACATTGACGAGATCTACATGGCCGCCACGGTGGCGGCGACCGGTCGGGGCGGCTGGCCGATGTCGGTGTTCATGACCCCGGACAGCAAACCGTTCCTGTGCGGCACCTACTTTCCCCCGAAGGACCACGCAAATCGGCGCGGGTTCCGCGGGCTTTGTCTCGACATTGCGGAGCGCTGGAAGTCGGATCGTGACGCACTGCTCGAGGACGCGAGCGCACTTGTGGTGAAAGTCAAGAGCCGCAAGCGAAGCACCTCGGGCAGCGGCGTGGTCGACCGCCAGACCATCACGCGCAACGTCGACCGCCTCGCGCGGAGCATCGACCCCCGGCTTGGCGGCCACCGCAGCCGGGGCAACAAGTTCCCGCCCACGATGGGGATGGAACTGATGCTCCGCGAATACGCGACGCAGAAGGAGGGGTCCAAGCCCGAGCTGCTCGCCCTCGTGGAAACCACCCTGACGCAGATGGCCCGCGGCGGCATCTACGACCACATCGGCAGCGGCATCTGCCGCTACAGCACCGATCCGCGCTGGTTCGCGCCGCACTTCGAGAAAATGCTCTACGACCAGGCAACCGTCAGCGGAGTGTACCTCAGTGCCTACCAAGCCACCGGAGATCGGCGATACGCCGAGACGGCCCGCGGCATCCTGGACTACTGCATCGCCGACCTGCAGTCCCCCGAGGGCGGGTTCTATTCTTCACGCGACGCCGACAGCGAAGGCGAGGAGGGCAAGTTCTACGTTTGGCGAAAGAGCGAGCTCGACGTGCTGCTCTCCCCCGAGGACGCCACTCTTTTCCACGAGTACTACAACGTCCGTGACCGTGGCAACTGGCACCACGGCCAGAACATCCTGCACGTTACGACCAGCGACGACGCGTTCGCCGCGGGGCACGGGCTCGACCTGGCCGCGTGGCGGAAGCGGCTTGAAAAGATGCGTCGTGTCGTGTTCGACGCCCGCGCCAAGCGCGTCCATCCCGGACTCGATGACAAGGTCCTGGCGGAGTGGAACGGCCTGCTGATCACCAGCCTCGCCCGCGCCTATCGGATCCTGGACGAGCCGCGTTATCGCGAGGCGGCCGTCCGTGCGGCTGAGTTTATCCTCGACGAGATGGTGAAGGACGGTCGGTTATACCGTGCGCACCGCAACGGAAAGACCCACATCAAGGGGTACGCTACGGATTACACCAACGTGATCGAGGCCGTCATCACGCTCTACGAGACCACGTTCGACCGCCGGTGGTTGACGGCCGCCGAAAGGCTGACCGAGACGCTGATCCGACACTTCCATGACGGCGACCACGGAGGCTTCTTCTACACGGCCGACGACGCTGAGGAGCTTCTGGTCCGCAGCAAGAACACGCGCGACGGCGTCGTGCCCTCGGGTAGCTCAAGTGCGGCGTTGTGCGCGCTGAGGTTGTCGATCCTGCTTCATCGGCCGCAGTGGCGCGAGCTCGCTGCAAAGACCATGACTGCCATGCAGGGGCTGCTGTCACGCGGAGCGCTGGAGCGGATGCAGTGGGCTGTGCTGTACCATCACGATCACCCCAAGGAGATCGCCATCGTCGGCGACCCGGCCGACCCGGCCACGAAGGCCCTTGTGGCCGAGGTATACCGCAAATACTTGCCGAACAAGGTGGTCGCGTTGTGCACGCCGGAAGAGGCAAAGTCCGAGGACGCCCTGCCACTGCTCCGCCGCAAGACGCTGCAGGAGGGCAGACCCGCCGCCTACGTCTGCCGCGACTACCTCTGCGGCCGCCCGGTCACCACGCCCGAGGCCCTGGCCAAGCAGCTTCAACAAACCGGACCGTAGAAACCAGCCATGTTCCCCCATAAGGGTAAGAATCGCCACCGATCCCACAGCACATCCTAACTCTCCGCCGGGTGTGTTTCCTACCCGTGGATACTCGCCGCAAACCCAAACCGCTTCCGCCCCTTTACCACGCGTACCCGTTCTTCACGGGACTATCGACACGGGCGAGGAGTCCAGGTACCACCGGGGAGCGTGCGGTCCGCCAACTCCCCCGCTCCCGACGACCTTACGGCGGCGGTCAGGCGGCGTCCTTTCCGCAAGTTGTGGGCAGGTCGCCGGTTTCCGTGCCGTTGGCGCCCCCTGAGAAATCTCGTCAAAACCGGGCGTCGCTATGATAAGTTGTCTGTACGGGGGAAGAGAAGAGACCGTACGTTGACGCCCACGGTGAGCCCGTCGTTGAACCTCTGCCATGCCTCGAATACCGGCCGACGATGTTTCCCGAGCCATACGGGCGATCGAAGCCGACGGGTATGTTGTGCTGGAGAGTGCGGTGTCGGCGGAGCTAGCCAGCGAGCTGGCGGAGTCGGTGCTGACTTCACCGCAGCGCGCACCGGGTGTGGACGGTGTCGAATTCGTCACCTGTCTTCCCAACCACGACGTTCGTTTCCTCGAGCTCGCGATGCACCCCACGGTGCTGGCGCTGGCAAGGCATCTGCTTGGTGGGCGCACCGATCCCGCTCCCAACGCGTTCGCGTGGCCAGCGGAAGACCAGGTGCGAATCGGTAGCATCGACGGGCTGCTCTCGCACCCTCGCAATGCGAGGGGTTGGTGGCATCTGGACGCGCCCATGGGACAGTTGAACCCGTCTCGGCCTCTTCCGGACTTTCCCATCCTCGTGAATGCTATCTGGATGCTGACGCCGTTTACCGAAGAGACCGGTGCCACCCGAGTCATGCCCGGCAGCCACAGATTGCGACGCATGCCGCCAGCCACGCAGGAACCGCTGGACGGCGAGGCCCACTGCTGCGGACCGCCCGGAAGCGTCGTCGTCGTTGCCAACACGGTCTGGCACGCAGCGGGAGCCAACCGTGGCACGGAGCCTCGGGTCGGCGCGGCGTGTAACTACCAGCCCTGGTGGGTCGGTCGATTGACGATGGACATCTATCCCATCCGCCGCGAAGTGTGGGAGAAACTTCCGCCCGAAGCACAAGCGTTGACAAGGCACCAGCTGGATTGGAATACCGACTTCCGTGGCGAGCTGACGGACGATTCCGGGAGGAAGGAATGACCGTTGCTGCCAGGTGCTCCTCGAAGACCGACGGATTCGTTGTTGAAATCTACGAAGACGATGCGGTTGGCTACCTGAAACCGAAAGACCACAGGCTCGTACTGAGCACTGTCACGCTACGGCCACGCAGTGTATTTGCCCCGAATCCCGCTCCCGGTGCGGCGACGATCGCAGAAATGCACGACGAGGCCCACCGGGACTGCTTTATCGCCAACTCCGTCAAGACGGAAATCAAGATCGAGTAGCTCCCAGGGTGGCACGAAAAACGCCGCGGCGGGCCGTGCGACGCGGCGGCGTGGATCCGGTTCCGGCGCCTATTTTCCTGGCACGGGCGCTCCCGAGCTGTGTCTGTTGGGGCGAATTTGGTGGTGCCGCGCGGTGCGGCACCCATCGGGTCTGGTACGCCTCCGATCAGACGCACTCGGTCGACCTGGCAGATTCTTCGCCCGGAGGCATCGAGCAGGCGTTCGAACCCTCGGTCTTCTGGCCGGGGGGGGCTTTTTTGTCTGTGGCCGTCGGCGCTGTCGTCGGTCTCGACCTGCTTCCTACTTGGATCAGGTCTTGATAGTAGCGCAGCGTTTCATTGCTCGACATGAACTTACGGCGAACACAATTTGTGGCGCCTCGTTCAGGATCGGTCAGATAAGCGCCGCGATCTCCATCAGGAAGATACTGAACTCAGCCGTCATATCGAGCCGAATCTCGAAGCCGTCTTTGTCTGCTATCGCTTCGTAGGCGGCCACGTCGGGTAAGCTCCAGAAGCCCTCATCCGTTTGTGTCTCCACCAGATATGTCCCCACCGTTACCGCCGCCTGCCGCGTCTCCTGGTTGCCAGTGATGGTGTACAGTAGCGCACTACCCATACCCAATTTCCCGCTCGGCGGGAAACGGTAGACATCGTCGGCGCAGCGTGCGGTGAAGCGAAACAGGGTACGGCTAGCCTTCAAGTATCGTGCTTCGCCGGTGGTACGGTAAAGATGCGTCAGGAAAATCAAAGCGATTCCTGGGTTGAAGTAGATTTGCTCACGGCGGGTTGTATCAACGTAGTAAAATAATTCCGCTCCAGCAGGGGCCTCGGTAATTAGATTCCCCCCGGTCTCCATCCGAAAGTAGAACCGACTCGGGTCAGGTTGGTTCTCGGCCAGACTGGTTAACAAATCACCGGCGCGACAGGCTACGTCAATGTGCCCGGTTGTCAGCGCCGCCAGGCCGCCCCAAGCCGTACAAACCGGTTCGAGGAAGCGGGTCTCACCATCCAGGGCGTAAAATCCACCGGCCGGCACCTGGTAACGCCGCAGAAAAGCCGCCCCACGGCGAGACAGATCCCAGCGTCCGGCGCGATGGGCGCCCAAAACCAGCCAGGCGTTGCTGTAGACGGGCCAGGCATCGTGGGAAGTTCCGTGGGCCTTACGTTCTGGGGCCCGGAAATCTCCCGCTGTGGTGAAATGGTGCTCGGCAACCCAGGCGAAAAGCCGATGGGCTTCGCGTAGATGCCCAGCCAACGTCAGTGCGTAAGGAACTTTGTAGTAGCCGCCGATACCATCTTCAGGGTTGCAAAAGGACCCATCCGGTCGTTGGTGAGCGACAATCCAATCGAACCCTCGCTGTGCAGATTTAAAGAAGGACCGGACTCTGGTATCAGTCATGATGATCTCCAGAAGCTATCGCCGAGCGCTCCAGGTTTCGTTGAATTCAAGTTCCCGGCAGGGCGTAGGCGGTGAGGTGTTTTTGGTCCTTCACGTAGATGCGATCTGCGGTCACGGTGAGATGCGCCCACACGGCACTGTCGGCCACGTGCGTCCGGTGGACTTCCCGGTAGGCCGTCGGATCGGCGGCGACGACCAACAGATCTCCGTCCGTCGTCAAAACGAGGAGCCGGTTTTCGACTCCGACGATCGAAACGTACTCGCCGACGCGGCCGGGCGAGGACCATTTGACCTGGCCGTTTTGGAGATCGAGGCAGACGAGGGAGCCTTTTTTACGCTGCGCGAGTCCGAAGAGATGGCCTCTGATAATGACCGGTGAGCTCATGAAAAAAGTGGTCTTGTCGTTCGACCATAGTTGCCGGGCGACGACTCTGTCGCCGGTTCTGGAGATGCGGGTGCACTCCGTATTCTTCTTCCAGCCGGAACAGACGACGAGATCCTGGGCCACGGTGGGGGTGATGGCGTTCTGCTCGTACTGGACGATGTAGGGTATCTCCCACCGCACGGTTCCGGTCGCAGGGGCAAGACCCACGAGCTTCTTCCGAGCGAGGGCGACGACCTGGCGCTCTCCCGCCAGGTCGACAGCGACGGCCGAGGAGTAACCGGGATCGAAGCGACCAAGTTTCCAGACAGTGTCTCCCGAGTTCTTGTCCAGAGCCGCGAGCGCGCCGTCATCTTCCGTACCGATCCCGACAATGCATAAGTTGCCTTCGATGAGCGGCGAGTTCGATGCGCCCCACAACGGATACGGCTTCTTGAATTCCGGCTTGAACGTTCGGCGCCAGGTTGGCTCTCCCGTCTCGAGATCGAGACAGCTCACCACACCGCGGATTCCGACCGCGAACACCTTGCCGCCTTGGATGGTCGGGGTTGCGAAGGGTCCCTTGCCGTGCTTCTCGGCATAGCTCTCTGGAGTAAACTCCGCCTTGTACGCATCGCCCCACAGCTTTTCGCCATCCTTCTTTCTCAGGCAAAGGATGACCTCCTTGTCGCCCTGCCGCGCCTGCGTCACTACCTTGCCGCCGGCCGTGACCGGGCCGGAGTATCCTTCCCCGACCTCGACCTTCCAGGCTTTGCCGAGTTCCCGAGGCCAGGACTTCGGAAGTCGAACTCCCACGGCGATCCCATCGCGCTTCACGCCTCGCCACTGCGGCCAGTCTTGAGCCTCGGAGAGCGTGAAACTTCCCAGGGTCACTACGAGAGCTCCGACAAGCAGGTGCCTTGGGTATGTCTTTGAAAGCATGGTCGCTCCTCTCATGTATCGATGATACGCGCGGAAAGGTCATCGAGCGTCTCACCCAGGCCCGGCTCCGGAAGCGGAGGCCGAGGGGTAGCTTCCGTACTCGGTAACAGGTAAGACAGTAAACGGATGGCGTCGCTGACGTCCAGCATGCCGTCGTCGTTGGCGTCGGCCGCATCGCCGGGCGGCAGGTGGGAAAGGAGCCCTCGACCCTGTGTAAGTCACTTCACGGAAGTACCTTGGGGCTCTGCTCGAGCTCGGAGCCGCACGATCGAAACCCCTCCACATGGACCGGGCATCGGATAGACTCGTTGCGTCCGGAGACATCATGCAACAACGCCGTATCACTTAACGCTTAGATCCAAGAGAACGAAGGAGACTGACATGGGAAAGAGAATAGACTGGTACTACCACAGGAACGGCTGAACGAGCTGCTAAGCCCGGATTATTCATGAACGCCGTAGCGAGAGCGCGTAGGCGCCTTGCCAGGCGGGATGCATACGTGCTCGCAGCAGGTGGTTCATGAATAATCCGGGCTAAGGTAGGAGGATCGATGAACAATCTCTTCGCTTCCATCCCTGTCGGCCTCCCCGAAGAACTGACCGAAGCGCTCATCGATGCGAAGTCGGTTCGCGTCGAGCGCATCGTTTCCCACGGGCACGCCTCGCCCGAGGAGTTCTGGTATGACCAGGACAGTCATGAATGGGTCGTCGTGCTGAAGGGAGCGGCGCGGCTGCGGTTCGAGGATCGAGATGAGCGTGTGGAAATGATCCCCGGAGACTTCGTGAACATCCCGGCACACAAGCGGCATCGCGTCGAGTGGACCACACCGGATGAGCCCACGGTGTGGTTGGCGATTCACTATGGCTGACCAGTGGGGGAGCCACACACGCCGAGCACCCTGCCAAAAGAGGTCCCTTGCTGCGCGTGAGCGCGCCCACGGGTGCTTCCGTCACGAAGTGTTGCGGGAAGAAGCATCGTGCGCTCCAAGGAGCGATTTTCTGGTCGTCCCTACGGCAGTTGGGTCTCACCGGGAGAGGCGGGCGCGTCACGCTGCTTTCCCCAGGGTTCCATCGGACCTCCGGCGCAGCCTTCGCGCCGTTCTATACGCCTTCAGCATGGTTGCGAACGCAGTTGCGCCCAAGTTCCGGCCAGGGTTGCTGCCCTGATCGAGGGGGATAGGATCAGAAGGTCCAAGGGTGGTCCAGATAGCTGATTCGGACGAAAGGGCGGAAGCACCTGCTAATGCTCGCTAATCTTCGCTTGTCGCCGGATTTTGCGGGCGACTTTGGGCATGGATCTCCTTGACCAAGACGTCGCACATGCGCTCCACTTCCGACATCGGCAGTTCCGGATAGACCGGCAAGAAGACGGTCTCTTCCAGCAGTCGCCGGGCCTCAGGGCACGACAGTTCTGCACGGCCCTGACCATCGGAAACGACAACCAATCGACCGCGCTGGGTGGAATCGAAGCCAGCCCGTCGTAGCGCTTCAATCAATCCCCTGGGATCGTCGGCGCGAAGCGGAAATAGCCAGTACGAATGATCCGCCGCCGACAATTCGGGCTGTCTTTGATCGAGCCCCAGGCGCTTGATCACCCGTTCCGCATTTTCCATCCGACGTTCGATTCTTCGACGGTCGTGAGTCTTGAGCCTCCGCAGCAAGAGACGTAGCACCGCAGAGCAAGGCTGTTGGCGCACCTGCGAAAACAGGTCCTCGCCGGGGAGCCCCGCTGTAAGTCGACCCAGAACTTCACCAACGGGCAACCCGCGCAGCCGTCCGAGGCCGGCTAACACTCTGAAGCCACCTCGGGTTGAGAACAGCTTGAGCACCACACTCTGAAGGCACCGGAACGCGAAACGCGCCTGACTCTGCAGGGGAAAGCTCCCGGCCCGTTGACGCAATCGATTCAACAAATCCGCATCTCGAACGCGCATCAACGCTCCGCCGAGCGCCGATCCGGTCTTGATGGTTCCGAAGCTAAACAGACTCGCGTCGGCGGCCTCGTGACCGCGGTCCGCCGTTTCGCACCAGGCCTGCGCGCGGTCTTCGATGACGAAGAGTCCGTGTTTCCGTGCGAATTCCAAGATGGGGTCTAGCTGCAATCGGGCTCCACATAAATGGGCCACCACGAGAATTCGGGACCGAGGCGTCACGGCCCGCTGCAACGCCTTCATATCGATCTTGAAATCGGTGCCGGTCAAGTCCACCGGAACCGGGACCAGGCCATGATGCTCGGCAACATGCACCATGTCGGCGATCGTGACGGCAGAGAAGAGGATCTCGCTGTGTTGTGGTAGCGCGAGTTCCGAGAGGAGAAGATCGAAGCACGTGCGAACGGACAGACACGCCAAGGCGTCGTCGGTTCCCTGGGACCAGTACTGTTCCAGCCTCGATGGGGTCGACGTGTGCCGGCGGTTGAGAAGGCTGAACAGCACTCCAAACAACAAATCGCGATAGCCGATGTCCAATCTGAGTCGAATCCACATGGGTGATTCACTCGGTAGAGTCGAGTTGTCCGTAACGCAGATAAAACTGATTCTGAAACAGCTCCTGCGGATCGTATTCTCGCTTTTTCGCGAAGAACTCGGCCGCCTGGGGATAGGCTCGTTGAAACTGTGCCTTCGTTGCGTGCAGACGATAGGGCAGGTAGTACCGCCCTCCGAGACCGATTGAGGCTCCGACCGCAACCACGACCAGCCCAGCCGTCATTAGCCAACGTCGTCTCGATCCCGCTCTCGTCATCAAAAGCACCTTGTCATGAGCCACGGCCGAAGATCGACAGCCTCAGAAACGAAGTCCGAAGGGTCCGCGGAAAGATCACCGACAACTGACGACCGATCCGAAATCTGGTTCCCGTACGAGCGCAGCCCCTCAACGGACATGCCCACTGGAAACGCCCCAGCTACGCATCCTATTCGCACCGGAGAGCCGAATCCACGATTTGCATCACCGTTGGGCTCTTCTCGCATCCCGCTCGAACATCTCCTCACCAACGGCCCTCTACGGTGAATTTTCTCTTGGATTCGTCGTTAAGGACATGAGATCATCAGGTGGCGCACGAGAAAGCCAAGGGTTGGGAAACCGCTTTGTTTGGGCCTCTTTCATGCCAACCAGGAGCGAAAGCATGCTGTCACTACGAGCATACTGTACTGGCGCAGCGCGTCCGTGGGTGGGGGTGATCGCCGTTGTCGCCCTGGGCCTCCAGAATGGAACGCCGACGATCGCGCAGTGCGGTCCGCTGGACCTGGTTTCAGGCTATTTCGAGGAGCCCGTCGGCGGTGAGATCACGGGTTCTACAGGGTGGAACGCCGCTCAGGAACTGGTCGAGATCTGCAGCGTCAGTAGCGGCTATGGCGGTACGAGGGACTCACTTCTCGGCCTCGCTCAGGACGCGTCGAAGGAGTTCGAGCTCTCGGTAGAAGTGGTGAGTATCGACGGCCACGGCCAGGCGGGTCTCGAGGCTCGCGTCTTCAGAGGCACGGGAAGTGACCCGCAACAGGCCGTGGTGCGGATCTCCGTTCAGGAAGACTTCATCGCCGGTTTCGCTGTCGCCTCGGGTGTACGTTCCGAGAGGTCCGCCGCCCTGGACTCGACGGGCAGCGCTCCCGTCTCGGTACAGCTGCCTGTCCGAATCGGCATCGAGGGGAACGGGAGCCAGATAACGACGTTCTATTTCCAGGGGCAAGCTCGCGTCGACCATCTCACGGTCCCCGTAGCAGCGGACTCGGCCCTCGACGCCGCCATGTACCGCGTGGCCCTGGTCCATGGCGCGGACACCATGACCCTTCCACCGGGGATGGGGACCGGCCGTTTCAGGAAGCCCAAACTCAAGCGGGACCAGTCGGTCAACCCGCCGCAGGTCTACCATTTGAGCGACAATTTTCAGGGCACGGTCGATCAGCCCACCAGGCTCACGCTCCGCGGAACCGGACTCGCCGACACGCAGGAGGTGATGGTCGCCGGCATGCCGGCGACGGTCCTGGAGCAGACGGACAGGAGACTCACCGTGGAGGTCCCGGCTACTGGGACGCCCATGCGGGGCGGCATCGTCGTACACACTCCCGGCGGCACGTCGGAGCTTTCGAACGCCTTCTTCTCTTTCGGGAAGAGCTTCATTCGCTGCGACTGCAACGGCAGCGGTGAGGTCGACCTGAGCGACATGATCGCGATGCTCAACCACCTCTTCCTGGGAAAGCCGCCGTGCGTGTGCGACGAATCGGGCGACTGTAACGACGACGACCAGCGCGACCTGAGCGACCCGGTCAGCGGCCTGAACTTCTTCTTCCTCGGTCACACGGAGCCGCCACACCCCTATCCGGATCCGGGAACGGACCCTTCGGCGCCCCTGTGCGGTCTCGAGAATCAGCTGCCGACGATCACGGGCATCTCGCAGACCCAGATCCAGGAAGGCGACGAGTTCTCGATCCTGGGATCCGGATTCTCGGAAACCACACATGTCGTGATTCCCGGGACCCGGGTCGAAGTCGTGAGCAGGGAGCACGACAGAATCACTGTCAAGGCGGGTTTGGTGGCGCATGGCGGAACGGTCTTCGCCGGTCTGATCGAGGATTTCGACCAGGTGCCGTCCTTGTGTCGGCCAAGTTCGTGCTCGTCAACGTCCCTCGGTCCCCTCTGCAAGCTGGACGAGCCCCTCGAGCTGGTTCCTTCCCTTGTTCCCAAGCTCGCGGAGTCGAGTCAGGCCGATGAGCATGCGCCGATCGTCATCCAGATCGACCCGCAGTCTTTCGACTCGAGCCAGCAGCTGGAGGTCATCGCCAGCTTCGAGGCACCCACGATTGCCAACCTGAGTCCCGGAGGTCGAGCGACGAGTTTTTCGATGAGCCCCCGGGAGACCCTCGAGGAGACGGTCGGCGCCCTCGCCGATCGGCTGCGCCTCGAGTTCTCCGGAGGCGCAGGCCTTCGCGAGATGTGTATCCTCCCGGAAACAGATCCCTTGCGGATCGTCCTGGTCCCCATGGAATGCGAGCCCACGGAGCAGATCTTGCCAGCCGGATTCGAGATGGCAGCCGACGTTTCTGTCTTGCTGAGCACGGAGGGCCGCTGTGGCTCGACCCTGACGCATCCCATCAATGACGAAAGAGAGCATGGCTGGTGCCGTCTCGAAGAGCTTGTCAGACCCTGTAACGGGCTGCCTCAGTTCGAGTGGTACATCCCACTCGAATTCGTGCTGTCGAAGAGCAGCTATCTCGCAGGGGTGCCGAACCCCTGGGACCGATCTCCGAGTCAGAAGGCCATCATGTACAACTGGGATGCCTATTGCCACGTGCGCAGGCACAGGCTGTGGAACCGGTGCGTGCTCGAGCGCCTCGTCGAGAGGGGGCGCACGGACATTCCGGATTTTCCGGTCGGCGCCTGGGTGACCAAGACCATCTGGCGGAGCGATGATGACATCCCCGCTGCGATCGACAAGACGAAACTC
>Ga0315336_1004220_pt1 | contig 17438 bp, 16 predicted proteins | sample ASW5metaG_FD_204512 | JGI IMG/M metagenome (GOLD analysis project Ga0315336, IMG submission 204512) | Ammonia-oxidizing marine archaeal communities from Monterey Bay, California, United States - ASW #5 | ecosystem: Environmental > Aquatic > Marine > Intertidal zone | place: USA: California... | reverse complement strand
GTGCCACCCATGGCACGCTGATGATGGATGTCTTCGCTTTCGGCTAAGTAGCCACCTTGCTCTATTCGCTGAAAAAGTCGCCGACCAGCTTGTTGAAGCGCTTGTTGTGCTCGATTTGCGTCCAGTGACCGCAACGCCCGAAAACATGCAGCTGCGAGTTATCGATTAGGGCGTTGAGCTTCAGGGACGTATCGATCGGAATTACCTCGTCGTCGCGGCCATGGATGATCAGCGTCTCTTGGTCGATGCCGCGAATTGCGTCCTCCGGCGAGGCCATGGCGTCGACCCAACGTTGCCGCGGCGCCGGGAACATGGTGCTGAAAGCTTCCTGGATGCCCGGCCGTATGCTCGCCTCGTAGCGCAGCTGGGCAAGCTCATCCGTGACCAGATCGCGGTCATAGGCAAAGATATCGAGCAGGGTCCGCATATTCTCGATCGAGGGTTCGTAGCCCCAAACCGCATCGAGCCCCGGCGTCAGCTCGAAGTCGACGCCCACACTCCCCATCAGCACCAGCCGCTCGACGCGCTCGGGATGCTTGATGGCGAGCGCCAGCGCCAGCGCCCCGCCAAAGGAATTGCCGACCAGATGCGTCTTCTCGATTTCCAGAGCGTCGAGCAGGTCGATCGCGTTGCGCACCCAGACGTCCATGGTGTAGCCGATATCGGCGGGGCGCTCGGTATAGCCGAAGCCCACCATGTCTGGCGCGATCACCCGGAAATTTTCCGCCAGCGCCGGTATCACCAGCCGCCAATTCGCCCACGCCGTAACGCCCGGGCCTGAGCCGTGCAGCAGCAGCACCGGCTGGCCGCCGCCCTGATCGTGATAGTTGGTGGCGAAGCCGCCGGTCTGGATGGATTGGGCGATTTCGGGATTTGCGTCGGCCATGGTGCCCCCGGATTTGGAATTCGAACGCCGCCGCCTTGGCACAGCCATCGCGGCCCTTGAAAGCGCGCGATTGTTTACGCAAGCTAACCGCCGCGCGCAACTCCAACAACGATTCCCGCAAATTCTGACAGATGGAAAACGCTCGGGTAGAGATCAGGAACTTCGAGGCCTCCGACCTGGACCATCTCCAGAGTCTCCGCGCCTTGGCCTTCGAGCCGGTGTTTCGCTCTTTTCGGGAAATACTCGGGCCCACGATTTCGGACGTCGCGCTCGCCTCCGCCGAGGCGGAGCAGGCCGAGCTCTTGGAAAAACTGTGCGATCCGGACTCGCGCGACCAGGTGTTCGTGGCCGAGATCGGCGGCGAGATTGTGGGATTTGTCTCGATGTCCTTGGACCACAAAAACAAAACCGGAGAGATCGGCCTAAACGCCGTGCGCTCTGATTATAGGGGGCGGGGCATCGGGACACGGCTTTACGAATTTGTCCTGCAACAAATGAGAGAGGCCGGCATGGAGGCCGCGACCGTCGGCGTTGGCGGCGACCCAAGCCACGCACCGGCGCGCCGCGCCTATCAGAAAGCCGGCTTCGGTCCCACAATTCCAAGCCTCTGGATGTACCGTTCGCTGTGACGAGACGCGACCGGCGTCTCTTGCACCGCAATTGCCGGCGTCTTCAGCGCAAGTTCGCGGACTTCAAAAGATTTGCCTTCTTGGCAGCTTGCCCACCAAATTCCTATGCTGAGAGCCAGGCTTACGTCCGCTCGAAGTGCGGGGAAGGCAGGTGCATTTATGAGACGATCAATGGCTAGCCGTTTTTTCGCGCTCGCAATGGTAGGCACCGCGGCGATTGCGGCCCAACCCTCTCTCGCCGCGCCTGTTAATTTGCGGGCGATGATGGAGCAAGACGTCAAGGTGATCGAGAAACGGCTGAAGATCGCGGCGGACAAGCTCGCCGAGGTGGACGGGATATTGCGAAAGGCCGTCGAAAAGCGGATGGCTGTATTTCGGGAGCACAATGTGACGCCAGGCGTGCGTCCGCCGATTTCGACCCTGATCACGGTGAAGTCCGAAATGGACAGGATCCGCACCGAGAATCATCGCGAGCTAATGAAGATTCTCTCCGAGCCCGAGATGCGAGTCGTCGAGGAAATGTCGGAGCGGATGCGGGCGAAAATTCGCGCGATCATACTGGGAGAGTGACGGCCGCTAAGCCGCTTTCGCGTCCGGGCCTCGCCGGGGCTGCTCTGTTGGTTGCGGGGGTAGGATTTGAATTCGCTTTATCCCATTGGCTCGGGCAGAGCCCTCGCCACGGGCCCCTGATTAGGCTCAATCCCAAGACCCCACACACCCAACAAAAAGGGCCCCAAAAAAGAGGGGCCCATTTTGTTGGTTGCGGGGGTAGGATTCGAACCTACGACCTTCAGGTTATGAGCCTGACGAGCTACCGGACTGCTCCACCCCGCGCCAACTTTGACAGCCGCCTTCGCGGCCGGGGCCTATATCTAGGCGACGCGGTGGGGGAACGCAACTGCGGGAGCCCTGCTAAATCCAAACAACGCATTTGACTGTTGACGACACCCCGAGCCAGGCCGCAATCCATTGTGATTGTGCCGCTCAATGGCGCGCCTTCGACTTCGCAGCGGCGCGCTCGGAAATGCCTCTGAGTGTTTCCTGCCTCTCTCGGCAGAATCTACCGGACTGAAGCAAATCAATATCTGACCGCAAAGACTGACGACAAGGGGCGAGGAAGATGACCCAGGCGATGATTGCTGTGTTGGTTCCTACGGCTTTGGCCATCGTGGCAGCCGCAATATCAATCTTTCGCCGGCCCGGGGAACGCTTGACCAGTGGAATCCAACATTTCGCTGCGGGTCTCGTGATTGCCGCGGTCATGGTGGAATTGGTGCCTCAAATGACAAAGGGACATCCCAGTTTCATGGTCCCCGGCTTCGCCGCGGGTGTCGCCTTGATGTTGGGCGTAAGACTGTTCGCTCAAAACCAGGCTGACCGTCAGGCCGGTTCCGCTGTCGTCGCGACCGCGGGATTTACGCTACTCATCACAGTTGCCATAGACCTATCGGTCGATGGTTTCTTACTGGGCATGACGCTGGGTAGCGAGACAATCGACGCTCTGAGTTTGGTTGTCGCATTGGCAATGGAGGTTTCCTTTCTGGCCTTGGCTACGACGGCGGCGCTTTTGTCAAATGGCGAGACTTCCCAGTCGGCATTCGCGAAGACTTTTGGCGTAATCCTGCTTTTTCCGATTGGCGCCTTGATCGGCTACTTGATTTCGGGCGCGCTAAATGGCGCCGCTTTGATATTTGCGATTTCATTTGCGGCTGCGGCATTGCTGTATCTTGTCGTGGAAGAATTGCTCGTTGAAGCCCATGCAGGAGGGGATACCCCCTGGGGTACAGCCCTATTTTTTGTAGGGTTTATGATCGTTCTATTGATCGAATAGGTTCCCGGTGGCGGAACCCAACTGCGCGGGTCCTTCGAGGCACAACAAGACATTTGAGAGTTGACGGGAGCCTACGCCTGGGCCCAATCCATGGGCTCCGCGCCCGAACGCGCGGGCACTGGTCAGGACGGGAGAGCTGCACTGGCAACGACGCGCAATACCGCAGCCCGGGGCGGCAAGAGCACCGGTTCGGCCATGGGCGGGCAAGCGGGCTTGCTCCAACGCCTCGACGGGTACCTCTCGCTGGCGCTGCGCGGGCTGGCCCGGCGGCCTGGCCTCGCCACGCTTTTGCTGATCGCCATTGCGGCGGCGGCGATTCTGCCCGGCCTCTTCGACCTACCGCCGATCGATCGCACCGAGGTACGCTATGCGCAGACCTCCAAGCAGATTCTGGAAACCGGCAATTGGATCGCACCTCGGCTTCAGGCCGAGCCCCAATTCACGCGGCCCATCGGCGTCTTCTGGATTCAAGCTGTCGTCGTCGGCCTGATCGGCGAACAGGCAGATGACGCGATCTGGGCCTATAGGCTGCCATCGGCTCTGGGCGCGCTGCTGGCCGTGCTCGCCACCTATTGGGGCGCGCGGGCCTGGTTCGGCCGCGAGGCGGCGCTGATCGGCGCACTCTTGCTGGCCGTCAATCTAATCGTCGTGCTCCAAGGGCATCTAGCGCTTACCAAAGGTATCCATCTCGTTTTTATTGTGCTCGCCCAGTGGGCGCTGGCCCGGCTCTATGTCGACGCGGCCGGCTCCCATGGCGCGCGGGATGCGGCGCTGTTTTGGGGTGCCCAGGGGCTTGGCATCTTGGCGGGCGCCCTGGCGCTGGTGCTGTTGTCGCTGACAACCATCCTGGGACTGATCGCAGCCGACCGAAGCGCTTCCTGGCTGAAGCGCCTGCGGCCCCTATGGGGCGTGCCGCTTATGGTGCTGCTCGCGTCGCCGTGGCTCGTCGCCCTGGCGTTCAATCCCGAGCCCGAGCTTGTTCGTGCGGCCTGGGCTGACGACTTCTGGAGCAAGATAGCGGGCCCTCAGGAGATGAACTACCGGGCGCTGCCCGGTATTTTTGTTGCGGGCACCTGGCTCGGCTTCCTGCCCGGCGTGATCTTCCTGCCCATGGCGCTGGTCTATCTGTGGCGCGGCCGCAGCGAGGCCCCGAACAGATTCCTGCTCGCCTGGATCTTCACCTATTTGCTGGCGCTGGAAGCGCTGTCCGGCAAGCCGCCACTCTATTCCCTGCAGTCGATCATGCCGGCAATTACGATTGCCGTCGGCATGATGCTGGCGGGCAGGGGTCTTACCATGCCGGAGCGGCCATGGGCCCGTCGGCTCAATGGTGGCTTCGCGTTGCTGCACGACGCGCTGCCGGGCCTGGCGCTAGTCGCGCTGCTGTGGCTGATGGCGCCACCGGTCCTTTTCATCCCGGCCGCACTCGGGATCATCTCCCTGGCGGCGGTCGGGCTGGCGGTCAAGGCCGCGCTCAGCGCCAGGCCATTCGCATCGCTGGGCCTGAGCATCGTTGGCGCGCTCGCGGTCTATTGGGGAGCATTCCAGCTGGCGCTCCCTGCCTTTGAGCGGATCTGGCTGAGCCAGCGCATGGCGGCTGCGACGCGGGCACTGGAACCCTGCGCGCCGGGGCCGGTGGGGATCGCCGGCTATAGCGAGCCCAGCGCCGTCTTCCTGCTCGGCACCTCGACCTATAGCGCAAAGGGACCCCAAGGTGGCAAGCTCGTCGCCAACTGGCTGGGGCAAGGGGATGGGCGCCTCGCCTTCATCTCCACCCGTGCCGAACCCGCCTTCCGCTCCGGTCTGGAAACCTCCAGGCTGCGGGACCTGAAACCGGTCGGCTGCGTCAGGGGGCTGAACTTCGGCCGTTTCCAATGGGTGACGCTCAACATTTATACCAACGTCGAGCCAGCAGCGCTCAGCGCCTGTCCGCTTACCGGCTTCGCCCGATGCGCGCCGCCGCCAGGCGATTAGCCCAGCCAGCGCCTTCTCTGACACCGCTCGAGAATTCGACAATCAAATTAGCTCTACCCAGCGCGCGCCCACCGGTTAATACCAAGGCTCGCCGATAGAAACCCATCTCACCGCTGGTATTTTGTCCGCCCGCCAGGCGCGGGGTGCGCCGTGGTGCCAATCCACCACAAGCGGCCCGCAACGACGCGGGCGGACAAAAGACCGCGGCCTTCGGTGGGCCAAATCGGACCCCCGGGGGCCTTGCGGCGCTCGCCCGATGCGCCGGCATCGCACTTCGCGCCGCGCCTACCCGGACGACCCGATTTGCTCCCATGAGATGGGTTGCTATCGACGAGCTTTGGTATAAGAGAGCACGGTTTGCGCCCGGTGGCGCCCGAGACTTCCCGCGACCGCTGAAAGGATCTTCGCATGGCCGAGAAAAAAACCTCACCCGTCCGCGCTGGCGGCCTCGTCCTGGTGGGCCTGGTGCTGGTGGCCCTCACCGGGCTCTTGATTGACACCATCATCGACATTTTTCCCGCGGTCGGCATCCAGTCGGAGCTCTGCAAAAAGGGTGAGACCATTCCGGAAGGCCAGCGCGAGGAGTTTCTCGAGACCATCAAGCGGGCCGGCAAGGTCAACTGCAAGTTCGGCGACATCCCCGTGACCCGGGTCAATCTCGGCGGCAACCACACCTTCATGTCGGCCGATCAGGCGCTGGTGGCAATCTCCGCGATTCTGGCGGCGATCGGTGCGTTGCTGCGCTCCCTGATCTCATTGGGTATGTCGGCGGCGGCACGGAGCACCAGCGAACTCTCGATTGTCTGGACCCTGCTGCGCCCGGTAATGGCGGCAGCACTCGGTATCGTGGTGTACCTGGCGCTGCGCGCCCTGTTTCAGCCGCCCGCCGATCTGGTACGGATCAATCCCTATGGCTACATGGTGGTGGCGGCCCTGGTCGGCCTATTCGCCGACCGCATCCTGGCCTGGATCGGTGAAACCGGGCGCTCGCTGGTCGGAAGGTAGGACGCGTTAGAAGCGGCGGCTACTTTGCGGCTACCGGCAGGGGCGCGCGCAGATTGCCGTAGACGCCCAGAATCGCCTGGTGGGCCCAGAGATTCGTCTTTACGGTTCCGCCCTCCAACAGCTCGGTGGAATTGATCGCGTAGCCTGCCTTGTATTCGGCAAAAACCGCATAGCGCCGGGCGGGAAACAGCCGCAGCTCAAGCCCTGCCAAGGCCTGGAATCCGGGGCCCGTTACCTCATAGCGGTAGGTCCAATCCTGGCGGGCGACGCCCTTCCGGGCGATCTCGGTGTGCGGGATCACTAGCCCCGCGCCAGCGCCGATATAGGGCAGGAACCGCCGGTACCAGCCCCTGAACCGGTAGACCGCGTTGAGCGTCAGAAAATTCAGCCCGTGGGAATATTCGAGCTTGGTGAAGGTCTCCCCGACTGCCTGGCGCGCGGGCACATTCTCACCATCCCTCGTGCCGGTTTGGTCCACCTCGCGCTTGCGCAGCGAGATCGACTTCGCATGGGTGAAGTCGATCATGGCGCCAAAGGCCGGCATGGCGGGCAACCAATAGATGCCGCGCACGCCATAAAACGGCGGATCGTTGAAGGGCTCGCCGGTCCAAGGCACGTTCTTCAGCACCATGTCGGTGCCGTTGGGCTGCTTTAGGAACACATCCGCCATAGGCGTGGAATTGCCGCCGCCATAGAGACCGATCTGGATCGCCGTGGGCGCCACTGCCACCTGGCCGTCCGGCGCAGAAGCCGGCGGCGAGGACGGCGCCTTAGCGGGTTCCGCCATGCTTAGCGGGCCCATGACGACCGCGGCTAAGCCAAGCTTGTGCAGGACCTCGATGCTCAGTACCAACTCGATGGCCGGGCCCAGCACCAACAGCCCCAGCGAGATGACACTGACCAAAAGCCCGAGCGATACCACCGCATGGGCCGTCTCGAATCGGGAGGCAAGCTCATCGAACAGCTGCGGACCATCCGGCCAGAGTGACCCCAGCGCGCCAACAACGAGCAGCAATCCAAGCAGAGCGGCGACATTGGCCGGCGCTGCCCTCCAGCGCATGACTGGACGTGAACTTGGTGATTGCGGCCGGGCAGCTCTATCGCGCCGGTCGACCGGTCGGTGGGAAAGCGATGCCATTGGTTCTTGTGGTGTGCCCTTGAGGGTGAGGTCTTGTGGATCGCTAATAGGAGGCCGGTCTTAATCGGCGGCACCGTGAGTGCCAATGGGCGTTTTGTCTCAGCTAACGGCCTCAGCCAGACCCGGATTCATCGCCGCGGGCCAGACGCGCAGGTATGGGAGTGCGTTGTAGCACCTCTTGACGAAGCGTCGTGCTGATCCAGGTCAATATCCGGCGCCCACGTAATTCGATTGTGCCATCGGCTTGTTTCTCGAACACCCACCGCCGCACAGCCATCCGATCGCGCAACAGAAGGGCGAAACCCGCCCCCAAAAAACCGCCCGCGACCGCATCGCTAAAATAATGCGCTCCGATCAGAAACCTGGTCGCGGCGATCCAAGCGGCGACGACGAACAGGAACACCCGGCCTCGCGGCCACAGAATCGCAAGCGCCGCCGCCAGGGCGCAGATCGTCGTGGCGTGGCCGGACGGGAAGGAGGCGAAATCTGCCGTATAGGCAAAGGGGTGAAAATCAAACGAACCGAGCTCGTCATAGAGCTTGGGCCGGGCGCGGCCCAGTGTGTTCTTTATGAGCGCGCCGAGAACGCTGGCGCCCGCCACCGCGGCAAACAGAAAGGCTAGAAGTTGCGCGCTATAGCCATAGGCCGCCCTCTTCCGCCAACCAATTCTCCGCTGCCGCAGCGCGAGCAACACTGCAATCGCAATACCGCTCGGGATCAAGATCCAACCCGCCTTGCCCAAATCGGTGAAGCTGCGGAAGAAGCCGCGGACCTCGGGGTTGAATTGGCGCACTACGCCAAAGACCAGGGGATCGAGCAGCAGCAGGCAGGCGATTACGAGCGATATGACAATCGCCGCCCATTCAAAAGGCGAGAAGCGGGGCAACTTTGCCGCAGTTCCCTTTATGACGGCCATGATCTGTCGCGAACTCGCCCTGTTATTCGGCCGGCACTTTCGGCTGCTCACCGGGCCGGTTCTGCTTGCCGCGCCAGATGAAATAGATGTTGCGGGAGTAGATAAACAGACCCGCCGCCTGGCCCACGATAAACACCGGGTCCATGCGGTGAATTGCGTAGACCAGCAGCATCAGCCCGCCGACGAAGCTGAAATACCAAAAGGTTTCCGGCACGATGCTCTGCCTGGCGCGCTCGGATGAAATCCACTGCACCAGGAAGCGCATGGTGAACATGAATTGGGCAGTGAATCCGACCGCGAGCCAAATCAGCTCAGCCGTCGAGACACTTGCCCACCACTGGGCGAAACCAGAGAAATCCATTGGGCTCGGCCCTACCTTGCGCTACGGCTGCCGGTCTTGCGGGCAATGCCGCCGCGGCGATCATGCGCCTTGTCTGCAAGCTCCGATACCCTGTCCCCGGCGCCGGAATCCTCGGCAATCCGTGGAACCCGGGTGCGCTTCCGCAGCCAGATCACGCCGAACAGATCGTACAGCCCCACAACGGCGCGGCCAAGATTGGAGTATTTCGAAACTCCGGCGCGCCGAGGCCGGTCTTTCACCGGCACATAGTCCACCTGTTGGCCGTAGCTCAGAAACAGCGCCGGCATGTAGCGGTGCATGCTGTTGAAATAGGGCAGGCGCAGATAGGCCTCGCGCCAATATACCTTGATGCCGCAGCCGGTATCTGGGCAGTTGTCCTTGAGGGCGCGGTCCCGAATCCAATTTGCGCTGCTCGAAGCCCAACGCTTTGAGCTGCTCGCCTTTCGCTGGCGCCTGACCCCGCCCACCAGCGCCGGGCCGTCGCCACCAGGCGGCGCCAACCGAGCAATCATCTTTTCGATATCGCGGGGATCGTTTTGACCATCGCCATCCATGGTCGCAATCACTGGGCAGGAGGCCGCCAGAATCGCCGTCCGCAGCGCCGCACTTTGGCCCGAACGCTCGCCGTGGCGCAGCAGGCGCAATTTGGGAAATCGGGGAAATAGGGCGCGGACTTCGTTCGCGGTGCCGTCGGCGCTGCAATCGTCGACGACAATCACCTCGCCCAAGACGGCATCGGGCACCGAGGCGAAGGTTTCCTCAACCAGTCCGCCGATATTTCCCTCTTCGTCATAGGCGGGTATTACGACGCTGACGCGCATCCCACATTCCTCGCTCGCGGGCGCTTCGGGGCTCGGCGAGGCGCACCAATAACAAGCTTCCGTTGCACTGCACAACCATGTAAATCACTGGCTCGGCGTCCCGTGACGAGCGCCGGCGGCTGCAACCCGATGCGCATGACGCGTATCGCTATGTCAGCTCTCGGCGCGCGATGGATTGGCTCTTCCCCCTTCATGACGCGATTTCACGCTGGCACACTCGCTTTCGCCTCCAACCGTTACGCCCTGCTACTCGCGGCGGTGTTGGCCGGTTTGTTGGCGTTTCGCTTGCTCGCGCTCAATCTGAACCAGACCGATCTGTTCTTTGACGAGGCGCAATACTGGGCCTGGTCGCAAGAGCTGGCGCTTGGCTATTTCTCCAAGCCGCCACTGATCGCATGGATAATCCGGCTCACTACCGATATTTGCGGGTCGGGCGAGTTTTGCGTGCGCCTGGCCTCGCCGATTCTCTATACGATTGCGGCGGTCTTCATTTACCTGGCCGGCACAAAACTCTTTGACGCGGCGATCGGATTCTGGTCGGCGGTCATCTTCGCCACCGTGCCCGGCATCTCGTTCTCCGCCAGCATCATTTCGACAGACGTGCCGCTGCTGCTCTGCTGGTGCGCGGCGTTATTTGCCTGGATCAAGCTGCAAGAGACCCGCAAAGCCGGCTGGGCCGTGGCGCTCGGATTGGCCCTGGGCCTGGGGCTGCTCGCCAAATACGCGATGGTCTATTTCCTGCTCTGCGCCGGGCTCTATCTCCTCGCTACGCCAGAGGCACGCTGGATGCTGCGCGATATCAGCAGCCTGCTCGTGATCCTGGTAGCTGGCGTGCTTATCGCGCCGAACTTGATCTGGAATGCCGAAGTCGGCTGGATCACGGTTTCCCACACCGCGGCAAACGCCAATTGGACTGGAAACTTGTTTAAGCCACTGAAAATGCTCGAGTTTCTTGGTGCACAATTTGGCGTCTTCGGGCCAATTTTGTTTGCCATGCTGATCTGGATAGCGATTCGGGCGGCCCGCGAAAATGCTAGCCCGCCCGAGCGCATGTTGCTCTATTTCTCGGTTCCCGTGATCGTGATTATTACGCTGCAAGCTCTGATCTCGCGCGCCCACGCCAATTGGGCGGCCGCCGCCTATCCCGCCGCGACCATTTTGGTCACCTCCACCCTGCTACGCCTCGACTTCAAGTGGCTTTTCCGCGCGTCCCTGGCCCTGCACTTGGTCGTTCTCGTGGTGTTAGGGGCCGCCAATTCTGCCGCCCCTATCCTGGTCTTACCGGGCAAAGCCGACCCCTATGCGAGGGTGCTGGGCTGGGGTGAGATAGCCGGAGTGGTCAACAATGAACTACAGGCGAACCCCTATGGAACGGTGCTGACCGAGGACCGGCTGGTAACGGCGGAGATGCTCTATTACTTACGCGATCAGCCGGTGCCGATTCTTGCTTGGAGCCCGAGCGAGGCGCCGCGCGATCACTTTGAACTCACAAGGCCATTCGGGCCCCGGGCTGGCCAACCGTTGCTCCTGGTCACGCTGCGGCCGACAGCCAATCACGTCACGGATGAATTCGAGACCGTCGAACCGATCGGGGAATACAAGGTGCCGTCGGGTCCCAAGTCCAGCCGGACCGTCAGCCTTTTCGCCCTGAGCGGCTACCGGGGAAAATGACGATGCAAGAGATGCCCGATCCCCAGGCGACGCCTAAGGACCACCAAGGTCTGCGGTTCTTCGCCATCACATCGTTCGTCGGAGTCGTGGCGGCCTTTGTTTTCGTCGGTTTTCCGCAAATCGACTTCGCCGTGACCGATTGGTTCTATCGGGGAAATCGCGCCTTCGTCTCGAACTTCCCGGGCACGGGCCAGGATCTCCGCGCGGCCATCAGGCTGTTCTTCCTGGCCGCGGTCGCAACCGCCATCGTCGGCCTGGTGCTCGCCGCGTTCTTCCAGCGCAAGCTGTTCGAGATGGGCCTGCGGCAATGGCTGTTTCTGGTCTCCAGCCTGGCGCTTGGCCCGGGCCTGGTCGCCAATGTGATCTTCAAAAACAACTGGGGCCGGGCGCGCCCATTCCACGTGCGCGAATATGGCGGCGATCAGATATTCACGCCGGCGCTGTTCCGCTCCGACCAATGCGCGGACAACTGCTCATTTGTGAGTGGAGAGGCCGCCTCTATTTTCATGTTGTTCTTCGCGCTCGCCCTGCTTTTGCCCCGGCGCCGCGGGGCGTTGATAGCAGCCGCCATCATTGGGGGCACCTTGGCCGGCTTTGTCAGGATCGCACAGGGCGGACACTTTTTGAGCGATGTGGTGTTTGCCGGCGTCCTGATGGCGCTGGTCGCGCAAGCGCTTTACTGGCTGATATTCGATTTGGCTGGCGAACGCTTGAGCGATGACAGTCCACTCCAGGCGCGCTTAACTGAAGCGGGCAAGGTGGCTGCCGCATCGAGCGCCAAAGCCGCCTACACGGCCGAGGAATATGCGCGCGAAAAGCTCGGCCCAAGCATTGCCAAGGGGGTAGACCGCGTGAAGCGGCTGCGCGGGGGCGGGCAAAGCGAGCACCCGCCCAACGATGAAACTGCCGAGGACGATGGCCAGGACAAATCCCCATCCGACGGCGAAGAGCCCGGGGGCAAGGCTGAGGCCCCGTGACCATCTCCGTTCTGATCGACGACAGTCTCTCGGCCCAGGCTCGCTCCTACATGTTCGAAGGCCCAACCGAGATCATAGAGGCCTTCAGGCCTGGCGATGTGCCGGCGGCACTCGCCGACATGGAGCGAAGGCTCGCGCAAGGCGCCCATCTGGCGGGCTTTTTCGCCTATGAGCTCGGCTACGTCCTGGAACCCCGATTAACGGCCCTGCTGCCGGAGAAGCGCGACGTCCCGCTGCTTTGGTTCGGCGTCTTCGATGCGCCGAAATCCCTGGACCAGGCTGGGGTGGACCAGCTGCTGGGCTCGAGCCGCGACGACAAGTGCCAGATTTCCGATCCGGAAATCACCATGGATCGCGAGGATTATCGCGGCCGCTTCGGGCGCGTCAAAAGCCTGATCGCGGCGGGCGATATCTATCAGCTCAACCTGACCTTCAAGGCGCGGTTTTGCTATCAGGGCGCGGCCAAGGCGCTGTATGGGCGGTTGCGCGAAAAGCAGCCCGTCGCCCACGCCGCCCTGATCGAGACGCCGGATTTCACGGTGATTTCGGCTTCGCCCGAGTTGTTCCTCGAAATCAACTCAGGCAATGCCCTGACCCGGCCGATGAAGGGAACCGCGAGCCGCGGCGTCAGTTTGGATCGCGATCGAGAGCTTGCCCAATGGCTGCAAGATGATCCCAAGTCGCGGGCTGAAAACTTGATGATCGTCGATCTAATGCGCAACGATCTGGGGCGGGTATGCGAGACCGGCAGTGTCACTGTGAGCGACCTCTTTAAGGTCGAGACTTTCGAGACCCTCCATCAAATGACGTCGAGCGTGCGGGGCAGGCTTCGGGAGGGCGTGGGTCTAAGTGAATTGGTGGCGAGCATCTTTCCGCCAGGCTCCGTGACCGGCGCCCCGAAACTGCGCGCGGTCGAGATCATCCGGGAGCTGGAGGCGGAGCCCCGCGGCGTCTATACCGGCGCGATTGGAATGCTTGGACCCGATGGCGCCGCGCGCTTCAATGTGGCGATCCGAACGCTGACGCTGTTTGCGGATGGACGTGGAGAGATTGGCATCGGCAGCGGCGTGGTCCAGGATTCGCAAGCCGACGACGAATTTGACGAGTGCCTGTTGAAGATGAAATTCCTCACCGAGCCGCCGCAAAACTTCGAGCTGATCGAGACCATGCGCTTCGACGCCGCCGACGGCGTTTATTTGCTCGACCGGCACTTGGATCGCCTCAGCCGCTCGGCGGCCTATTTCGGCTATCCGTTCGACCGGGACGAAGTGGCACGGCTGATTGAGAAAGAAGTCGACGGATTAGCGGGTCAGCCACATCGGGTTCGGCTGTTGCTCGATGCCGCTGGCAACGCGACTCTGACTTCGGTGGCGATGATGGCACCCACCGAGACCGCCACAATGCGCTACGCCATCTCAGAGCATCGCATCGACAGTAGGGATGTCTTTCTGTTCCACAAAACGACGGTTCGGCAGCTTTATGACGGCGAACATGCCCGCTACGGGGACCTTCATGGCTGCGACGAAGTGCTGTTCCTGAACGAGCGTGGCGAGCTCGCCGAAGGCAGCCGCACCAATATATTCATCGCGCGCGATGGCGTCCTGGTGACGCCTCCGCTCGAATCCGGGTTGTTGCCAGGCACGCTGCGGGCCAAACTGTTAGACAGCGGCGAGGCCCGCGAAGCCGTTCTATTGCCAGGCGATCTCGAAGCCGGAAACGAGGTTTATCTCGGCAATTCCGTAAGGGGCCTGGTGCGGGCCGAACCAATGGAAATTCCGGTGAGCAAGGCAGCGGGAGCCTAGCGTTTACGCAGCTGCCGAAATCGCTCGATATTTATGTGATTGGCGAGATAATCGAGCACCAGCTTGCGGTCCTCGGGCGGCATTTCTTCCATGTTCATTTCCTCGACCATTAGGTCCAGAACCTCGTCCCAACCTTCGCGGTCCAAGCCCTGCTGGGTAACGATCTTGAGCGAGTGGCAGGCCACGCAATAAATTTCCACCTCCTCACGGCCCTCGCCTAGGGGAAGCTCCTCTTCGGTGATCTCGATGTCTTGAGCCAACGCCAGGCCCGGCGCGCCCGCGCAAGCAAATAGCGCCGCCAGGGCCGCTAGGCAGCAGGCAAAGGCCGCGCCCGGATTAGGTGATGGTGACGACAATGCGGTGCAGGGAGTTGTTGAGATAGCCCTTGGGATTCCAGGCGATCGCAAAGGGTTGGGAGACGCCGGCGCTGTCGGTCGCACGAGCCCAGACCTCGTAATAACCGACTTCCGGGAAGCTCACCTGTGCCCGCCAGTTCTGCCAGGCGAACGGATTGACCGGTTCATCCAACTCGGCCTTGATCCAGGTCGCCCCGAAATCGTTGGTGACATGCACCTCCTTGACGTTCCGGTCGCCGGCCCAGGCATGGCCGCCGAGATCGAGCTTGCGGTTTGTGGTCGACAGCCCGGTTCTGGGCATTGTGATCAGGGATTTCACCGGCATGGATTCGATGATGACGAAGTCCTCATCTACCACCTTCTCACCGGGCGCCACCGGGCGGTTCGGCACCCGGTAGGATTTGCCGGTCATTTTTGCGCCGTCATGGACCACATCGCGCAGCCAGATGCGGGTCAGCCATTTCTGCGAGCATGAGCCGGGCCATCCCGGCGACACCAGACGCAACGGCGCACCGTTCATCGGATTGATGTCGCCGCCATTCTGGGCAAAGGCGATGATGTTTTCGGGGTTCATGGCCTTTTCGATCGGTACACCCCGCGAGATCGGCAGCTTGCTCGGTTCGCCCGACAGGTGGCCGTCGGCGCCCTCATTGGCGGTATAGACCACATTGTCCTTCACGCCTGCCGCTTTCAGCACATCGGCCAACCGCACGCCGGTCCATTTCGAACAGCCGATCGCGCCATAGGTCCATTGGTTGCCCCGCGCCGGGGGATCGAAGGAACCCCGGCCATTACCGCCGCATTCGATCTGCAAGGCGAGGTCCACCACCTCGAAATTCTTCTTCAGGTCCGCGATCGAGTATTTCATCGGTTTCTCGACCAATCCGTCGACGGTCAGGGTCCATTTATCGGCTTCGACCTCTTCGGGCGCGACACCGTTATTGCGGATGAAATGGCGGGAGGTCGGCGTGATCGGATCGTTCAGCAGATAGGCCGGCGTCTCGGCGTTCAGCGGGCGCTCGCTCAAAATCACCAGGCCCTGTTTGCCCGGAATCGGGTCGGCGGCCTCGGCAAGCGCCAGCGGGATAAAGCCCGCCGGTAAATTGCGCTGAAACGGGATTGCGGCACCAATCGCCGCGCTCATCGCGGCGAGCCCCGCGCCTTTCAGAAAACCCCGCCGGTTCTCGTTGGGAATGCGGCCGAAGATATCGCGGTCGGCGCCCGTTGGATCTTCTTCATAGAGTTCAAACAGGCCGCGCTCGCGCGGAAGCTTCGGCTCGGTCATGACGCCCTCCCAACAGAAATCACCCGTCCGCAGGCTAGCAATGACAGTGAGCGCCCCACAAGCAGTAGATTTGTCGATAGGTTTGAATTTCCAATAAAAAACCGCGCCGGGAGTGCCCCGGCGCGGCTTGGTAATCCTCGCCCAGTAAAACGCTCAGCAGTCGCCCAGCGTCTTCTGCCAGCCCACCATGAAAGTCCAATCGGTCTCAAGCTGAGGTCCGTTCAGATCCTGATGGATCGGCTGGCCATATTCCAGCGCCACCCGATGACCGCAAAGCGGACCCATGTCGCGCTGGCCGATCAGATTGACGCCGACCAAAAGGTCGACCCGCTCGCCACCCTGGAAGTTCGGATTGGCGGTCTGCACCGGCGCCACGATCACGGGATCGATGCCATCGATCGAATCCTGGTCGCTATAGAGGATGCGCCCCGAGGTGCTGATCCACGGCGCCCATTCATAAGCTAACCAGCCGGTGACGATATTCTTGTCACCAAGCGAATAGCCCTGGTCGTTTTCGTCCTCCAGCCGGAATGTGCCACGCCATTGGGCGCCCCAGGAGAGATCCTGCTGGCGCTGGGTGTAAATCACGCCGGGCATTGCGTCCCAGGTGCCCGAGCCCAACTGCATCGGATAGGGCAGCCTTTGAATGGGCCGCGTACCCAATGGGGTGAGCACATTGTCCTGCTCCTTGGTCGAACCGGTCGGCGCACTCAGACTGAACATCACGTCGACATGAAGCTCCGAGTCCGGTGTGTGCTGGTCGATTATGCCGACCAAGGCGCCGCCGGAAATATCCCCGAAACCCTGCGATCTTGTAGTGAATGCGCCCCGCCGGATCGTTCCAACCGGACCCTGGAAGGTGATGTGCTCCATCTCCTTCTCGATATAGGGCACCATGCCCATCAGGGTGATCTGGTCGGTGAGACCGTACATCCCGCCATACATGTGCATGTCCATCATCATGTTGATGGGGACGACACGCAGCGTTGGCGGCTGCATCGGCTGGCCGAAAAAGATGTTGGGAATCGTGGTCGCGATGGTCTCCGGTGAAACCCCATCGGTCCCAATCAGATTGTCCTCCATCCACATTCGCATGAAGCGGTAGGAGAGCATGATTTCGCCTTGCTTGTGGCGGTGATCGCCCATCACGCCGATCGGTGCATGGTCGTCCGCGCGGGACGGTCCGGTCCCCGGAAACGAGAATGGCTGCCATTCGCCGTCCTTGTAGACGATGCTGGAGTTGTTGTGCGGGACGCTGTCGGCGAGCGCTGCTGCGCCAAACCCGAGTGTTCCCAGTGCGACGACCGCGGAAGCGGCCAGTGATTTGTAGGTCTTATGTGTCTTTCTAGACATTTTGGTTCCCCCGAAACCTAAGTACTCAAACTTCGGCGCGGTGAGTGCCGCACCGGCTGCAATTCATTCGGCCGCGGCGAGCTGCTTTTCAGCCGCCCGCCAATTGGCCCAAATTAGATTTGGAGGGGAGGTCCGCGGTTGCGCGGTGCCGATTGCAGGCGTCCATGAGCCCCGCTTTCGGCGTCGACGTATTTCTGGCCGACGATCTCGCTGGAAGGCACCGGCAGCACGATGGCATTGGCCATCGCCGGCGCGCCGGTAATTCCAAGGCATCCCGGACAAGACTTATAAAGAGTCGGCGTGCCGGTTCCCTCGAGCGTTCCGTCTGTCTCGTCGACCAAGACCCGTTCATAGCCATGGCCGGTGCAAATGATGGTGGTCGAGTCACCGGCTTCACCGGTCGCCAAGGCTGCAAATGCGCTGGAGGCATGCA
>Ga0315336_1004219_pt1 | contig 17441 bp, 16 predicted proteins | sample ASW5metaG_FD_204512 | JGI IMG/M metagenome (GOLD analysis project Ga0315336, IMG submission 204512) | Ammonia-oxidizing marine archaeal communities from Monterey Bay, California, United States - ASW #5 | ecosystem: Environmental > Aquatic > Marine > Intertidal zone | place: USA: California... | reverse complement strand
GGCGGTATCGCATGTCAGCATACCGAACGTGACCGGCAGCCCGTTCCGCTGTGCCACGTCCTGTATCCCTGCAGCGGTGGAATAGGCCAGTACCTCGTAGTGGCTCGTCTCCCCACGGATCAGTGCACCCAGGCATACGATGGCGTCAAAGCGGCTCGTCGATGCCAGCTGCGAAGCCGCCATCGGGAGCTCGAAGGCACCTGGGACCCAAACCGTGGTGATGTCGGCTGGTGACGCGCCGTGGTCGATCAGACAGGCTAGCGCCCCTTGTCGGAGGCGGTCGGTGATCACCTCGTTGAACCGGCTTACCACGACGGCGAAGCGCAGGCCGTTGGCCGCATCCCTCGATAGCGGGCTGTCCGGTCTGGCGTCGCTCATACTTCACCTTTGATAGCGGTCAACAAACTCGTTGTGCTCGGCAAGTGTTCGCGAGAAGGCGTGCGTACCGTCATTGCGCGAAACGAAGTACAGGAACTCGGCGTCTGCGGGATGGAGGGCCGCGGCGACACTTGCCTGCCGTGGACTGCCGATGGGACCGGCAGGCAATCCGGGGTAGACATAGGTATTGTACGGAGAATCTCGACGCAGGTCCGACTGATAGATGGTGCGGCCCTCGCGGCCCGCCAGGTGCCGGGCATAGATCACGGTGGGATCCGTTTGCAGCAACATGCCGCGTGCAAGCCGGTTGTGGAAGACTCGCGAGACGACGGCACGTTCTTCCGGTGCGCGGGTCTCGGCCTCGATCAGCGACGCAAGGGTAACTACGGTGCGCACGCTCATCCCCAACTCGGAAGCGCGGCGGCCGTTCGCCGATGTCCAGGCACGACGAAACGCGTCGACCATCCGCACAACCAGGTCCTCGGCGTCAGCGCTGCGCGGCGCCAGGTAGGTCTCGGGGAACAGGTACCCTTCGAGCGAGTCTGCTAGCGGGTCAAGGTCTTCGATCAAGTCGATGCGGCCGGTAGCCGCCCAGGCGGCGTCGTAGGTATCGAACCCCGCCAAGACGATGGCGTCTGCTACCTGCCAACGGGTGGAGCCTTCGGCGATCGTCATCGGGTAGAGGCGCACGCGACCGGCAATGACCATCTCGGCAACTTCCACCATGGACATCGGACCGCTGAAGCGATACTCACCAGCCTGCATGTCGCCGCTTCGTTGAGTCCACCAAAGCCAGCCGGTAAGCAGCGCTGCCGACTCCACGACACCGGCGCGCTCCATCAAGTCGGCGATCTGGCTTGCCGCCATTCCAGGTCGGACGACAATGTCTGCGTAGGCACCATCGTAGGCCTGGAACGGTGCCTGCACGCGGCGGCGCAGAGTGGTTGCGGTAATCGCGGCCGCTACAACGGCGAGCAACGCCGCCGCTGCCGTCAGCAGCGCGAGGCGTTTCACGGCACCGGGCGCACAGGGGAACCGAGGGAATCCAAATAGCTTTGTAAAATGAGCGCCGCGGCGACTTGGTCTACCAGTTGTTTGCGCCGCTTCCGTCGTACGCCCGATTCGATCAGGCGACGCCTCGCCTCGACCGTCGAAAGGCGCTCGTCCCATAGGATCACGGGCATGCTGAGCATCTCCTGTAGCTCGGTGGCGATCGTCTCGACGGCGATCGCTTCGGGTCCATGCGCCCCGTCGAGCTGCTTCGGCAAGCCGATTACCAGCTGCTCGGCATCATTGTCGCGAACAAGCAGACCCAGTCGCTGTGCGAACTTGGCAACCGGCTCGCCGCCAGGCAGGGTTTCGAGTGGGCGAGCCAAAAGGCCGGTGGGATCAGACACCGCCACGCCGATGCGGCGCACGCCCATGTCCAGACACAAGTACACCATAGGGCCAGGGTACCATCGCGCTGCCTTGACATTCGGTCGCCGTTATCGAACCGTCAGTCGCGTCATCTGGCCCACTCGTCTCACCCCGACCGACATGTATCTGACCAAGCGCCAGAAGGAGATTCTCGACTACATCGGCGGCTATCTGCAGGACCACGGATACGCACCTACCCTCGAGGAGATCGGTGCGCACTTTGGTCTCTCCTCGCCTGCCACGGTCTACAAACACGTTCAGCAACTCGCGCGGAAGGGCTACATCCGCAAGGCGAAGCATCAGGGTCGCGGAATCCAGCTGGTGGATACCAAGTCGCCCCCTGGCGTCGAGGTGCCGGTGCTCGGTGAGATCGCCGGAGGCCGTCCTCTGGAGCCGATCCGGCCAGCTGAGAGCGTCACCTTGCCCCCGTCCTTCGCGGCTGGAGGCCCACTGTATGTACTCCGCGTAAAGGGCAACTCGCTGGCTAACGAGCTCCTCCTGGACGGAGATCTCCTGGTGATGGAGGATCGCAGCATCGCCGCAGACGGCGACACCGTTGTCCTCGTCCTCGGGGATCAGCTTGCGGCGCTAGGGAGGTTCTTTCAGGAGCCTGGTCATGTGCGACTCGAGCCGACCCATGGCGCCGGCGAGGCGCTCTATCTGTCGGAGTCTCAGGTACGCGTGCGCGGTGTGGTGGTGGGATTGCTGCGGCACTACCGCTCGTCGTCCGTTGTGCAGCGGCCGAGGTACGTTGCTGCGGCCAGATAGCCACGGCGGTGACCCACATCGTAGTGGCGTCCGTCGATCCGTTGGGCCGCAAGCCCGGCGTTGTCGATCAACTGCTGGAAGGCGGCAACATCGTCCCATTCACCTTGCGGCGGCGGACCGGTTGCCAGCAGGGCCTCGTAGAATCGTTCGTCGACAATGTAGCGGGCGCATCCGCGCAATACGGACTCCGCGCCCTCGCCGGCAAACGTCCCCGGGAGCTTGTCCTGTAGCGTTAGCACGCGGTAACAATCGCCGTCCAGGCGCCGCAAGCTAACGCCGCCGACGTTGCCGAACAGAGAACGCTCTTTTGCGGTTACCTCGGTCAGGCCGATGCTGCATAACCCGGTTCGGGAGTAGGCGCCGGCAACCTGCTCGATGGCCGGCGTTGGCGCATGAAACCAGTTGTCCGGCAGCAGCACCGCAAAGACGTCCGGGCCCGTCAGCGGGCGGCACTGCACGAGAGCGTCGCCGACCCCGACTGCCTCGGGCTGCTCGATCCAGCGAACTTCGCGATCGCGCAGACCGCGCCCTAGTCGGGCAAGATCAGTGTCATGGCTGCATCGCGCTGCTTCGAGGGCGCCCTTCAGATATTCACGTATGAGTTGCTGCTCGGGCCCGACGACCAGGATGATGCCGGGTATCGAAGCCGCTATCACCTCATCGAGCGCCCAGTGCAACATCGGCCAGGTGCCCACCGGTAGGAGCGCCTTCGGAACGACTGCGGCGGCTGGTTGCATGCGCCGGCCGTGTCCGGCCACCGGGATCACCGCCCATTTGATCACCGCCCGCTAGCCAGCGCGCCGGATGCGCAGGCCGCTTCGAGCGACGCGCACTGGCAGAACTTGCCCTCCCACCGCCTCGACCGCTGCAGTGACCACTGCGCGCTCCTGTGGATCGCCCAAAAGGAACACCATGCAACCCCCGGAAGCGGCGCCACAACCTTTCGCTGCGAGCGCGCCGGCCTCCATGCCGGCACGCTCGAGCCGGCGTAAGTCGATGGGTGCCAAGGTAGCGTCGATGGCTTGCCGCGCTTTCCAATCGGCGCGCATGGCGCGTCCCAGGGCGGGCCAATCGCTGTGCCGTATCGCTTCGCCGGCAGCGCCGGCAGCACGCGCAATAGCTTCAAATCCGTCGCGCGCCACCGGGTCCCCGTCGATGCGGCGACGGTAGAGTCTCCAGTTCGACGGTGCTGAGGCATGTGGCTTACCGCTGTACACGAGCAGCAAGCGCTGCTCGAGAGCGTCGAGGTCGATCGAAAGTCGTTCCATACGGGAATTGCCAGGACCATAGTGAAGCTGCAGCGCTCCACCGTAGATAGCCGGGTAGTAGTCCTGGATACCTGTGGGAACGCCCAGCAGTTGGGCCTCCAGATCGCAGGCCACGCTCGCCAGACCCTGCCTCCGCAGCGGTTGCCTCGTGGCACGACGCGCCAGGCCGTAGAGTGCCACCAGCAGAGCTGATGAGCCCCCTAGACCGCCTCCCGAAGGGCCATCGACGGTGGTCGTGAGGCGTCCACATGGCCGCAGGCCGGTATGCGCCAGGACCCGGAGCACGAGACCGAACGGGTCGCCGTCACGGCTCCTGTCGTCGGCGTCCGCAAGCGCCGAATGCGCCAACTGAAGCTGCGCTCCGTGATCGCCGGCGCGCAGCTCCCAGCGTCGACCGCCGGGCTCGTACGTGGCCCGTGCCCGCAGGGCAAGAGCCACGTTGACTGTCGATGAGCGTGCGTGCATCAGATACAGCGGCCACAGATCGAGCGTGCCTCCCGCCAGGTCCACACGCAGGGGCGCGCTCGCCACCCAACTTGTCGCTCGCCGTACGTTGGAAGGCTTCATTCGTTCTCGACCCCAGGAGAATGTTCCTGCAGAGGGTAGCGCACGCGGTTCGCACGCCACGATTCCGCCACGGCGCGCGCCACAATATGCGACGAGCCGCTGTTACACGACACTAGTGCTACGCTCGACCATTCTTGGGGCGCAGCACTAGGTCGACGGTGAGAGCACGTAGGTATCGCCGTCGGCGGCCGTCTCCACGGCACCGCCGAAGTGTTGGCCAGCCTCGCTTAGCAGATCTGCGTCGCTGTGCTTGTCGGACTCCGTGAGATGGATCAGGCGCAACTCCCCTACCCCGGCGGCGGCGGCGATCTCGCCCGCCTGGCGAGCGCTCGAGTGCTGGCCGTTGAATGCGGCAAGGTCGCGGTGGAGCCCGGCACAATCGTGTAGAAGGAGGTCGACTCCGGCGCTCAGAGTGGCGACGGACTCGCAGGGGCCGGTGTCGGAAGCATAGACGACCGATTGGCCGCAGTGTTCGAAGCGTAGCGCCAGAGTATCGCGACTGTGGGCTGCTCGCGACGCGACGATCCGGACGGCCCGCGAGGCGGCAACCTCGACATCCGGCTGTAGCTCGACACCTTGAAGGTCGAGTCGCGCACTCGCGGCATCGAGACCGTGAGCCTGAAGGATGGCACGCAGAGTAGTCACGGTCTCTTTCGGTGCATGCACGCTGAGAGCCGGGCGGTGCACCGCTGACAGAGCCAGCGCGTGCGCCAGATGAGCAAAGCCGTAGACGTGATCGACGTGATTGTGGGTGACGATAAGCCGTCGCAGAGCGGCGAGGTCAGCGCCCAGTCGCGCCAGCTTGTGTACGGCCCCGCCGGGGCAATCCACCAGCGTCCACTCGTCGTCGGCCTGCACCGCCAGCGCGGTGGTGTCGCGGCTCCTCCCGGCCCGCGCGTCCCCTGAACCGAGGATATGAATCCGGAGCAAGGCGAACCCCTCAGGCCAGAATCAGAGGGTGACGTCGGGCACCCTTATCAGGGTGCGTGCGTCGTCCAGCAGTCGCCGCTGTACTGCTACCAGATCGCCCGCAAGCTCATCGGCCAGTGCCCGCTGGTAGGTGGCGCCGTTCCCTGCTTCGATGATCTCGGACACCAGAGCGAGATGGGACTCGGTGCCGAGCCCGGCGCTCGCCTCGCCGGCGTCGGCGACCATCAGCGCGGCCATTTCGTGCATCGACATCGTCTCATGCGTCTCGGCGTCAACCACCGTGGCGTCGAGGCCGAAGCGCATGCCTTTGAATCGCCCGTCGTCGAGGAATGCGTGGTCCTGTGGCGGCGCCGGCTCGCCGGCTCGATGCCGGTTGCCGTACTCGACCACCAACGCTTGGCATAGCGCTGTGATCGCGGCGGTTCGCCGCAACGACATTTGTACGTCGAATGCACGAATCTCGACGGTACCGAACGTCGGATGAGCGCGTATGTTCCACCAGACGTGGCGCGGCGACTCGATGCTACCCGCCGCCTGAAGTCCGGCCATAACCTGCTCGTAGTGTTCCCAGCTCCGCAGGTGAGGTGGCACCCCGGAGCGCGGAAAGCTACCAAAGGCGACGGAGCGCGCCGAGTCCCAGCCGGTGTCGACACCGTCGAGGAACGGCGAGTTGGCAGCCACCGCGATCAACGGGCCAATCCAGCGCCGTATCCGGTTAGCCACGTAAACGGCACGTTCTGCGTCGTCTACGCCGACGTGGACATGGAGCCCAAACGATAGATTGCGCCCGGCGATGTATCGCAGCTGATCGCGCACCCAGCGATAGGACTCGGTATCGACGAACTCGGTCTGACGCGGATCCGCATAGGGATGCGTACCGGTAATCCCCAATGTGCAGCCCTCGGCCTCCGCGTACGAGAGCACGAGCCGCCGTTTCGCTGCCAGGTCAGCCACCGCCTCGTCGACTGTCTCGGCAACGTCGGTGACGGCCTCGATGAGTCCCTGAATGAGGTCGTAGGCGAGGAACCGTACGGTGTCCTCATCGGCATGCGCCATCAGCTCATTTACCCGCGGTACCAGGTTTCCGGTACTCGGGTCGCAGATCTGATACTCCTCCTCCACGCCGAGCGTCGGACGAGGGCTTGCCTGGTATGGGTATTTCATCTTGGCGGGAACCCAAGGATAGGACTCGAGGAGCGCGCGAGTTTACCATGGGAGGCAACCCCAACCGGAGCCGCCGGAGAGCCTGAGCGGTAGCCATCATGCGGCTGGTTGGCGGTGGGCGATATCCCGTCGACCGTCTAATCGGACACACCCCGGCGTGTCATGGCGTCGCGGATACGAAGCGCGGTTTCCAGCGCTCTTCGACCGGAGAGGCCATCGACCCGGGGGACTCGACGGGTCAGCGCGGAGCGGAGAAAATCGTCGAGTTGGCGAACTAGAGGCTCAGCACGGCTGACCTGTACCGGAACAGCCTCGATAGCAGGCCGGCCGCCTTCCCGGCCGAGCCGGTACTGCGCCACCTCCTGGGCCGAATAGTCCACCGAAAGGTATCCGGACGGCTCGAAGATCCGAACCTTGCGAACGCGGTTCAGACTCACCCGGCTAGCGGTCATGTTGACGATACAACCGCCGCTCAGCTCGAGACGGGCGTTGGCGATGTCGATCTCGTCCGACAGCACCGGAACTCCGACGGCGCGCACCTCGTCGACCTCTCCCGGAACCATTGCATGGACTATGTCGATGTCATGGATCATCAAGTCGACGATGACGTCAACCTCGAGGCTGCGCGATGCGAACGCCCCAAGACGGTGAATCTCCACGAACCCGGGGCGCTCGACGCGGCTTAGCAACGCCTCTACCGCAGGGTTGTAACGCTCGACATGCCCGATCTGCAGTAGACGACCATGCGTTTCAGCTGAAGCGATGAGCCGGTCCGCAGCCTCGACGCTGATAGCGATGGGCTTCTCGATCAATACATCACAGCCTGCCTGCAGGCAGTGCAGCCCTACGTGCTCGTGGGCCAGGGTCGGCACGGCGACGCTGACGGCGTCAACCTGATCGAGCAGGGCATCGAAGTCGCCGAATGCCGTGCATCCCGTTTTCTGTGCCACCGTGTTGGCGCGCTCCCGTTGGAGGTCGTGCACGCCGATCAGCTCCCCGGCAGCGCTCTCCGCGTAGACACGCGCGTGGTGCTGGCCGATGGACCCGACCCCGACGACGCCAACCCGTATGCGCTCAGTCATTGCCGGCTCTGGCAATCAACGCCAGATCGAACTTCTGGGCCAGCTCCTCAACGCGATCGCGGTCGAACAAGACCGTCATATCTGCCTCGACGGCCAGCGCCGAGGCGCCGGCGGCGTGCATGTGCTCGAGCGTGCCAACGCCGACGACGGGGACGTCGAATCGTAGGTCTTGGCCCGGCTTGGCAACCTTGACGACCACCGATCCTGGGCCGACGAGATCGCCACCTCTCCGAACGCAGGCGTCCGTCCCCTCCATCCCCTCGACCGCGACCACAGCCTTTTCCTTGACGACAATCGTCTGCCCGATGTCGTGCTTGCCCAAGGCCTTGGCGATGCGCCAACCGTGTCGGATGTCGGCATCCTCCGTATCGGTCAGCTGTCGCCCGGCAGTCCACCCTGGCGTGGGCATCAAGGAACTCAAATAGCATGTCGATGGGAGCAAGCAGATCCCGGAAGACTCCAGCACGCGCGCTACCGCGCCGAGTAGCTCATCGGTGTGGCCGGATGGGAGCTCCGACAACATCGCCTGCATTCCGCTTTCAGTATCGCGTTCATACATACGCTGCTGTTCGACCTTGCCGGCCATGATGGCTTCCGTAATACCCTCCCGACGCCAGTCGTCGAGCACGCCGAGGAAGGCAGGTAGGTCTCCCCATCGGAGCCACTCGAGTGCATCGACCTGGGCCTCGAGCGCCGGATCGGTGATGCCGCGGATAGCAGCGGCGTACACGCGCCGGCCGGCTCGTCGCGCTTCCTGGGCGACCAGCAGGGGCATCTGCGTGCTGCCGGCGATCAGCGCCAGCGGCTCACTTGGTGATTCCGAGCTCACTGCTCTCTACGAAAGACACCAGTCGGTCGATCTCGGGGCCGCCGAGCTCCATCGAGCTGATTTTCGCCAGTGCCTGGGTAGTGTTCAATTTTTCACGGAACAGGACGCGGAAGGCGGTCTTGAGAGCACGGCGGGTGTCACTGTTGAAGGCCCGACGTTGCAAGCCGACGGAGTTCAAGCCGAGGATATGCGCGTGGTTGCCGTTCGCACGGGCAAAGGGAACGATGTCCTTGGTAATCCCAGCGAACGCAGAAAGGTATGCGTGTTCGCCAACGCGGGCGAATTGCTGGACACCGGCAAAGGCGTTGAGGATCGTGTAGTCGCCGATCTCTACGTGGCCCGCCAGGGTGGCGGAATTACCGAAGATCGTGTGATCGCCGATCTGGCAATCGTGGGCGATGTGAACGTAGGCCATGAACATGTTGTCTGATCCGATGCGGGTGACTCCGCCCCCGCCTTCGGTCCCGCGATTCACCGTCACGAACTCTCGGAACGTGTTGCGCTCACCGCAGTCCAGGAACGACAACTCGCCGTCGAATTTCAGATCTTGCGGCTCGGAGCCCACACAGGCGTGCGGAAACACACGCGTCTCACGGCCGAGACAGGTGTGATCATGCACCACCGCGAAGGCGCCGATGTCTGAGCCGTCGCCGATTCTCGCGGTCGGATGAACGATTGCATACGGACCGAGCTTGACGCCGACGCCGAGTTCGGCGCCCTCCTGTACGACCGCCGTTGGATGGCACTCGATCTGCAGGCTCATCGCGCCACGCCGGTTCCGGGATCCACCATGAATGAAAGCAGGATCGCCTCGGCGGCGAGCTTCCCGTCCACCGTTGCTCTGCCAGCCATCTTGCAGGAACGTTGACGAAGTGACAGGACGGTGAGTTCCATACGCAGCTGGTCGCCGGGGACGACTGGCCGCCGGAGCCGCACCTTGTCGATGCCGGCAAGATAGAACATCTTTCCGGCAAAGGCTTCGCCGCCCTCGCGCAACACCAACACTGCCCCCGTCTGTGCCATCGCCTCGAGAATCAAGACGCCGGGCATGACCGGGTTGGCCGGGAAGTGGCCAGTGAAGAACGGTTCGTTGATCGTCACGTTCTTGATTCCGACGACTCGCTTGCCCGGATCAACATCGATGATGCGATCCACCAGCAGGAACGGGTAGCGGTGCGGTAGCGTCTCCATAATGCCTGAGATATCGACCGTCAAAGGCTACTCCTCACAGCGGTTTTCCAACGCCTTCTCGAGACGCCGCACCCGGCGTCGAAACTCCGGCAGCTTGGCGAGGCTAGCGATAACGCGTCGCCACAAGCCGATTTCCATATGCGGGCTGCCTCCGACAACCGATCCGGCGGGTAGGTCCCCGTGGACCCCGCTCCTGGCGGCAAGCATGGAACCCGCTCCGATCACCTGGTGTCCCGCGGTGCCGACGTTGCCGCCAACGATGACGCCATCCTCCAAGACCGTGCTGCCGGAGAGGCCAGTCTGGGCGCTGATAGCACATTGTCGACCAATGTCGCAATTGTGGCCGATCTGGACGAGGTTGTCGATTTTGGTCCCCGCGCCCACTCGGGTGTCGCGTAAGGTACCGCGGTCCACGCAGGAGTTCGCACCGATGTCCACGTCATCCTCGATTACGACGCCGCCGATCTGCGGGATTTTCAGCTGGTCGGACCCGTCGCGGGCGAAGCCGAAGCCGTCGGCGCCGATGACCACGCCGGCGTGAAGTACGACCCGGTCACCGATCCGGGTGCCCTCGTAGACGGTGACGTTCGGATAGACGACGCAATCTTCGCCCAGCTGCACGGCTCGGCCGATCGTGCACCCGTGACCGATCTCGCTACGGGCGCCGATTACCGCGTCGATACCGATCTCGACATGCGCCCCCACGGCAACGTCCTTCGCCAGGTGCGCCCCGGGGTCGATCGCGGCGCTCCCGTGGATGCTGTTGATCGCAGGCTGCAGCGGGTACAGCGCATCGAGCACCAGGGCGACGGCGCAGTACGGATCGCCAACCCGGATCAGGCCTACGTTCTCGCTCGGGGGCGCCTGCCCGAAGTGGAGCTCGGGCGATAGCAGCACCGCCGCAGCATTCGTAGTCGACAGTGCTCTGAGGCGTTTCCTGTCAGCCAAGAACGCGATGTCGCCTGCGCTCGCTAGCTCGATCTCCGCCACTCCATCGACGATGCGCTCGGGATCACCCTCTAGCTCGCCACCGACGAGTTCTGCAACGGCGGCCAGGCTCAACCCCTCGGTAGACCTAGAACGTCGAGCCAATGGCGAACTCGAACGTTGACTTCTTCTCCCCGAAGATCTCCAGGGGCCTGAAGTTGTAGGCCCAGAAGAAACGCATGGGCACGTTGAAAACCGGCGCGAAGACCTCGAACTCCAACCCGACCGTGCGGCGCATGGCGCCAATGCTCACCTTTTCTTCGCTCAGCCACGATTGACCGGCGTCGTGAAACGTCTTGACCCGTAGCGCCGGCGTCAGGGCGAAGATGTACTCGAGGTTGTATTGCAGGCCTTTGACGCCGCCGAGGATGTTGCCGCGCTCGTCAATCGGACCGATCGAACGCAACCGCGTACCTCGAACCGAGTTGCTGCCACCCAAGAAGAAGCGCTCGAAAATGGGCAGCTCCTCAAGATCGCCCATGGGCTGAGCCCAGTCAGCCCGGACATTGATCACGAAGATCTGCTTTGGCATCCGAACGAACCCAGGGCGAGTCACGGTCGGGATGTACCAAGTCGTTCTCAGACTGGCACGCCAAAAGTCGAGCGTGCCGCCCAGCGGTCCGCCAGCGTACTCGAACGAGACGTTCGTTCGGCTACCACGCGACGCCAGGAAGGGGTTATCGAGATTCATATGAAATATGAACGGCCGGAGTGAGCTGGTGATGCGCTTCCCCTGCGTGAAGAAGAGCGCCCGGAACAGAGGCGACGAGATGCTGCCCAGGGAGCTGCCGATGTTGCCGATATCGATAACCTCGTAGTTGTACTCGAGGAACGTGGCGATCGTCTCGCTGAGATTCAGCGGCTTGCCGAAGCGGACCGCACCACCGGTGCCGGATCGTTCAAAATCAGGATAGTCGATGGCATCGCGGAACACATCGGCGCCGAAACGCACGCGCTTTCCGAGGAAATACGGGTCAGAGAACGATAGCCGTACGTTCTGGCGGCGCTTCCCGACCTGGCCGTTGAGCGACACCGTTTGTCCATAGCCAAACAGGTTCCTGGTGGAGTAGCCAAACTGGACGAACCCGCCTTCGAGGGCCGAAAGACCGCCGCCGAACGAGATCTGGTTGCGGCCGATCTCCGCGACCTTCAGCTCGACATCGACAGCACCGACCTCTGGGTCCGGTGGCACCCCCGGATCAATCGGCTCCCCCGGGGCTGCCGTGACGAGTTCGTTCTCGACGTTCTGGAAGTAGCCGAGACGCCAAAGTCGATCGATGCTGGTGTCAAAGCGACGTTGATCCCATCGCGATAGCTCATTGAGATTCAGGTTCCGTCGGAGGACGAAGTCGCGGGTGTTCGTATTACCCGAAAACTCGATCCGGTTTACCCGATAGATCGCGTTCTCCTGCACCTCGTAGGTCAGGCTGGCGAGACCGGTCGATGGATCCTGGTAGGGAATCGGCGCTATCGCCACTTGTAGGTATCCGGCGTTGGTGTACTTGGTGGAAAGTGCCTGGTTTGCCGCCTGCACATCCTCGATATTCAGGACGTCACCGGGTCGGAGGCCCACGTCGTCGATGAGTTCCTCGTCACTGAAGGCGGTGTTGCCCTCGATCGTGATCTCGCCGATGCGATACTGCGTGCCCTCATAGATCGGAATCGTGATCGCCAGTCGCTCCCGGTCGTCAAACCACAGCGATCGATTCTCTGTAAACACCTCGATGCGCGGCTCATCGGCATCGAACTCCAGATAACCGTTGCGGTGGTACAGCGTCTGCAGCTGTACCATGTCGAACTCGTACCCGGCGCGAGAGTAACGATCGCTCTTGCTGAGGAAGGACATGAAATGGTGCTCGGCGGTGCGTTTCAACGTCCAGCGGAGCTCTTGATCGCTGAAGACCGTGTTGCCTTCGAACTGCACTGAGGCAATCCGTACCGAGTCGCCCTCGATCACCCTGTAGACGGCGTCGACGCCAGCTCCCAGCTCGGACGGTACGACCTCGAGGTCGATCTGTACGAACTGCAGCCCGTCGTCGCCCTGGAGCATGAAGGTCAAGACTTCGATGTTGTCGCGCAGCAACTGTTCGTCGACCGGGTCGTTGATGACCACGCGGCGCTCCACGAGATTGAGGCGCTCGAAGAAGTCCTCCAAGCTCACCTTGCCGGTCCCTTCGATTAGTACCTGTCGGAGCAGGGGCAGCTCGTCGACGTCAACGATGAGCACGATGCCGCCATCGGTTCCCTCCTCCCAGCTCATCACGAGGTTGTGGAACCAGTTCGTGTTGAATAGCGACATGTAGTCGAGCTGTGCGGTGGCCGTGTCGAAGGGCACGCCAGCCCGGCTCGCCATGTAGAAGCTAATCGTGTCGACATCGAATCGCTCGTTGCCGACGATGCGAATCTCTTCGATGTTCCGACCTTGCGGCCCGCGGTCAGCGGCGGCGACCTGTGCAGGAGGTAACTGTGGGGCGGCAGCGGCGAGCAGCGCGCCCGAGTCCATTGCGAGGGTAACCAGGCCCGCCAGGGCCGTTGCCCGGAGGGCAAGGCGATAGCCGGTCTGATCGCTCAGGATAAGGTTCATGGCGTCTTCGGGCGCTGGGGGGTGTGACGTCTCGCGCCCACGCGGCGGGTCGCGGGCACACCATGCGAGGATGATACCGCATCGGCCAGCTCGCGGGTCGACGTACGCGTCCGTAGCGTAGTCCCGCATACTCGAACGGTTGCCTACACGACCGCGTTCGCCGGCTCCGGTTGCGGCTCGACCAGCGTGATGGAGAAGCGCAGGCCGTTGTCGTCCGTCGATACGGTGACCAGGGCCCCGCCACCCAGGTTCCCCCGGATGAGCTCCTCAGCGAGGGCATCTTCGATGTATTTCTGGATGGCGCGGCGCAGCGGTCGGGCACCATAACTACGATCGCCGCACGTCGTATCGATGAGCCATTGATAGGCCGTCTCGTCAAGCTCCACCTGGATGTTCTTGCTCGCCAGGTGCTCGTTGACCTGTCCGACCATCAGGCGAATGATCTGCTGCAGGTGTTCGTCGGTGAGAGGATGAAAAACGATCGTCTCGTCGAGCCGGTTGAGGAACTCCGGGTTGAACGTGCGTTTCACTTCCTCGATAACGCGATGTCGCATATCGGTGAATGTGGCGACATCGCCGAGGGCGCGGAAGCCCACGCCGCCACGCTTCTGCATGAATCGGGCGCCAATGTTCGAGGTCATGATGATGATGCAATTCTTGAAATCGACCGTATTGCCCAGGCCGTCGGTGAGGTGGCCGTCCTCGAAAACCTGCAGCAGAATGTTGAAGATCGACGGGTGCGCCTTTTCGATCTCGTCCAGCAACACCACGTTATAGGGGTTGCGGCGCACCTGGTCGGTAAGCTGGCCGCCCTCCTCGTGACCTACGTAGCCCGGTGGAGAGCCGATCAACTTCGACACCGAGTGACGTTCCATGTACTCGGACATGTCGAAGCGTACGAGGGACCGATCGTCCCCGAAAAGGAACGCGGCCAGCGTTCGCGCCACCTCCGTCTTTCCCACGCCAGTGGGTCCCAGGAACAAGAACGAACCTACCGGTCGCTGTGGCGACTTGAGGCCCGCTCGCGATCGGCGAATGGCTCGCGCAACGACCTCGAGGGCTTCTTCCTGGGCAACGATCCGCGTATGGAGCTGCTCCTCCATGTTGATCAGCTTGTCCATCTCCTCCTCCTTTATGGAGGCGATGGGAATCCCCGTCCAGTTCGACACCACCTGTTCGATGTCCTCGACGCTGACCAGGAGCGGACCCTCGTTGGCGGTATCCTCTTCTCGGTCAACTCGGAAACGCTCCAGACGTTCTCGCTCTCGCTTCATGAGATCGCGGAAGTGCGCCGCCTGTTCGAACTCCTCATCGGCGATCGCCGCGTCCAGCCGTGTGGCGAGCTCGCGTGATCGGGCCTCGAGCTCTCGAACGCGGCTCGGCGCCGAGGTCATGGCAAGCTTGACGCGTGCGCCAGTCTCATCGAGCACGTCGATCGCTTTGTCCGGCAAGAAACGATCGGTAATATAGCGATTGCTCTGGTAGACAGCAGCGACGAGGGCTTCGTCGCTATAGGTCACCCCGTGATACTTCTCGTAGTGCTCGCGGATCCCGCGGATAATCGCGACGGTCTCTTCTTCGGTGGGCTGGGCAATGTTGATTCCCTGGAAGCGTCGGGCAAGCGCACGGTCCTTTTCGATGTATTTGCGATGCTCGCGCGGCGTCGTTGCACCGATGCACTGGACCTCGCCCCTGGCCAGGGCAGGCTTGAGAATGCCGGCGGCATCGAGTGAACCTTCCGCCGACCCGGCACCGACGAGAGTGTGGAGCTCATCGATGAAGATCACGATGTCTTTGTTGTCGAGGAGCTCCTTCATGATCGTCTTGAGTCGCTCTTCGAACTGGCCGCGGTACTTCGTGCCGGCAACCACCGATGAGATATCGAGCTCCAGGATGCGCTTGTCGTAGAGGAATCGCGGCACCTTTCCGCCGACGATTCGCTGTGCAAGCCCTTCGACGATTGCGGTCTTACCTACCCCTGGCTCGCCGATCAGCACCGGATTGTTCTTGGTCCGCCTGCACAGGATCTGGATGGCGCGCTCGAGCTCGTCGTCGCGTCCGATCAACGGGTCGAGGCTGCCCTGGGCCGCCATCCCTGTCAGGTCGCGGGAGAAGTCCGACAGGAACGGCGTCTCTTTCTTCTTTTCGCTGAGGTTCTTCTCCTTAAGCAGATACAGGAGGTCCTCGCGAGCGGTCGACAGCCGCATCCCCTTCTCGACAAGAATGCGCGACGCGAGCGACTTCTTCTCGCGCAACAGTCCCAGCAGGATGTGCTCCGTACCGATGTATTTATGGAGCATCTTCTCGGCTTCCTCGGCGGCGTACGCGAGGACACGCTTCGATTCGACCGACAACGGGATTTCTACGGAAGTGGAGATCTTCTCCCGCACTTCGGTGCGCGTCTGGATCTCTCCGCGGATGGCCTCCGCTTCGATGTCCGAGCGGCCTAGGAGCTTGCCGGTGAGGCCGTTGTTCTCGCGGATCAGGCCGAGCAGCAGGTGCTCGGTCTCGATCGTGCGCGAGCCCAGCTGGCTGGCTTCGTAACGCGCAAAGAAGATGACTCGTCGAGCCCGTTCGGTATAGCGCTCAAACATCGGCCCAGCCCCAATCGCAGGAGGCCCGATACCGGAAGCGCACCGTGCTGGCGCCGCTCGCGCTCGATCTCCTGCCAGAAAGGGCGACGCCAGCAGGCGTCGCTTGGTTTCGAGTATAGCGGAGCGATTTTCCAGCCGCCAAGACATCGTGAGTCGTGGACGCTACCGAAGCGGGGTCCACTGCAAGCGATTGAATCGCTGGTGACGGGTCCTTCCACATGCGATTCATCGGTTTACTCCTGATGTCTGCTCCCTGAGCCGGCCGCCCGACTCCATCATCATCACGCGATCGAAGTCGGCCACCAACTCGGGGTTGTGCGTAACCAGGATCATGGCGTTGCCAAGCCTCTCGTTCAGTTGGAAGAAGATCTCCAGGATGCGCCGGCCGTTTTCGAGGTCGAGGTTGCCGGTTGGCTCGTCAGCCAGGATCAGCTCGGGCTCTCGGATCAAGGCGCGCGCGATCGCTACACGCTGGCGCTCACCGCCGGAAAGCTCCGACGGAAAGTGATCGGCGCGATCCGCCAGGCCAACGTCCGTCAGGAGACCCGCAGCTCGCTCGTAGGCACCATCCACGACGCCGCCGATAAGCGCCGGCATCATGATGTTCTCCAGCGCGCTGAATTCGGGCAGTAAATGGTAGAACTGAAACACGAGACCCACGTGGCGGCCCCGAAACACCGCCAGATCGGGCTCGGACAGCAAGTCGAGCTCGCGTCCGCGGAATCGGATGCTGCCGCTGTCGGGACGATCCAACCCAGCCAGCAGATGGAGCAACGTGCTCTTGCCCACACCGCTCTGGCCGATGATGGCGATACGTTCCCCGGCAGCAACCTGCAGGTCGCAGGCCGACAGCACCTCCAGTCGGCGCTCGCCAGAGCGGTAGCCCTTGGTGACGCCTTCGACGCTGAGGAACTCTTCGGCGCGATGCATGACTACTCGTAGCGAAGCGAGGTGACGGGGTCGAGGCGCGAGGCGCGTAGCGCCGGGTAGAGCGTCGCCGCGAAGGAGATGACCAGCGCGACCAAGCAGACCCAGCCGAGATCGATGAGGCGCACGCGAAACGGGATGTAGGACAGGTAGTAGACCTGCGCCTCCAGCCTGATCAGCTCGTAGTGGTCGAGAGTCAAGGCGGTAGCAACGCCGAGGCTGCACCCCAGCACAGTACCGATGAGACCGATGGCCAGGCCCTGGACCATGAAGATCTGTCGGATATGTCGCCGCGTAGTGCCGAGCGACATCAGGATGCCGATATCGCGCTGCTTGTCCTTGATCATCAGCACCAGAGTGGCGGCGATGTTCAGTGCCGCCACCGCGGTGATCAAGCTGATGGTGACAAAGAGGGCGAGCTTCTCGAGCTTGAGCGCTGCGAAGTAGGCGCGGTTCATGCTCTGCCAGTCCATCAAGAAATAGCCTTCGCCGAGACGGTCCTTCAGCTCTTCGAGAATCGGAGCGGTATTGAACGCGTCCTCGACGCGGACCTGCACCAGAGTCACGCCATCCCCGGACTCGACCATGCCCTGTGCCGTCTCGAGCGGGATGAGCGCCCAGGTGTTGTCGAATTCGTACATCCCCGCCTCGAAGATACCGACAACATCGAAGCGAACGATCTTGATCCCGCCACTACCCCCGAACGGGGTGATCATGCCGCTGGAGTGAACGCTCACCTTGACCTGGTCGCCG
>Ga0315336_1004218_pt1 | contig 17446 bp, 13 predicted proteins | sample ASW5metaG_FD_204512 | JGI IMG/M metagenome (GOLD analysis project Ga0315336, IMG submission 204512) | Ammonia-oxidizing marine archaeal communities from Monterey Bay, California, United States - ASW #5 | ecosystem: Environmental > Aquatic > Marine > Intertidal zone | place: USA: California... | reverse complement strand
GTGTGGAGAGATGTATACGATAAGTGAGCTGGGCGCAGATTGGGGCTGAAATGCAATGGAGTTACGGACTCGCGATGCGCGGAAGCCTAGGACCGCGCTTTTGTTTTCCTCTAACTACTGGCCGACTCGATCTTCACCCCTGTCCTCCGGGGAACCGTCTAGCCTGCCGGAGATCTGCACGGCTGGTTACTTTTTCTTTTCCAGTCGAATGACGCCGTATCCCTCGGACGGTGCTTTTGGACCGTGGAGTTCAATATAGTTGTACAAGAAATCAGCCGGGCTGTCGCAAGCGGTCAGTGGGGCTAACAGGTTTTGAGCTGCCTGCCAGTCTCCGGCGGAAAATTCCTGCCACGCTTGTTCATAGCCACCCACGACGTCTGCCGCCGCAGACATACTTTTGTCCTCAGGAGTAACCAGGGAAAAAATATCAAAGGCGTCATCCATGCCGGCAGGTTGCACCGCGCCCAGATGGCGAACCGTCTGAGTTCCAGGGACCTCCGAATTGTGCAATTGATTCGCGGTTTCCTTGTCGAAACAAAGATTGCAGCCAAACATCTTGCTGAGGCCTTCAAGCCGGGCACCTTGATTGACGATCGGACCGAAAACGCCGATTTTCGATTGCCGGGTTGTGCCGATCTGGCCTGCCAGTGCAGTCCCGGTGGCAACACCCATACCCAGGCTGAGACCTTCGAGCATGCCTTTTTCCGCGGCAGCGGCTTCATCGGCGAAGTTGTGCGAAATTGAGAGTGCTGCCAGGACAGCTGGCACCGCGGGTGCGTCATTCGCGATTGGCCAGCCCCAGAATCCGAGTGCCGCGTCACCCTGAAAGTCGGCAATCGCCCCGTCGGCATCGAGAATTCCAGATGTCATCACGCTCAGCGCAGCCTGGATTTTGCGGTACAAGGCCAGCAAATCACCCCGGTGTTTTTCACTGACTCGCGAGAATCCCCGCAAATCGCAGAACAGTACCGACAGGATCGACTCCTTGGGAGCAAGCGCCCTGTCGCTTTCGGAAGAAAGGACTTTTTCGGCGATCCTCGGGGAGAGAAAATTCGTGAGCGCAGATTTGCGTTCATGGTATTCGTTGGCGACCGTGATCGAACGCAGGAATTCTCCCACGAGTTCGATAAAGCGACAATCGGAAGCAAGCTGGTCGCGATGGGAAACGACTCCGGGTCCCGAAACATACATACACCACGAGACCTCAGTGGCTTGGACCGGCACCGCGATCGCCCAACTCAGTCCCTCGGTCAGCGTAGCGTCCAAGGTAGGGCCATCTCCAGCATTCCAGCTGTGAACGGTAGTTTTTCCGGACCGCAAGGCCGCTGCCATGACCCGTTTACTGGGGCGAAATTCTGCTTGCAGCGAATCGCGAACATCAAAAGCGATGTGCGTTGGCGTGTAGGCACCCCACAGCGAAGTCTGGTCGCTGTCCCCATCCTGCTTGCGGAATTGTAGCAACGCAGCAGCGTCAGCGCGTGGTTGTGTCTGCAAGAGAAGTTGGGCCAGTTTTTCTGCCAGTTCTTGCTCTCCCTTGGAGGACTCGGCGAGGCCGGGGATCTGTGCCAGCGCTCGCAACTCTTTTTCGGGTGCATCGGGCGATGCGGTCCGCAACTCTACCAGCGTAAAGCTGATCTGATCCAGGAGGGGAGGTTCTTCTTCAGTTTCTACATCGTCAATCAAAACCATCGCTGACAAGTCCGAGTGCAGTAACGAGAATTTCGTCCTGCCGATCACAAACTCGCCCGGGCGGTTGAAGGTAACTTCGCGAACACGTGATCCTTGGAACAGGATTGAATTGACGGACGATTCGTTGCAGCGAATCGTGACGGAATCATGATCGGAGAGAATCGTACCGTGATGTCGGGAGATTGCCCGGTCCCACGTTACCGCCAACGCGTTATCGGTTAAGCGTCCAAATGTCAACTCACACCCCACCAGGGGTTGAGTTTGGCGCTGATGCTTTCCTCGGTCATCCGTGGCCAGTATCACAAAATGGCTGGGAATCATAATTCGCCTACCACGTTGGAACGGTGAGAGGAATGGTTTGATTCGGCTAGTGCGGGGGAACGCCGGGTTTCAAGGAGGAGCCTGGTAGGATCGCTGGCGGAGGATGGCGGCCGAAGAGGTGACATTGGTGAAAATGGTACACTCCTCTCACGACGCGGCAGTTATGAAACACCTCTGGAAGGAAGGTGTGGCACTATGTTGTATGTTAGCCATCTCCTGCTACTGCTCACAAGCCTACCTTCAATCGGATCGAGGCGGTTCGGAAGTGGTGCGGATCGTGTTTTGGTGTCGCCGGCACTCTCTTCATATCGAAATCCACATCCGCACAAAGTGGCGTGGTTGTTGGGAGTCCTCCTCATACCCCGTACGATTATGGGCCACAATGTGATTGTTAACCCAGACGTGATCACCAGCTGCGAGCTTGAATTTCACGGTGAACTTCGGTAATTCCAGAAGTTCATCCAGTTTGTCGAGGGCAGCGAGTTCTGCTTCTTCCAACTCCATGTCCGCTTCCCGATGTCCCTTCTCAATCCAATACCGCATGTAGCGGAATGAAATCCCAGGCGAATACAACCCCTGTGAAAACACGGGGAATCGGTTGTTGAGCAAAGCATCGAGAGTCTTGCCTGCCCCGGGAGTCACAACGTCGCGGATGAACTCGCGGTACAAAATGGTCAACGCTCCCAAGTCGGTTTTGCGGAGTTCCTCGTGGACCGTAGCACCACTGACAACGAGAGATTCTCCTCCTGTGCGTGCCGGTTGAATGCACAACAGTGCAACAACATCGGGCATGGTGTTTCGAGCGCTACTGTCGGTATGAAAACCGGTGGCAGCACGCGTCTGGGAAACGGGAATCCGTTCTGTCTTATAGGATCCCCCGTAGTCTTGCACGTCGTACAGACGCCCGTAGTTTCCCATGGTCTTGCCCATGGCTTCACCGACGGCAAGATAAAAGAACTTCATCTGAGTCGCAGTGAAGTTCAGAGCGGGCAAGCCTTCAAGCCAAACAACACCTGATCCATGTTGGAGTTCTTCACGAATTTGGTCGGCAAGTTGTTGGAGGCCAGGAATTTCGACGTCGCCATGGGTGTAGCTGTCGAAAAAACCGTCGTCCAGCCCAAGGTTTAGAATAGCCTCGCGAAATCCGTGGATCGTCTTGTCCTGGACGCGCATACGCCAATCTGGCCTTGCCCATAAGGTTTCGGCATCCCAGGTAAATGACGCAGGAACGGCAGATACAGTCTCATACTGTTTGAGTGTAATCAACGTGGATCACCTCAACGGTTTATCCGAAAGGCAAGATGAAGGGGCTTGTCTTTCAAGGGTTCAAAGAATTTCGGGTCCATCTCCAGGTGTTTCGGCTGAGCATGAAGTTCCTGAACAGCCGGCAGCGAGGTGAACCCCGCCGCAGCCAGCGTATGGAAGTAGTCGTCGAGGGTCTTGTGAATGCAGCGGACGGGCACATTGGTTCCGTCGCGACGCCAGATTCGACCCTCGAAAAGTTCATTGCGTCCAGAAAAATAGCCGACATCGTTTCGTTGGAAGTAGAACGGGGGCTGTTCCTCATGGAGGAAAGCAAAGAAAGGATGTGGAACAGAAAAGATAAAACGGCCGCCACGACGCAACACCCGAAATATCTCTTTCATAATGGTTGCCATCTTCTCCTGGTCAACGTAATTAAACAGAAAAACGGCGACAACAAGATCGAACTCCTCGTCACGAAATTCGGACAATTCCGCAGCATCAGACACTCGATAGCGGATTCCCAACGGTGCTGCCTTCTCGGCTGCAATGGCGCCGTCAATCATGTTCTTGGAACTGTCAATCCCTTCAACGCAAGTGGCACCCCGTTGTTTGAGTTGTCGCGCAAAGTAGCCTTCACCGCAACCCAAGTCCAGTACCCGCTGCCCGTCGATCGGTTCGCACCAGGACAATACAAAGGGGCGGGCCGTAAAATCTGAAAGAAGGATCGGTTCGGTCCGTTTCCAATCATGGGCTGACCGATTGTAGAGGTCAGCATTCGTTTCGTTCATGAGTTCGAATCTCTTTGCCGAGCGCGATTGTGCATCCAGTCCCAGAACCTGGCGCGAAACCCAAGGGCCTTGAGCATGCCTTTGCGAAGATCAATGCGATTAACGGGGACGTCCGCAAAATCATGGGCAATGTTCAGCAGGGCTTCATGATGATCCTCATCGACCTCGCAATGTAGTTCGAAGAACACATAATCGCGCCGCTGGAGTGTTCCCAACCGCTCGATCGCTCGTATCATCGGTGTATAAATTTTGTTCACTACGTTTTCAGTTCCCAGCCCAATGGCGCCGATTGCCTCGGCAGGTGATCCGTTGGCAAGCAGGTGATAAAAGGACTCGCGCCAGCACACCACTTCGAGGGCGTCGTCGGCATGCTCGTCGGTGTCATAAACGCCCATGGCATGTTGAAATCGCTCAAACAACTTGGGGTGTGGTATTCCCTGGACCCAGTCAGGGTCAATTCCAAACTCGACGAGAACTGCGAGTTCTTCGTCATCGAGCGTGCCGCTTTCCTCGATCAGATTTTGCATCAAAGTCGTACGATGCTCGGGAGACTCTAACTTGGAAATGACCACGGTCAGGTATCGGGGGAAATGGGCACAGTAGCCAGGATATTGCGCGGCGAAGTCACGGATCGCCCATGGTAAGTCAGGCAGATTTCCCTCGGCCAAGTCGGTCAAATAGGGATGGCAAACAGCCGGATGGGAAAGGGCTTCCTGGACAAGTTCTTCCAGATAGGACTCGCCAGTTTTGTCGCTGGATGTAGAAGTGTCAGGTATGGAAAATACCTTGGAGAGTTCCTCTTGAATATTCTCTTCGGGCATGTGGCCACGCAACCGTAGCGTCACGCGAACAGCGAGCGCTTGCACCAGGTCGGCCAGAGCTGCCGGCTTGTTTACCAGGGTGCTCATGACCTTGGCATGATCCAATTTGAGCAATTCGGCATCCTCGCGAACCGTCACCGTGGCAGACCTGGGGCGTTGATCGACGAAGGCGATTTCCCCGACCACGTCGCCAGGTTCGATCGTGCCCAGTTGTTGTTCCCCATCGTCCGTCTTTTGCGACACACTCAGGGAGCCCGATTCGAGTAGAAACAAAGGTCGATTCTGGTCACCCTCGGTGATCAGAACGTCTCCCTGCGACAGCGTGAGTGGCTCGGCAATGCGTAAAAGGTGCTGATATGTATCAGCCGCCACATTGTCTTGAAGTTGCCACTGCGTAATATGGTTCATGGTAGAAAGTTTCATGGAATTGGACCTGCTTGCTGATAGGACCTTTTGCCGTGTGACCTGGCTCCGCGGCACACTCTCTGATTTGGTTCAGGGGGCAACTTTGTGTCCGAACTTGTGGGTCCCCATGCATTAGGTTCTTACGATTGAAACTGCAACCGAGTTCTTCCGCCCTGGCTGGCTCGGTATCGCCGCCAGAATAGCCCCAATCGTACTAGAATTCCAAGGTGAACCGGGTTCCGGATTTGTGGGTATTGATAGGCCCCATGTACGCAAGACGTGGCAGTCAATGTCAGACCGACTGCTACCACAGAGCTTGTCACCCAAGTTTTAAGGAATCGTTTTCTTGTTAAAGGTAAAGCGAACCAGGATTACCCAGATGACCGTTGATCGGTTCCGACAAAGATCAATGGGCTGAAAAGAGTGACCGCGACTGGATTTCTCCTTAGTGCCCCCGTTTACTGGAATGTCGCTATATAGGTCACTACGATAACAGCATATAAGTCCTATGGAACAAAGGCAAGTTGTGACGAACTCGCGAAGAGTCCCCAAGCAGGCCTGTTGATTCCAGGTGCATCCGGCGCGAGGGAATAACCCCACGGTTAAAGTGCTTAAAACTGGCCCGCACCCAGTAAATCGGCAAACGCACCTGCCTACCGTCATCCACTGGTCGCCTAGCCAGGCGGAAGTGGTAGAGGCTGGCATCCTGACCGTGGTTTGTGCCAGCTGAACCCGATTGTCGACGAACCTGAAAGTTGGCTTTCGGCCCAACAGTGCTGGGCTACTCACCAATGACCCGCAGGTACGACTTGGGAACGGGTTGTTTTTCGCCAAGCGAAAGAGCCGGAAATTATGGTTTTCTTTATATATTTTTCCATTTCAGGCGTCAGCTGCGCGGCCTGCTTAGTTCAAATCCGATTCCGTAAGGCGGCCCTCGGCAATACATTGGCGAAAGCGATCAAGAGAATGTTCTATTCCGTCTCGCAGTTGGGTTCGTGGCATCGCGGGGAATTTCTCTAAGATTGCAGACTCCGTCATGCCAGAAACGAACGGCATTGGGGTTGCGTTTTCGGCAATTGAGATTTCAGTTCCAGAAACTTCGCTTAGTAAACTGCAAAAATCTTCGACGGGGTAGGTCTTCCCTCTCAGGTTGAAGACGCCATATCCATCAAAGGGTTCTGTTGTGGCTTGAGCGAAACCGGCACCAACATCATCGACAAAGTGATAGTGCTCGTGGCCTTTGTAGGGGATGGCGTAAGGACGTCCCAAGGCTGCTGCTTTCAGCGCAGTTGTGGGGGCCGATGTCAGGCCCTTGTCGCGCCCCGGTCCGTAGGTAGTCCCCAGGCGGAGGCTAACGGTCGGTACACCTGTTTCCAACTGGTAGGCTTGCGCCATCCCCTCCCCTGCCGTTTTCCAGTAACCGTAAAGATTGGGTGGTAAGTAGGCGCCGGATTCGGCGACTTCCCCCCCGGGATAGAGATCTCGAGGGCCATAGACGGCGGCAGAACTCGCGAAGACAAATCGCTCAATCGGTTGGTCTATGCGGGCAGCGGCGTGAAACAGGTTTGCCGTTCCCAGGACGTTGACAGTCACACCAAGCAGCGGATTTGCCTGACAATCTGGGGACTGAAAAGCTGCCAGATGGATGATTCGGTCGGCGCCGCTGGTTTCCAACGCCTGTTGGACGGCAGGGAGATCGACGATGTCCCCCTGAATCAAACGGACACGATCTCGACAAGCTGCTGGAACTCGTGACCAGTCTTGATGGCGCGAAAATCCAATCACTTGTTCGACTCCATGCTCAAACAAGTAGGCGATTGTTGCCGTCCCGATACACCCGGTGAGGCCACTTACAAAGGTAATACTCATTAGATTCTCCTGCGGGCGGGTGCAATCATCATCTGGCGTTAGTGCGTTTTATTTAGGGCGAATGAAAAGTTGTCTTTGGTCAATGGCGTTGTACCCGGTACAAACTTTTTGTGTTCTTGACCAATTCCTATTTCTAGCGGACAGAGGGTTCTTTGATAACCGCACCTCGACGCAACAAGGAACCTGGTTTAAAAAGGATGCTATTGACAACATGCGATTTCAATTCCACCAGACGTTAAATTTGCAGGAGCAAAACGATGCCACGATTGAACGTCGTTGAACCGGAGCAGGCCACCGGGGATGTGAAAGAGATTTACGAGCTGTTTGAAAAAAATCTCGGTAAAGTGATCAACATTTTTAAAGGCATGGGAAACAGTGGCGCAGCACTTCGGGCCTATACGGGCTTATCGTCGGCGCTGGCCAGTGGAGAGCTTGCAGGCGAAGACCGCGAGGCGATTTATCTCTCCTTGAGCGAAAAAAATGACTGTCAGTACTGCGTATCAGCTCACACGATGCTGGCTAAGAAAGCGGGACTTGAAGACGAGCAGATCCTGGAATTCCGGCGGGGCGGATCAAGCGACAGAAAGCGTGATGCGTTAATTCGTTTTGTGTTTCGTGTCGTCGAGACCAATGGCTTTGTTGAAGATGGGGAGATCGCGTCAGTGCGCGAAGCTGGATATACGGATGGACAGATCGCTGAAGCAATTGCCTTCATCGCGTTGGTGACTTACACAAACCTCTTTAACCACGTGTTTGCAACAGAACTCGATTTTCCCGCTGCACCCGACATCGACTAGTTATCTTTTGAATGCAGAGCACATAACAAAACAGGTCTTGAAAGTAGAGCTGTACGTTGGCCATGGCTTTATTGACAGCAGGAGTTTCAATACCGGGAGGAAGTTCCATGGTGGAAGAAGGGATCTCGGCTACTTACCCTTCTTGGCCGCTTTACGAATCCTCGCAAGCCTCCTGGGATCGGCCCTCGCCAACCCCGATTCTTTCGAGGTCTTCCCCAATCGAACCGAGCTGCAGACCTAGCCACCCAGCCACGTCTCTTCGAGGCTGTGAATTTCAAAGTCGGGCATGTTTCGGAACGTTCCAGATGCGACGAGATCTGAAACACGTGACCGAAAACGATGCGGCAATCAGTAAGATTCCGCTCGCCGGCTCGGGCACGGCAGATTCATCAAACGCCGCAAGAGTGCCGCTGGCTGTGGCGCCAAAGTTCGCCCGCCAGGTGTCGTACTGATCCTGGTCAATTGCGCCGCCGTCGATGTCGTTTAGCAGCGTGCCTTCGGGAGCACCCAGATTGTCTCGCCAGACCACATAGTCGGCGGCGTCTACGGTGCCGTTACCGTTATAGTCGCCCGGGAGGGTCGGCTCCACGGGGGACGCGAGCTCGGTCAACACCCAGTTCCGCCAGGGCTCGGCTAGCGGGTCGGAGAACCAGCTGTTGAAGCTCGGCCCAGGCGTACTCACGGCAAAGAGCATGATCGGCAAGTCGTTTTCCTCAGCCCAGGCGGCCTTTTGCCTGGCCGCGTCGAGCCAGAGGTCAGTCGGTGATCCAAATCCAAAGGAGGGTGGCGACGCCCAGAGGACTGGAATCAATTCCCTGCCGGTGTCCAGATGTGCCTCCATCTTGCTCTGCCAGGCGGCGACGTCCGTGGTGTAATCGTCGTAGATGAAGCCGTCTGCCCGGAGCGTTGCTGGCGGCGTCAGCGGTCGGCTCAGCCACTGAAACACCCTCAGGTCCGGCCAGTTCGTTTTGATGTGGTCGTACAACTGACTGAGGTAATCGAATTCGGCCCAGTATCCTCGCTCCTCGCCGAGGCTGACACCGTACAGTTCGTCCAGGTCCTGCTGTGCGATGATGGCGTCAATGCGATCCCGTGCCGTTTCGATTGGTGGCAGTGGATCGCGCGGTTTGTCGAAGGGATACATGACGAGAATGTTCGTCTTGCCGGGCAAGAACGCGGGGTGCGGGTTGGTGTAACTAACCTTGCCGAAGCTGAGGTCCAGGAAATCGTACGCCGTCCTCTCCGGTACGACGCCGTAGGCGCCGAGCTGACCGAAATGCAGCGTTCCCTCCGTTGGTGGAGACAACCCAAGATCCCACTTCATTGATAAATAGTTCTGGACGGCCTGAAAGTCAGTGGCATTCAGAGCTGTGGGATAAGCAATGATTTCACCAATCTCACCAGTCCATCCATTCGTGCCACTACTGTTCAGCGCACCGGCCACCAATGTGCCGGCCGTGCCCATACTAGCAGCGACCGCGCCGCTGGTGGCGCTGGGCACGTCACGGCCGTTATAGGTCACCTGGGCCAGGGGAACCGTCCCGTCGTAGTGGATCGCATGTTGGACCCAATCCGTCCCAACTGTCCCCAAAACAGCGTGCCGAATCTGCGGGTTGTTGCCGGTCACACGATAGTTGAACCGCACATCGGTTGGATCCGACGTATTGCCTTCCGGCTCGACTTGAATGGCCAACTTCCGATTGCCATCGAATGCCTGCAAGAATCCATTGTTTGATCCGCTGATCGTGCTCAGTTGACGCCCTACAGCAAACAGCGTCACCCCGGTGGCACCATCGAGGCCGGTAACACCGGTGGAGCTCAGAAGATGGTCGTTGCCATCAAAGACCAAGGCCGGTAAATCAACAGGATTGGAGCCCGTCGTCAGTCGAGCGCTGGGCACGTACAAGGGATGCCGGTCCGCTTCTGAATGGCTGACGAAATCAAGGTTACCGGCCTGGTCCAGGTTTCCCGTCAGATCGATCCAGGTATGGACGCGAGTGTTCGCACCCTCGATTCGTACCTCGTTCAAATTCAAGGGATCAATCGACGTCGCATCGAAATGGTAGGCAGCACTTGGTACAGGCAATTGCGCCCAGGTCGTAGCGGCAACAGAGCAGCACAAAGCAACGGGCAGCACGTGCAGTAACGAAAGGGTCATTTTTACCGTGAATCATCACCGAGTGTCGTGAATCTAAACCGGAAACCCGTCACAAAATGGACCACCTCCATCCAGTATAGCCTGTCGGCTGACGACGACCGGGGAGATTCCTCCTGCGGGCGTCCTATTTGCTAGGTGGCATCCCGTATTGCTGAATTGGTGTGGAGTTGGTTCTATCAAAGGACGTTCAACGATTCTTGAATAAATCTGCGGCTGTTCGGGGTCTCTGTGATAGAACTCGTGCCTGGTTCCACGAATCTTTTCGGTTGGCGATCGTCGTAAGTCCTTGCGCCGCTAACTGATCTGGCGACCGCTATCGAAAGAGTAAGGCTTTACCAGACATTCGATGCGGCAGGACACGCGGGCAGGCCGTCATACCTTTTTCTGGAGCTGATGGTGACGACAACCGGACCGTCGCAGCGATTGCGTTTATCGCATTGGTGACTTACACAAACCTTTTTAACCACGTGTTTGCAACAGAACTCGATTTTCCCGCTGCGCCTAACATTGACTCGTGATCCTTTGGATGCAGGGTCCACAACGACAAATCGCCTTGAAAGCAGATCTTCGAGTCGGGCCGATTGACCTGCCCCAGCGTGACTTTGAAGTTTTAGCTTTTGCCAAAATTGTCGGACATCTCTTCAAGAAGATGCCAGCAAACGTGTTGCATGCGCGGCAAATGAAACGGTCCTTTCCAAAGATTTCCTTTGAGGCGGCTGCTGATACTCCCATCGCGATGCAAATAGCCGTACCATTCTCCGTGCTCAGGATCGGGAAAATGTTGGTAGGCCCAGTCGTGTGCCAATTGATGCTGCTCGGCATACTTGCTCTCGCCAGTTAATTGATAGGCGAGCAGGGTGGCAATGATCAATTCGTTGTGTGGCCACCAGAATTTCATATCATGCCAGTATTCCTGTACAGGCAGTTTGTTGACATCTGTGAAGTAGCAGAGCCCGCCGTGTTGCGAATCCCAGCCACGCTGCCACATCCAGTCAAGCATGTCGAGGCCCGTTTTGATCAATCCCGGGTCGTTGCGATATTTTCCCTCCTCCATCATGAACCAGGCACCTTCGATTGCGTGCCCCGGGTTCAGCGTGCGACCATCGAAATGGTCAATGATCTCGCCGGCCGGACCCACCGTTTCCATGACGCAACCAATATCGGGCTTCATGAAGAGGGTGCGAATCACGTCAACACTGCGATCAATCAACTCGTCGGCGATTTCCAGGTCGATTGATTCCCGCAGCTGTTGAGCCGTGGCGATTAAAATCATCGGAAAACCAATACCTTGGGATGGTCGCACGTCGGTAAATTTTGGCTCCATGCCGACCCGGTTTAAATTGTGATCCACATAACGGGAGAAACAGTTTTTGGCCTGCTGGGCATATTCGGATTTGCCCGTCGCCTGGGATAATTCCCCATAGGCGATGGCCGCAAAACTTTCGCCATATGCGTAACGCCGTTTTCGAATCGGCCGTCCGTCCCGCGTGACATGAAACCACATCCGGCCGTCGTCCGGATCAAAACAATAGGTGGAAACAAAGTCCAGTGTCCTCTCGGCGGTCTCCAGCCATCGTTCGCGTTCCGGGTGACTGGCCAGTCGGGGATCGTTGTACAATTCGCCTAGCAGCCAGGCAAAGCGACCCTGTTGCCAAACTCCCTTGTCGGTATCGATGATGGTGCCATCACGATCGACCGACGTCATGATGCCGCCGTATTGATTGTCGACAGCATGGTTCATCCAGAACGGGAGAACGTCGTCCAAAAGTCCGTCCCGGTAGACTTGGATCAACTCGGGAATGCGATTCTCGGCAAGGGGCGATTCGGTGGTCATGACTTTGTCGGCAGAAGGAGGTTCAGTGGTGGGAGGAAGTTCAATGGTAGAAGGAGGGATCCTGGCTACGCATTCTTGGCAGCGTTACGAATCCTCGCAAGGCTTCACTTATCTGGTTCCCTTTTCTGATTTGATTCAAGGTGTACTGGTCTTGTCATGCATTGCGGAACTATCGCTAGTGTCGTAGGCGAAAAAATCCTGCTCGGTAAATTCCGTAGAGGCCTAACAAGAAACAGTAGAGGCCTAACAAGAAACAAGATGATAACCGCGTTGCAATAGATAGAGACTCCGACGTTTTGTCAAGAATGCCAAGGCTGGTAACGATATACTCAGATGGACGATCTCAAGTTGGTTGAAGCCGAGTTTGTCTGTCTGATCTAGGCTTCTACTCGGTAGTAAAAACACAGTGTGAACAGAAAAAACCAGACAGGTAACATTGTCACCAACAGCGTAAAACAGAGCGTAGCGCCCGCAGACACCCGGTCGCACCAATTCAAGAAGAAACGACAGCCCCCTTGATAACCCAAGGGGTTATGCGAAGACGTGCGATGCCATCATCCACGGGTTTCGGAAAGGTTCCGAAAAAAGGTTTTTCAGGTCCAAATTGAGATCCAGGGGGAGTCGACGTCACCTTCAGGTGATTCTACTTCAGCGGTAGCAGCCCTGCGGGCCTGACCTTATGTCTTTTGATTTGTCGGTGGCGGCTGGAGCAGTTCGAGCGTGATGCCGTCGGGGTCCAAAAAATAGACGCTGCAGCCACCCCGGTTCACGCCTTCGGTAATTTGGTTGGGGGTTTCAGACTTGAATCTGACACCGAGTGCTTTGAGTCGGTTGAACTCGGCCTGAAGGTCGTCCACCTCGAAGGCCCAGTGTCCAACACCGGTCCGGTTGGTGTCTAAGGGGATGTCTTCGCCGCGTGGACGCTCGTACTCAATCAGCTCGATGTGGTGACCCGACAGGCCCAGCGGCTGGCCGGGTACCCGCAGCAGAGCCACTTTGAGCCGTGCGTTCGGGAAACCAATCAGCCGGCTGGTATATTCGTTCTCCTGCACCTGCCCCCGCACGTACTCTAATCCGAGTGCTTCGGTGTACCACTTCACTGAGGACTCCAGGTCACGAACTGTGAATGAAACATGCCAAAAACCTTGAATCATCTGAATGCCTCCTGTTTGTTTCTATGATTGGATCATGCGATGCGATGAAGGTTATACATTTCGCCCATCAGTATGTGATTGTTTCTGATCAATTATAAGGTTACGAAGAGGGCTGTGGGGCTTGCGTGATGCCGTCCCAAGGACCCCGTATGCGGTCGCATACAGCGGCTGCCTACCCAGCTAAGACCGGAGGATCCCAGGGTAGAGGACCCTCTCGTCATGTTGTCCTCTCTTTGGGAGTTCTCCCTGGATGAATTCAAATCACTACAAAACGCTAATCCCACCGAGCTGAACCTCGCCCTCCGCCTCCCCAGGGTATCAGGACCTTCTACTGGTTGTTGTGGAACGGGTAATACCTCTTGAGGTTTGTGTGAGCCGCCCTGATCGGGGCGGCCTCTACAGGGACAATATCCAATGGGAACCAGCCGCCTGAGCGCGGTCAACAGCAGAATGCTCGGACACAGCAATTTTACCGGCGGCCTCCTGTCGGGCCGTGAGATACCCTGGTTGCCTGCAAAATAGAGCGCAACAAATTCAGAAGGGTGCGCAGGATTTGCAGAATTCTAACACGTTGTGTTAGCAGACTACCCGTGCCGCATGCGAAGTGGCACAGAGGCCAGAGCCAAAAGGACCAACAGGAGCGTGGTTGGTTCGGGAACAAGGTCTGCTTCCGGAACGCTGGCTGCAGGTTCGCCGAAGAGTATTTGCTGGAGGCCGAAGTGGGTTTTCCAGAGATCGTAGTCGGCCTGGACTACCGTGTCTGCTCCCGATCCATTGCCGTTCAGTACCGAAGAATCCCCACCCAGGTTGTCTTGCCAAAGGGTGTAGTCGGCTGCATTTACGGTGCCGTCAGCGTTGTAGTCTCCCGAGAGGACCAGGCTCGTCAGCAGTCGAATTTGGATTAAGTCATCTCCCTCCACCGAGAAGTCGAAAGTGAGCTTGTGTCGATCGTCAGACACCGTGAGTAAATCACCGTTTGCCAACTCAGGACCACGATTGCCTTCCGCGTATTCCCCGATGGCGCCTAGCAAGGCGTCGGTTTGATTGAGTGTTTGGTCTTCGTAAATCAGCCCTAAGATCTCACCGGAGAACGTGATAGACCCGAAGACAAACTCCTGTGGCGATGGGGCGATCTCCGGATCGAAGTGAAGGAGGTAGCTGACAAAGTCTGTGCCATTTGCAAGCGTTCCGGCAGCACCCGTAGCCACGAGTTGGTCAACTTGCAGATCGGCGTCCAATTGATCGCGACGCTCTTCGAGCACAACAACTTGATGGGTCGCCTCGAAGGCGTCCACAGTCACTGACGAGGGACGTGAAGACGCGACGGCAACATTTCCGGCTGCGCTAATAACACCATAGTTGACAGGGTCGAGCTTGGAGTTGTAATTGTCAAGCACCTTGTCATCATCAATGGCATAGTTATAAAACTTCACTTCCGCCAGTTCACCTCGGAGACCTGAGTTGTCAAACGGCAGATTATCGGCACCACCATTTCCACCCAATTGGTGTGACCACGCATACCCTAAAGATGCGTCGGAAAAACCTTGCGCAAACTGGTCCCAATCAATGGAGTTTTCATCTCCCATCAGGCCATCGGCCGTAGCAATTCGGTGTCCGTTTACATAGATGTTTGCTTCGCGTTGGCTGGAACTGTCGTTGAACACTGCGACCACCTGAATGAAATCACGAGCAGCGTTGGCAAAACGTGCAATGTCGCCTGTTACTGCCAGTTCTGTTTCCGCACCTGCTCCGACAATCTTCAATCGCAAGTCATCGTGATCACCATCCAGGTCATCGTCGCCGATCGAAATCGAGAGTCCCTGATTGGGGTTCCCTGCTTCCAAGAGCAGGTGATCATCTTGCAAGTCTTCGAGTTTCACCCAAAACTCAAACGACACAGAGCGATCGAAATCAGCCGTGCCTGTCGGAAATCTCTTGTTGCTGATGCGTGGCAGGTCGTCGGAGACGTAGAAAAACTGCCGACTGGCCCGATCGTTACCGTCGAAGCGAAAGGCTGTATCGGAAAGACCAGGCTGAAACGCCGTTGCCGCCGTTAACTCGGGAGCGCTTGCCGATGTCCCGGGCAGGTACCAGCTCTCCCGGTACTTCTGGTCGACATCGGTTACAGATCGCCACACTTGTGCCGAGTCTCCTAGATGTTCTGCACTCCACGCTATTTCCGTAGGGGCGCTGACATCGAATGGCAATGAAACGTCAGCAGAATCGAACCAACCTTCCAGTAGTTGTCCGAGCTCTTGAGTCAGTTCTGGAAAATCATCGGACAGATCCAATGGATCGTTGAGAAACTCCGTTTCGGTAAAGGGCACACTGTAGTCTGCCAGGTTGAAGAGCATGTCGATGTCGTCGCCGCCGTTCTCGCCAAAAAACCGCACCAGCTTGTAGTCGCCTCGGCGAACAGCGGCAGCGGGGCGTAATCGATAGACGGGACCGGTAGAGATATTGGCAGGCTGCATGAAGAAGATTGCCCCGTCTTCGGCATGTGTTCGTTCAAGATGAGGCATGTCACCAGGAAACGCCCCCCCATTGAAAAATAAGGGGGTCAGCGACGCACCTTCCACGCCAGCGGGCAGCGGACCTTCCGTACCGACCAGGCTGCTAATCGTCGAATACACATCGACAGTTGTGACTGGTACGTCACTCACCGAATTGGCTTCAATGCCGGGACCGGAGACCACGAAGGGCATTCGGAGTCCTCCTTCGAAGAGCGACTTCTTGGCCATGTACAGCGGTGTGGAAGGGCTATCGCTCTTTTCAGGGCCGTTGTCGGAGGTGTAAATCACATACGTGTTCTCATCAATACCCAGATTCTCCAAGCTGTCCAACAGTAGCCCTACGCCACGATCCAGGTCTTCGGTGTATGCCGCGTATGCCGCCGAGGTATGCCTCGTTCCCGGCTCCAGTGCCTCATACTTGGCGAGCGTATCGAGATTGGGATCGATCGGTCTGTGCAGGGCATTTTGCGAAATCATAACAAAGAAGGGGTTGTTGTTGGCAACCGCGTCTGACATGAATGAAATCGCTGCGTTGGTTTTCGCTGTCACCGATTGGTGATCCGTTGGGGAGTTGTAATCCGCCAGTTCATAGTAGTCAAATCCCATATTGTATGGAGTTGCGCCTTCAATGTGCCACTTTCCGATCAATGCTGTTGTATATCCTGCCGGTGCCTGTTTGACGCGAGTACCCAACCCAACCTCTGAGGTACTTAGACGTTCCACCTGCGGTGCAGTCAGTGGATGCCCTGAAAACCCACGGACAGATCCGTTGTAGTAAATGTCGTTCATTCCGAGTTGCGCGGGGCTCTTGCCGGTAATGAGGGCTACGCGTGTCGGGGAGCAAGTGGACTGGGCAGAGTAGGCGTTGCTAAACCGCATCCCCTCAGTGGCAATACGTTCCAGGCTTGGGGTCTGATAAAAATCGCTCTTCGAGACGTCGACGCCCGGATCCATTTCTACCGAGGTACCATTCCAACCCTGATCGTCTGCAAAGATCAACACAACGTTTGGGGGAGCCGTCGAGCGTGCGCAATCTGGCAATGCCAGACAAATCCAAACTGCGGCCGCAAAGGCCAGCGCTCGATGTGAGTCGCCAGTCGCCCGTTCGCTCGATTGGAACCAGTACATATTGTCAGGCTCTCTGGCCCTAACCTTTGTCGCGGTTATCAGCTGTTCAGACTATCAAAAAAACACCAGCGCCCTGTGCAACGGTGCCACATGCGAAGCGGCACAGATGCCAAGCCCAAAAGGTCAAAGAGGAGGGTGGTGGGTTTGAGGACGAGGTTGGCCTCCGACCCACTGTCGATAGATTCGCCGAAGTCTGTTTCCCAGAGTTCATAGTTGGCTTGGCCCAAGGAGTTGTCCCCCCAGCCAACGACGGGACCGTCAGCCACAACAGAACTATTGATTAACGCCGCAAGAACAAACAGCAATGAGCTGAGAAGACCAATTGCAATAAAACTTCGCATTGGTGGCCTCCCATTTCATTATACAGAAGCAGGCGGACTGAACCGACTAACTTATGGCCAAAACTCAGTATGACCAGCCTCCCCTGCAGGGGAAAATTTTGCTCCTCGCTGGCGCTCGGGCCAGAGAAAGTTTGGTCGCGGCCCCCTACAGGGATGAAAGGGACCCCTTATGTCTGCAAAATAGTGGGCATCATTTTGACGACCTGGTACAAGGTGAGGACCGCTCGATTGCGCAACTGGTTGTCCGGTTGGAACCGAGGAGTGAAGCCCGAATTGGGGACCTCGTTGCCGCGCTCCAGGGAACGTTTTCACCCCTCCCCAGTGGCTTGTGACGTTTGCCGTGTCGGCCTTTTCGGGTTGCGCCGGTCTACCGTATGATGGCA
>Ga0315336_1004217_pt1 | contig 17448 bp, 6 predicted proteins | sample ASW5metaG_FD_204512 | JGI IMG/M metagenome (GOLD analysis project Ga0315336, IMG submission 204512) | Ammonia-oxidizing marine archaeal communities from Monterey Bay, California, United States - ASW #5 | ecosystem: Environmental > Aquatic > Marine > Intertidal zone | place: USA: California... | reverse complement strand
TGCTCATCCCTAGAGGCGTTTGATGCTCTGTAGTATATGCGGTAGAGCCCGTTGTCTCGAAGGCAGGTGAACTCTCCGCACTCGTTCCCTTCCCAGGGCCGGTCAAAAACCATGGCGACCTCCTGTGGCACGGGATGATGCAGGCGGCGCTCCGCGCCACTGAGACGTTCGATGAGCCAGTCATCGACAAACAGCTCAAGCCGGGAACCAATGTCGGCCGTATTGGTTCGCGGTCTATGAGAGTGTGCCATGAGTGGGGTATCATGCCTTGGCCGCGCCTTTTGTCAGCATTTAATCCGCATTTCGAGTTTCGGCTCCCCACGGGCTTGTCCCGCTCTTTACCCACAAATCGGACTGGACAAACAAGTTCTGAAGAATCTCTCGAAAGTGCGAGTTTTGCCCTTTGCTTGCTGGGATCCAGACCCCACCGAACTTGTTCGGTGGTGAAAAGGATTCTGCACTGCGGAAACTGAAAAAGAAGATGGCGCCCGGATAGAGCGAGGGGGGAGCAGTGCTCCCCCATCGCTCCTCTCGGGCTCAAGTTTTCTCTTTTCGTGAGTTGTAGTGCAAAATCACTCGCTCCACCGAGCAAGCTCGGCGGTGGCGTGGTCTCTGCGCTGCTTACTAGTTTATTTGTCCAGTCCGATTTGTGGGTAAAGGGCAGGGCTTGTCCCGTGGGGGGCCTGTTGGGCTCGTCTATTCTCTGCGTCTGCCGTTAGTCCTGCAGTACCCGGTAGTTCTTCGAGGTAGACGGCCCGGTGGGGTCGAACAGGGTCATGACTCCCCCGGTGCCGATGGCAATGCCCCCCGTATCGCTGAAGTTCGACGACACTAGGTCCGGCGTGGACTGCAGGCGGTAGGTCGCATGTAACACACTGTTGAATGTCGTCCCCGGCACATCGTCTACCTCGACGCTGAACAGGGCCGACGCGGAAGCAGTTACGTTGTCCAGGTGCGTCAGCAACTCCCGGTGTGCCTGCTCCGCCACCGTGGGGTCGTTGGGGTTGGCCAGCACTTGATTGACCCACGAGGCCAGTCCGGTCCTCGCCGCGTTGACGACGGGCGTGTCTCCACGGCCTGCGGCTTCCGCCGCGCCGATGGCATCGCTCAGCATCCGGCATAGCTCGTAGTCTTCGACGCCGGCCCGGTACGCCTCCCAACGCTTGCTGGAAACAACGCCATCCGGGCCGTCATAGACCACCGAGTAGGTGGGCGCGCCGGCATAGTCGTTCCACAGATCTCTGTTGTCGGTATAGGTCCAGAACCCATTCCCCTCGCAGTCCTCGTTGAATGCCCTCCACAGCTTGTAACGGTAGTGGCCGGTCGGCGACCTCCCTTTGTCGCTGGCGGAGTCGTAGAACCAGGTTTGCTTGTCCTGCCAGAAGTCCCAGCCGAGTTTGCTGCTCGTCGGGCACCAGATGTCGATGAGCCCTTCAACCGCCGCCAGGCCGGCCTCGGTGTTGTCCGAGCTGATGTTCATCCAGACCTGCACGTTCGGGTCCACCTGGCGCAGCAACTCGCTGGAGGGCTTCACGATATCAAGCATTTGCTGCTGAGATGCCTCATCTATCCACGAGAACGCGAACTCATCGTAGCCATAGCCCTTCTGCAGCATGTGGGCGATCACGGCTTCCAGCCATTGCGTGAACATGTTCGCCCTTCGCGCGTCGCCCGGTATGGGATACATCTCTCGGTGGTCCCAGTCGAAGCCGGTCCAAAGGATCCACAGGCTCGTATCGGGCAGAAGCGCCATATATGCGTCCAGTGCGGAGAAGTTCATAGGCGCGGTGAAGTTGCCCTCGGCATCGGCGGAGAAATAGGGAAGATAGCTCGAAATTACCTGCTGCGCGTTGACGTAATGTTCGCTGAGGTCGTCGGCGACACTTTGCGGGTGGGTCGCGGGAAGCGGCCAGTGCATGTACGAGTAGGTCAGAACGTTCAGCGTCGGCTCCTCGGGCATCGCCATGGGCGTGACGGTGAAGGCGAACGGCTCCGTGTCGCTGAATCCACCGCCCGACAGCTGAATCGTTCCATGGTAGTTCCCGGGATCCAGGCCCCGGGAGTCAATGGTGAGCCAGAGTTGCTTGGTCATCCCGGCAGGGATATCCAGCGTGCCGGTCAGCGGCATCAGGGCATCGGCGCGCAGTCGAAACCCGAACGCCTCGACGAAGAGGATCTCGTACAGGGAAATGGCATCCGTTGAGACAGGCGTCGTGCCGGCTTGCAGGTTCGAAACCACCACCGATAGCGCCACGGGGATCGCCGTGGCATTGACCAGGTTGAAGGCCAGCTCACCCCACTCATCCTGCATCAACAGCAGTGGCGCGGATGGGCTAGCCGAGACGTCCCAGTCGAACGGCGACAGCGGAGCCCAAAGGTCGGCAGGATTGACGTGCAGGCCCGAGCGTCCGGTGGCGGTAAGGTATGTGCCGATCTCCAGGAGAATTGTGCTATCCAGTTGGGTGAACGGCACGCCGCTGCGGAAGTCAACGGTTTCCGCCACGGAACGGGCCAGGATTTGCGGCTGTAATGCGTCCAGGGCGGCCTGTGCCTGCGTGACGGCCGCCATATACTGAGCCGGTTCCCCGGACAGCCGTTCCTGCGCGAGCCTGAGCAGCGTCAGCGAGGAGTTCTTCTGTCTAGCCAGGGGTATGCGGTCTCTCGCGAACTGCGTAACGGCATTGGCCTGCAATGCGCGATTCTGCGGTGTCAAGCCCCCCGGCGCTGTTCCGAACACTTCAATTTCGTCGACAAAGAGAAAGAAGCTGCCGCTGACGGTCTCCATACGTACGAAGCGGGCCTGATCGGTAAGTCCCGCGAGTTCGAAGGTGTGGAGGACGTATTGTTCCTGGTCGAACGCCTCGTTGATGAGATCCCCCGCGTAGCTGTAGGTCTGTCCGTCATCGCTCAGAAACACCATCACGGCCAGGGGCAGGGAGACTCCCGTCACGGCGTTCGCCCCGGTGGAGAAGGTCAGCCGGTTGATGAAGCAAATCTGACCGAGGTCAATCTCGATGTGTTTGACCTGGTCGCCGGCGGCCCAACCGACAGTGGTCGGCACCGACCATAGTGCGCCGCCCGCGGTATATCGAAATCCGTCCGTCAAGTCGGTGGCATCGCCCGCTTCGGTGGTCGTCGAGTAGTTGGGCGGATGGCTGAACGTGTACGGGCGGCCCAGGGCGAGGTTGGCTTCTGCAAAACAAACGGCGCAGTGCAGCGTCACCAGCAGAATTGCAGGGAACTTGAATAGGTTGAGTTTGATTCCGGCAGAAGTTTTATGGGTGAAAGCGTGGGACATGGCTCCGAATCTACGAAGTTACTTGTAGTTGCAATCATATGCAAGAGGAGGAAGCGATGTTTTGGAGTTCATGGTTCACAAATCTGCTTGGTATCCAAGGATGGAGACTAATTGAACAAAAGGCAACGAAGCCAAACCATCCGCGGAATTTGCAGTGCTCAACGAATCAACCACGGAGGCACGGAGCCCACGGAGTACACAGAAATTCACTCAGTGACCTCCGTGCCTCCGTGGTTCAGGTCGTTTGGTTGCGGCTTTGCAGGACGACGGATACTCACAACCGGACCAGGGTCCAGTCGCCCGGCGCAAGGCGTATTCTCAATATCGTCTTATTTCCATAGATGTCAGCCGGCACGGGAAACCAGCCGGGAACCAGGAGATCCATCGGGTTCTCGTATTTCCCGGAAACGATGACGGTTGTTTCAATGGGTTCCTCGACATTCCGGTTGCACAGACCCAGATATTTCTCACCATGCTCCCCCTCGCGGACAAGAATCCCCAGATCGGAGTGTGGAGATCGTGCCGTTCGTTCGCACGCGTCTCTCACGATTTCCGTGAGCGATGATGTCAACGACGCGTCTTGCAGGAGCACGTCGAGCATCCGGTTCAGGCAGACCACCTGCCCCTTCCCGAAGCTTCTTGTCTCGATCGGCCGGGCGATGCGATCCGTCCCATCCACGCTGTAGTCCCAGTCCCCCGAAGCAACCTTTTTAAACGCCGGAAACAGGGTTCTGAACAGTGAGGATCGATCAGCAACATCATTTCCAAACTCGTTTTTCAGTGCGAATGGACCCACCGCGACGAGCGTTCCGCCCTTCTTCACCCATCTCGTGAGCCGACCGGAAAGCTCTTCCGACATGTACGGAGCGTAGGGCAGAAACAGGGCGGTGTAGTCGTCCAGGGAACCCTTGCCGTCCAGCACCATTTCCTCGGGCAGATAATCGTGAGGAACGTTTTCCGGGCCAAGTAGCCTGTTGTGAAGATCGAACATCAGCGTCAATGCATCGCTATCATTGCCGGCGCGATTCAAACTCGCCAGGTTGAACACGGAGGCACAAGGCTGTATGATCGCCGTTTTCGGTATCTCCTGCCGGCTCTCCAGCAGGGCCTTCTCAATGGATCGGCCCCTACGGAACATCACGGGAAGCGCCGTCGCGCTCCAGCGGTAGATCGTCTGATCGTAATTGAGACCGAATTCGTTCCCATTATAGGAAGTCAGATAGGCTGTGGCATGCGGTTTATATCCCAGCCACCATGCCGAGATCCGTACATCTCTCAGGAACATTTTGAAGAAAAACTTATAGAGATCCCTCTTGGCCAGCCGTTCGTCGCTCAGATGCGCCCTGGACCACATTCCGTAGTAGTTTTCAAAATATCCCGTGATCCTTCCAAACGCCCTGTTCATGGACTCCAGGTAGACCCACATGGGATCTTCAACGGGCGGGTTCGCATGGAAACTTATGATGTCACAGGCATGTTCCCTGTACATGAGGTAGGTGTTGCCGTCTTTCAGAAAATGCGAAGGATCGGACATGACCGGCACGTTCGGTGCGTCTTCCCGCAAATATCGCCGCATATCCGCGATGAGCCGAACATAGTTCAGCCGGCACCAACGCTCGAACTCGTACGTCAGGCCGGACACCTCCCCGGCAGGTGAATCATACTGCTCATACGGAATCTCTATGGCCTCAAACAAGGCATACTCCGTCTGCCATTTCCCGTTCAGTGATTCAATCGACCCGTAGCGTTCCTTCAGGTACTCCCGAAAAGCCGCCTGGCTGGAAGGGTTATAGCCAACGTGGTCAGCCGCTCCTTCCCATGCGGTCATGAAATAGTTGACCGGTGTTTGGGAAGTGAGCTCCACGGCAAAGCTCTTCAGATAGCCCCTGATATATTCTCGAGCGGCAGGGTGATAATAATTGAGTCGCGAGTTGTCACCAATAAAGACACGGGCAACAACGGGCGCCTGCTTGTCCTTTTCCGTCTGCAGGATGATATCCGGATCACTCCCGGCTTTCTCGAGCATCCACTGCGTCATGGGAAACAAGTTGCCGTTATAGCCGGGCTCGGTGCAGGAAAAACTGGTCACTTTCCCTGAGCTTTCATTCCGGATTCTTTCGATATATCCCTGCAGTTTCGGAAATTCGAATTCGCCCGGCGTGTCCGATACCGGCCAGGGAACCGGATGGTCGATGTGATACCCGTCGAAGGGACCCAGTGGCCACGATGAGTCCAGGTGGGCGCCGTAAAACGCGGTGAACTGATACCTTCGGCTCGTGCCGTCATCGTTGAGAACTCTTTCTTCAGGAGAGAGTTCCAGGCTGCTGCTTTTCCATTCCCCTGTTTCCGCGATGACGCCGGAGGTTGCCTTCGAAACAAAATCGTCTATTCCGGCATCAAGCCTTTGAATTTCGTCGGCTACATCCTTGATCCTGGACTCCACGCCCGACAACTGTTCCACACTTCGATCTGCGTCAAATGCCCGGCCGTAGAATTGAAACAGATCGTTTAACTGATTGTTAACGCGGGTACTCTTGTTCTGGAACTCTTCCATGTCCCGGGCAAGATTCACGGTTTGAGAATCATCTGAAGAAATGTTCCGCTCATAGTACTGCGCGCGGTTTGCAGATCTTAGCCTCGCGTCAAGAAAGCTCTTGCGGATGAGAAAGGCGTTGATCTCGCGGGCCGCCCGGAAGAATTCAGGATGCTTCTCTTTCAGTCCCCCCATCCCTTCGCCGGCATAGTATCCGCTGCCATTCATTTCGCCGCGGTCGCTTCCAAAGCCGGAATAGGACCAGAGATCCGGGGTCCCTCTTCTCATCTGCTTTGCGTAGATCTTCACCATTCCGGCCGGGATGGGCCTCTTCGTGAGATGCCGGGCCTCTTCACGGGTGTGCGACCCCTCCATGATCTCGATCTCGTCAAAGAACATCAGGGGGCCGCCGGGAAGCAGCGCGAAGCGAACATACCGGCCCCACCCCTTGAGATCATCGGAAACGAAACGGTGGTTCAGAGGCTGATCCTGCGGCACCGAGTCTGTCAGCACGGTGCAGAGAAGATCGTACTGTTTTGTGTCCGTGCTCACGAAAACCCGCACCGCCAGGGGAAACGTCACCCCCCCCGAGTCTGTGATGGTGTCAAATGTGATCTTGCCGATGGGCCGGGCGTCCCCCAGGTCGATGTCGATCAGGGAAATCGGCATTCCTTCAAAGTCCCAGCCGTAGCCAGGCTGCAACCCGACTGTGCCGATGGCGTACGGGGCACATCCGTTGTAGATACCGTCGGTCAGATCGAACGGGTCGCCCTCGTCCGTACAATCGGGATAGCTCGGCGGAGGATCAAAGGTGCACATTTTCCCCCGGGCGAGATTCGTGCCGTCCTCCGACTGCACCGGCTGCGCCTTCGCGACACCGGTTCTCATCTGCTTTGCGTAGGTCTTCACCATTCCGTCCGGAATGGGCTTCTTATTCAGACGTCGGGCTTCTTCGCGGGTGTGCGTTCCCTCCATGATCTCGATTTCGTCAAAGAACATCAGGGGGCCGCCGGGAAGCAGCGCGAAGCGAACATGCCGGCCCCAGCCCTTGAGATCATCGGCGACGAACCGGTGGTTCAGATGCTGATCCTGCGGCACCGCGTCTGTCAGCATGGTGCAGAGAAGATCGTACTGTTTTGCGTTCGTGCTCACGTAAACCTGCACCGCCGATGGGAACGTCACCCCCGCCGAGCCGCCGACGCTGGAAAAGGTGATCTTGCCGATGGGCCGTTCATCCTCCAGGTCGATGTCGACCAGGTAAATCGGCATGCTTTCGGTGTCCCAGCCGTAGCCGGGTTGGAATCCGACGGTGCCTTTTTCGTGCCACATGGACCCGTTGTAGACACCGTCGGTCAGATCAAACGGGTCGCCCTCGTCCGTACAGTCGGGATAGCTCGGTGGAGGATCAAAGGTGCAGGATTTCCCGCTGGCGAGGTTCGTGCCCTCCGTCGGCTGCACCGGTTGCGCCTTCGCGACTCCGGCTGCGATCAGCAGGCTCAGGAAGGCAAACACGTTGATATGATTTCGAATCCTGGTCATTGGCTGCTCTCCTGGTCGGAGGATTGATGTTGCCTGGGCACCGCAACATCGACAACCCGCCTGATTGGGAAAGTGATTCATGTCATTCAACTTTGACTAGCGAAACCTCAGCGAGAAAAGATCGGCATCCTTCAACACAAACCGCAACCGCACGGGCGTACCGGCCCATTTTCCCAAGTCGGGATTTCTCTTCCAGAGCATTGGCTGCTCCAGTGAATCGCCGTACATCACCTCCGAGTCGGCCAGGGCGAATCCCGGCAGGGGCACCCCCTGGGCATCCTGCAGTTCGATCTGCACGCTGCCCGCAACCGAGGTCGAGTAGTTCATCACCAGCTCCGACCCCGAGAAGACAAGCGGCCGCGTCAGCAGTTCCCCTCCGCTCAATGTGGCACGGATCGACACGAACCCGTCTACGCGTATGGTGAAACGCCGCAACTGGCTAGGTCCTGAGCGCAGAATTGCCTCTGTGACGAACAGCGAAATCTCGTCGGGAGCGCCTTCGATCGGGGAGGCCGTCTCGATCAATCCCCACGTTACAAAATTGTCCCAATACGTCCAGTTGTCCTTCAGACGTAATCCGGGCCGGATAAAAGACTCCGGCCAGATGGAGAAATGCCTCCCGTCGCGGCTGTTCATCAACATGGTGTCGGTAAGCGCCGTCCCATAGCGGGACTCACCGAGCTCAATGCGTTTGCGACGGTGGTCAAGCTGCGGCAGCGCTTCGACCGCCGCGGTCCATCCTCGATCAATATAACGCAGCGGAAAGCCCAGGATAAGATGGGGGGCGCGATAGTACGGCCGAACAACGTTTTCGTACAATTCGTTCACACGGCCTGGGGAGTACGACAGGAATTCAGGCTTGGTCCAGTGGATGAAATCCTTCGAGGTGCTGGTGATGATGTCGCGGCCATTGTCGCGACCGTCCTCGGTGATTCCCTGATCATCCGTCTTCAATGGGGCGTCGCCAAGCTCGTCCATGCCCGCCTGGTACGCTGCAATGCGACGGTGGCGACAGTAGGACCGGTATTCTCCCCGCTCCGCGTCCCAGAAGGCCATGTGCTGGGAGTCGTACCCCTCGATGACGGGCTCGTCCACGAGTTTTCGCCAGTTGATCCCATCCGGCGAAGCGAATGCGGATACCTTGCCGCTCATTCCGCTTATGCCTTTGTACCGCTCGTCCGGCGGCACGCCCGGCCGGGTATCCTCGAAGGGGCTGAAATCACCCGCGCAATTACCGCCGACCTCCGGGGTCATGATCACGTTGTTGTCGCGCGTGCCGGCCACCTCGAACAGCCCCAGGGACGGTCGCGTCCAGGTGATGCCATCGTGGCTCTCGGCGTAACAGCCGAAAGACTTCCTTGTGTCTACCTCTACAGGAGGGTTGCCCCGGTACTCTGCCGGCCCATGCCTTCCTGCTTTGTAATAGAGGCGGTAGAGACCATCGTCGGCCCGCAGGACGGACATCCCGCCGGTAAGGTTCCCTTCCCAGGGCCGGTCGAAAACCAGGGCGATCTCCTGCGGCACGGGATGATTCAGGCGCCGCTCGGCGCCGTTGAGACGGTCGATGAGCCAATCGTCGACGAACAGCTCAAGCCGGGAGCCTATGCGAACGGGTCCGTTGTTCATTTCCGTGCTTCAGAATATGTCCGTATGTGATCTCTACTTGTTTGAGAGACGGTCGAAATCGTCCACCGCTATCGTCGCCGTCATCGTTGTCCGATCTCTCATTCCTACGAAAAATCTGATGGAGCCTGCAGACATCAGAGGCGGCCTGAAACCTGAGTATTCAAACGAGCCATTCAACCTCAACTATCGAAACCTCAGCGAGAAAAGATCGGCGTCCTTCAACACGAACCTCAATCGGACCGGGGTGCCGGCCCACTTTCCGAGGTCGGGATTGCCCTTCCAGATCATGCGCTGTTCCAGTGAATCGCCGTACATCACCTCCGAATCGGCCAGGGCGAATCCCGGGAGGGGCACCCCCTGGGCGTCCTGCAGCTCGACCTGCACGCTGCCGGCCGCCGAGGTCGAGTAGTTCATCACCATTTCGGAGCCGGAAAAAACAAGCGGGCGCGTCAGCAGTTCACCGCCGCTCAACGGGGCACAAACCGACACAAAGCCATCCACGCGGATCGTGCAACGCCGTAAACGGGCGGGTCCCGGTCGCAAAAATGCTTCCGTGACGAACATCGAAATCTCATCGGGAGCGCCGAGGATCGAGGAGGTGGTTTCGATCAGTCCCCATGCCATGTTATTGTCATAATAGGTCCAGCTGTCCTTGAGGCGCAGTCCGGGACGAATAAAAGACTCCGGCCACATGGAGAAATGGTTTCGGTCGCGGCTGCTCATCAACATGACGTCGGTCAGGGCCGTCCCCTCGCGGGGCGAGAATTGCGCGGCGCGATTGCGACGGTGCTCAAGTTCGGGCAGCGCTTCGACCGCTGCAGTCCATCCTCGATCGATGTAACGCGTCGGGAAGCCCAGGAGCAGATGGGGGGCGCGATAATACGGCAGAACATAGTTTTCGTAGAGTTCGCTGACGCGCCCCGGCGAATACGACAAGAACCGGGGTTTCGTCCAGTGGATGAAATCCGTCGAGGTACAGGTGATGATGTCACGCCCGTTGTCGCGACCGTCCTCGGTCAGTCCCGTCAAGTCATCCGTTTTTACTGAGACGGAGCCAGGATCGACTATGCCCGCCATGTATGCCGCAACGCGACGGGCGCGTGCGTAAGCCCGGTACTCTCCCTGCTCCACGTCCCAGAAGACGAAGTTCTGCGCGTCGAAATCTCCCTCCGTGATGACCGCCTCGTCGCCGAGTTTTCGCCAGCGGATGCCATCGGGCGAAACGAATGCAAATAGACCGCCATAGGGGTGGCCCAAGCCCCCCACTGCTTTGTATCGCTCCTGCGGCACCACCCCCGGGCGGGCGTCCAGGAAGGGGCTGAAATTGACCACGGCACGATCGCCGCCCTCCGGCGTCAGAACCACGTTGTTCTCGCGCGTCCCGGCCACCTCGAACAGCCCCAGGGACGGGCGCGTCCACGTGATGCCCTCGCGACTCTCGGCGTAACAGGTATATGTCTGCTGCGTTTCTACCAATACAGGAGGGTGTCCCTGGTACTGCGCCGACCCACCTCTTCCCCCCCGGTAATAGAGGCGGTAGAAACCGTCGTCGGCCCGAAGGACGACGCCCTCGCCGGACCAGTTCCCTTCCCAGGGCCGGTCCAAGACCATGGCGACCTCCTGCGGCACGGGATGGTGGAGGCGACGCTCCGCGCCGCTGAGACGGTCGATGAGCCAGTCGTCGACGAACAACTCGAGTCGGGAACCAATGTCGTTGGCGGCCATCACGTCAATACTCCATCATGATCTCATACCGAACTACGTCGGTTCACAATCGGATCAGCGTCCAGTCGCCCGGATCGATGCGTATTCTCAAGGTCGTCTTCCGCCCATCGATGTCTGATGGTACGGGGAACCAGCCCGGAATCAGGAGATCCATTGGACTCTCGTATTTGCCGGCAACGATGACGGTTGTTTCAATGGGTTCCTCGACATTCCGGTTGTGCAGACCCAGATACTTCTCACCCTGCTCCCCATCGCGAACAAGAATCCCCAGATCGGAGTCGGGAGATTGCGCCGTTCGTTCGCACGCGTCTCTCACGAAATCCGTGAGCATGGATGTCGACGACGCGTCTTGCAGGAGCTCGTCCAGCATCCGGTTCAGGCAGACCACCTGCCCCTTCCCGAAGCTTTTTGTTTCGATCGGCTGGGCTCTGTGCTCCGTCCCATCCACGCTGTAGTCCCAGTCTCCCGAAGCAGCCTTTTTGAACGCGGGAAACAGGGTTCGGAACAGTGAAGATCGATCCGCAAAATCAACTCCACACTCATCTTTCAGTGCGAATGGACCCACCGCGATAAGCGTGCCACCTTTCTTCACCCATCTCGTAAGCCGGCGGGAAAACTCTTCCGACATATACGGAGCATAGGGCAGAAACAGGGCGGTGTAGTCGTCCAGGGATCCGTTGCCGTCCAGCACCATTTCCTCGGGCAGATAATCGTGAGGAATATTCTCCGGGCCCAGCAGCTTGTTGTGGAGATCGAACATCAGCGTCAATGCATAGCTATCATTGCCGGCGCGATTCAAACTCGCCAGGTTGAACACGGAGGCACAAGGCTGAATAATCGCCGTTTTCGGTATCTCCTGCCGGCTCTCCAGCAGAGCCTTCTCAATGGATCGCCCCCTTCGGAACATCACGGGAAGCGCCGTCGCGCTCCAGCGGTAGATCGTCTGATCGTAATTGAGCCCGCACGAGTTCGCATTGTAGGCGGTCACGTAGCTCGTGGGGTGGGAGAAAACGCCGAGCCACCATGCCGAGATCCGCACATCTCTCAGGAACATCTTGTAGAAAAAGTGATAGAGATCCCGCTTGGCCAGCCGTTCGTCGTGTAGATGTGCCCTGGACCACATTCCGTAGTAATTTTCAAAATATCCCGTGATCTTTCCAAAGGCCCTGTTCATGGAATCCAGATAGACCCACATCGGATCTTCACGGGGCGGGTTCGCATGGAAACTCATGATGTCGGAGGCGTGTTCCCTGTACATGAGATAGGTGTTGCCGTCTTTCATGAAGTGCGAAGGATCAGTCATCACCGGAACGTTGGGTGCGCCCTCCTTCAAATATCCCCGCATATCCGCAATGAGCCGCACATAGTTCAGCCGACGCCATCGCTCGAACTCGTACGTCAGGCCGGACACCTCCCCGGCAGGTGAATCATACTGCTCGTATGGAATCTCTATGGCCTCAAACGAGGCATACTCCGTCTTCCATTTCCGGTTCAGCGATGTAATCGACCCGTAGCGCTCCTTCAGGTACGCCCGAAATGCCGCCTGGCTGGAAGGGTTATAGCCGACGTGGTCCGGTTCTCCTTCCCATGCGGTCATGATGTAGTTGACCGGTGTCAGAGACGTGAGGTCCTCGGCAAAGCTCTTCAGATAGCCCCTGATATAATCGCGAGCGACCGGGTGATAATAATTGAGCCGGGAATTGTTACCAATCAGGACGCGGCCAACAACAGGGGCCTGCTTGTCCTTCTCCGTCTGCAGGATGATATCCGGATCATTCTCGGCCTTCTCGAGCATCCACTGCGTCATGGGAAACATGGTGCCGTTATAGCCGGGTTCGGTGCAGGAAAAACTGGTCATCCTCCCCGACCCTTCCTTCCGGATTCTTTCGATGTATCCCTGCAGTTTCGGGAATTCAAATTCGCCCGGCGTATCCGACACCGGCCAGGGAACCGGGTGGTCGATGTGATACCCCTGGAAAGGACCCAGCGCCCACAGTGGGTCCAGGTGGGCGCCGTGAAATGCGGTGAACTGATACCTGCGATTCGTGCCTTCCTCGTTGAGCACTTGTTCTTCAGGGGAAAATTCCAGGCTTCTGCTTATCCATTCCCCTGTTTCCGCGATAACGCCCGAGGTTACCCTTGAAACAAAATCGTCTATTTCCGTTTCAAGATTTTGAACTTCCTTGGCGGCGTCCTTGATTTTGGAATCCACGCCCGACAACTGTTCCACACTTCGATTTGCGTCGAATGCCCGGCCGTAAAACTGAAACAGATCATTCAACTCATCGTTGATGCGGGTGCTCTGATTCTGGATATCGACCATGTCGCGCGCGCGATTCCCGGCTTGAGAATCATCTGCTGCAAGGTGCCGTTCGTAGTAACGCACACGTTTTGCCGACCGCAGCTTCTCATCGAGAAAGCTCTTGCGAATCAGGAGGGCGTTGATATCGCGGGCCGCGCTGAAGAATTCGGGATGCTCTTCTTCCAGTCCCCACATCCCTTCGACGTTATAGGTGCCGTTGTGAAGCATTTGGCCGCGGTCGCTTCCAAAGCCGGTGTAGGACCAGAGATCCGGGGTCCCTTGTCTCATCTGCCGTGCGTAGGTCGTTACCATGCCGGCGGAAATGGGCTTCTTGTTGAGATTCCGGGCCTCATCGCGGGTGTGCGTCCCCGCCATGATCTCGATTTCGTCTAAAAAGATCATGGGGCCGCCGGGAAGCATCGCGAAGCGAACGTACCGGCCCCACCCCTTGAGATTATCGGCCACGAAACGGTGGTTCAGAGGCTGATCCTGCGGCACCGAGTCTGTGAACACGGTGCAGAGATGATCGTAGTATTCTGCGTCCGTGCTCACGAAGACCCGCACCGCCAGGGGAAATGTTACCCCCCCCGAGCCGGTGATGCTGGAAAAGGTGATCTCGCCGATCGGCCGTTCCTCCCCCAGGTCGATGTCGATCAGGGGAATCGGCATGTTTTCAATGTTCCAGCCGTAGCCGGGTAGTAGCCCGACGGTGCCGACGGAGGCCGGGGAACATCCATTGTAGACGCCGTCGGTCAGATCGAACGGGTCGCCCTTGTCCGTACAGTCGGGATAGCTCGGTGGAGGATCAAAGGTGCACATTTTCCCCCGGGCGAGGTTCGTGCCCTCCGTCGGCTGAAACGGCTGCGCCATCGCGACACCGGCTGCGAGCAGCAGGATCAGGAAGGCGAAGACGTTGATCTGATTTCGAATCATGGTCATTGGCTGTTCTCCTGGTCGAACGCTTCTAGGCATTTTTGATTATTGACTGTCCTTCGCGGAATCTGTGGGTGGATTGGTGTTGCCTGGGCGCCGCCACATCGACAACCCGCCTCATCGGGATACTATCATGTTGTGAGATTGGCCAGCATTCGCCAATCGTCCATTCGCGGTGACTCAGCCGCTCATCTTGACCAGATGCTTCAATAGCTCCTGATGTGCCTGCTCCGCCACCATCGGATCGTCCTTATTGTCCAGCACCCGCTTGACCCACTCCTCGAGCGCCTTCTCCGCTGTCTCGATCTCTGCGGTCTTTCCCTTGCCCGCAGCCTTGGCCGCAACGATGGCATCGTTCAGCATTTTGCAGATTTCGTAGTCTTCAATGCCGGCGCGGTAGGCATCCCAACGCTTGCTGGATACAATGTCGTCCGGGTCGTCATAGATGACCCCCCAGCCCGGCGTTGTGGCGTAGTCGTCCCACGAATCCAAGTTGTCGGTGTAGGTCCAGAATCCGTTCCCCTCGCAGTCGTCGTTGAATGCCTTCCACAGCTTGTAGCGGTAGTGTCCGGTCGGCGACCTGCCCTTGTTGCTGGAGGATTCGTAGGTCCAGGTCCGCTTGTCCTTCCAGAAATCCCAGCCGAGTTTGTCGCCGGTAGGGCACCATATGTCTGCAAGCCCTTCAAACTCCGCCACGCTGGCCTCGGTCATGCCCCCGGTGATATTCATCCAGATCAGCGCCTTTGGGTCGATTCGACGCAGCAATTCGCTGGACGGCTTTACGATTTCACGCATTTCCTTTTGCCCCGCCTCGTCAATCCACTCGAAGGCGAATTCATCGTAGTCGTAACCCTTCTCTTTCATGTGGGCGATGACATCCTTCAGCCAGCGCGTGAAAATCTTTTCCCGTCGGGGTTCTCCCTCCTTGGGATACATGCTGCGGTGGTCCGAGTCGAATTGGGTCCAGAGGAGCCACATTTTCGTCCCGGGCAGAAGCGCCATGTATTCGTCCAGCTTGGTGAAGTCCATCGGCCGGGTGAAGTTGCCTTCGGCATCGACCTGGGGAAATGGCATATAGTTTGAAATCACCTGCTGGGTATTGCAGTAGTGCTCGCGGAGGTCCCTGGCGACCTTTTCGGGAAGTGCCTTGGGAATCCGCCAGTGCATGTAGGACCAGGTATTGATGTACAGCGACGACTGCTCGGGCATCTCGATAGGCGTCACCGTGAAGGCAAACGGCGCCGTGACCGGCACCCCGCCGCCGGCCACTTCGATCTTTCCACTGTACTCCCCGGGCTCCAGGCCCCGGGAGTCGATGGTGAGCCAGAGTTGCCGGGTCAGACCGGCAGGAAGATTCATTCTGCCGCGAAGCGGTACCAGGGCATCCGCGCGCATCAGAAATCCGGAGGCCTCGACGAACTTGACCTCGTGCAGGCGGATCGCGTCGGCTTGCACGTCTGTGACTGTGACGGACAGCTCCATGGGCTCCGAGGTGCCATTAATCAGGTTGAAGGCCAGCTCCCCCCACTCGTTCTTCATCATCAACATCGGCGTTTCGGAAGCGGCAGCCGAGGCCTCCCCGTCAAACGGCAGCAGCGGAGTCCAGGGATCGGCCGGGATGACTTGCAACCCCGGTCGCCCGGTGGCTTCCAGGTAGGCACCCATCACCTTGCCGATTTCGCCGTCCAGTTTCGTAAACGGAACACCCCGCCGGTAGTTAACCGTCTCGGCCTTGGCCCGGGCCATGATCCCGGTCTTGATCTTCTCCAGGGCGTCCTGTGCCTGTCCGACCGCCGCTTTACTCGTATCCGGTTCCTCCGCCAGCCGCGACGTTGCGTGTCCGAGAAATCCCAGGGAAGAGTTCCGCTGCCGTAGCGAGGGCACGCGGTCTGCCGCAAATTGCATCACACCGTCCACCGTGAGCCCGCGTGATTGCGGTGTCAGTTCCTCTCTCTTCGATCCGAGCACTTCAATCTCGTCGAGGTACATATAGTGGCCGCCGTTGACCAGCTGTACGCGCACAAAGCGGCCCTGCTCGGTCAGCCCGTCGAGCGTGAAGGTGTGAGGCGACGTGTGGGGCAGCGCTTCATTGACGATATCGCCCGCGTAGCTGTACGTCTCCCCGTCATCGCTCAGGAAGACCAGGACACTTACTGGGTACTTGGGGGCACTGTTGAAGGTCAGTCCTTCGATCGAACAGATCTGCCCCAGATCGATTTCGACGCTTTCGTGCTTATTGCCCGCCAGAGAAGCCCAGCCGACGGATCCCTTGTCCGTGCCGGTGGCCTCTCCGAGGATACCATCGGTCAGGTCGGTGGCATCCCCCGGGTCGACGCAGTACCAGTAGTTGGGCGCATGACCGGTGGGAAACGAGTACGGCCGTCCCAGTGCCAAGTTTCTGCTATCGGTGCGCACCGGTTCCGAGGACTTCTTGGGTGCCGGCGGCACACGCTCTTTGACGAATGCCGGAACCGCATCACCCGCCAACTCGCGAATACGCTTTTCCAGGCCCGCCGTCTTGGATCCAAACACTTCAATCTCATCCACGAAGAGATACGCTCCGTCCTGGACCATTTGCAGGCGCACGAAGCGGGCCTGATCAGAGAGCTCCTTGAGTTCGAAAGTCTCAATGGAGAACTTTCCGTTTTCGTACGCCTCCTTGTAAATCGCGTTTGGATCGATCATTTCCCCGGCGTAGCTGTACGTGCTCCCGTCATCGCTCAGGAACACCATGATGCTGGTGGGGAAGGCGAAGTGTCCGTCCGTACCCTCCATGCCCGCGCACGCGCCGAAGGTCACACCGCTGATCGAGCAGATCTCTCCGAGATCGATCTCTATGTTTTTGTGCCGGTCGCCCCCCGTCCATCCGGCGGCCGTACCGATCGAAAAGATCTTGCTGTCCTGCGCCCTGCTCTTTCTGTCCGCCATCCAGAAGGCGGGAAAGCTCGCCGATTCCGAAACCATATGATGCCCATCGGTCAAGTCCGTGGCATTACCCGGGCCCGTGGAGTACACGTAGTTCGGCGCATGACCGAACGTGTACGGCCGCCCCAGGGCGATATTGTCTTCCGCAAGACAAACGGCGCCGTTCAGGGTCACCAGCAGAATTGCAGCGATTTTGAATGAGTTGAAGTGGGTCATGGCTCCGAATCCTCGTAATTCGTTGTGGTCACACCTTGGAAATCATTGTTCACAGATCTGCCTGGGGATCAAGTGTGGTCGCCGACGGAACCCGTCTGGCCAAAGCGCCAACGGCGCGTCCTCATCGTAGCCTGGGGCAACGCCCCTTTCCGAATACGATGGCAAAGCGCCAACGGCGCGGCCTCATCGTAGCCTGGGGCAACGCCCCTTTCCGAATCCGATGGCAAAGCGCCAACGGCGCGGCCTCATCGTAGCCTGGGGCAACGCCCCTTTCCGAATCCGATGGCAAAGCGCCAACGGCGCGTCCTCATCGTAGCCTGGGGCAACGCCCCAGGAAAACGTGAAAACACG
>Ga0315336_1004216_pt1 | contig 17449 bp, 11 predicted proteins | sample ASW5metaG_FD_204512 | JGI IMG/M metagenome (GOLD analysis project Ga0315336, IMG submission 204512) | Ammonia-oxidizing marine archaeal communities from Monterey Bay, California, United States - ASW #5 | ecosystem: Environmental > Aquatic > Marine > Intertidal zone | place: USA: California... | reverse complement strand
CGACCCTGAACAGGTCGAAGCGTTGGTCAAGGCCGGCGCCAACGTCAACAGCGATGGCCCGGACGGGTCCACCGCCCTTCACTGGGCGGTCCACTGGGACGACGTCGCCCCAGCCAAGCGCTTGATCGATGCGGGCGCGGAGGCCGACGCCGCGAATCGCTTTGGCGTGACGCCCCTGATGCTCGCTGCGAAGAATGGCAACTCGGAGATGCTTGAGCTATTGCTCGACTCTGGCGCGAACCCCAACGCCTCGCAAGCCGAAGGCGAGACGGTCTTGATGACCGCCGCTCGGACCGGTCGCGCCGACGCGCTCCGCACACTATTGAGCCGAGGCGCCGAGGTGAACGCTCGAGAGGCCTGGCGAGGCCAGACCGCGCTGATGTGGTCCGCCGGGGAGGGCCACCTCGATGCCGTCAAGACACTGTTGAAAGCTGGTGCGGACGTCTCGGCGAAGTCGAAAGCCGGATACTCAGCGCTGTTGTTCGCCGCACGGCAAGGGCATATCGAGGTAACCCGCGCTCTGCTCGACGCCGGCGCGGATGTCGACGAATCTCTACCACTGAAGCGGCCAGGCGGATGGGCCGCCGCAGACGAGACCGAGTCGGCAAGAAAAGGCGCCGGCGTGCTGGAAGTAGCCGTCTCGAACGCCCATTTCGAGATCGCGGCGATGTTGCTCGACCGTGGCGCCGATCCCAACGCCTCCGGACTGGGCTGGACAGCGCTGCACACCATCAGCTGGGTTCGCAAACCCGGTATCGGCAGCAACGAACCTCCGCCGGAAGGCTCGGGCAAGGTGGACAGCCTCGAGATGGTTCGCCAACTGGTCGCCCATGGCGCCGACATCAACTTCCAGATGACTTCGGCAACCAGCCCCGGCAAGCATAGCCTCAACACGATCGGCGCCACGCCGTACCTGGCCGCTTGCCGCACGGCCGATGTAGAGCTGATGCGGCTGCTCCACGAGCTCGGGGCCGATCCGCTGATTCCCAACGAGAACGGGACGACTCCACTGATGGTCGCCGCCGGAGTTGGCGTTCGCAACCCATTAGAGGATGCCGGGAGGCCCGACGAGGTCGCCGAAGCGGTCAAGGTCGCGCTGGAGCTGGGCGGCGACCCCAATTTCGTCGACAGCCATCAGGACACTGCGATGCACGGCGCAGCCTACAAGCACTCTCCCGGTGCGGTGCGGGCGCTGGTCGAAGGCGGAGCGAAGATCGAGCTCTGGAATCGCAAGAATCATCTCGGTTGGACTCCACTACGCATCGCCACCGGCGTCCACCGCGGCATGAACTTCCGTGACTCGCCCGAGACCGCCGCTGTGCTTGCGGAGGTTATGGACGCCGCGGGCGTTTCCACCGAAGTCGAGCCGCTCGAATTCATCAGCGGTGCTACGAAGTAGGTCTCCATGAAGCTTCATCCGATTCTGTTGGCGCTTCTCGCTGCGTCCGTCCTAAACGCGGGCCCAGCTCATCGCAAGCTCGCCGACATCCCCTTCGCAAAGATAGGCGGCCGCGAGCTGCTCCTAGACCTCTACCTGCCCGAGGGCAAAGGCGCCGCGCCACTGATCGTCTACGTACACGGCGGCGCGTGGCGAGCCGGTTCGAAGAACTCGATGCCCTTGGCCGATTTGATGCACTCCGGCTACGCGACCTGGCGCGCCCGCCCTTCAGCTACGTTAGAACGTATCGGTGAATAGCACGTAGCTGAACAGCAGTCCGAGCAACCCTGCGAAGACGACGTAGTACAGCATTGGCATAATCGTCCGGCGAATCAGCAAGCCCTCGCGGCCTACAAGGCCCACGGTTGCGCTGGCGGCGACGACGTTGTGCACCGTGATCATATTGCCGGCCGCTCCGCCTACGGCCTGTAGCCCTAGTACGACCAGATGCGAAGTGCCGATGCGGTCGGCCACACCGTATTGGAAAAGGCTGAACATGAGGTCGCTGACAGTGTTGCTGCCGGCGACGAAGGCGCCCAACGCGCCGATGATCGGTGCGAAGAACGGCCAGGTGCCCTGTGCGACGCTCGCGACCCATGCCGCCAATACAAGCGGCATGCTCTCCAGGCCTGATTCGTTGACATGGGAATCGATAAAGACTCGCACCAGCGCGACCGCGAAGAGCAACGCGAACGCCGGGCCGGCGAGCATCTTGGCCGAATCCACCCAGGCTTTCTTGGTCTCTTCGCCGCTCATCTTGTGCAGCAGCACGGTAGCGAGCGAAACGACCATGAAGATCGTGCCGGGCAGGTAAAGGGGCTGGACGCCTTGGGAAAGCGAAGTTCCCAGGATGTCGGACCAGGTGAACTGGATCGATGTCAGCCACTGCTTAAAAGGCAGGAAAGGCAGGCGGGTGATCACCAGGAGTCCTGCGACCATCACGTACGGCGTCCAGGCTCGGCCTAGTGTCATGTTGGGCCGCTCGTCGCCGACCTCGCCGCTGAAGCTACCGGTCCATTCGGCTTCCCACTTTGACTTGTCGGGGAAGTTCCAGGGCTCTCCCTCGGGCAAGAACAGGCCGGCCCGCGCGGCCGTCACGACGATAGCAAGACCGATCAGCGCGCCGAGCAGGCTCGGGAACTCGGGTCCCAGGGTCACTGCGACGGTCACGTAGGGGATGGTGAACGCAAGGCCACCGAACAGCGCGAACTTCCAGATCTTGAGCCCTTCGGCGAATGAGCGATTCTCGCCGAAGAAGCGGGTCAGCATGCCGCAAATGATGATTGGAATCAAGGTTCCGACGATCGCGTGCGGGATCGCCGTGAACACACCGATTTGGTAGATGAAGTCGGTATAGCTCATGCCGGCCGCGGCGATCGCGTTCTCGACCTGTGGAACGTTGAGCGACTCTTGCATCCCGACTAGAATCGGAGTTCCTACAGCGCCGAAGCTTACGGGCTGCGAGGGCTGGGAACCCGAGCGCCAAAAGTAGCGGGCCCGCAACGGCCGCCGGCGTGCCAAAACCCGAGGCGCCTTCGATGAACGACCCAAACAGCCAGGCAACAATCACGGCCTGAACGCGACGATCGCGCGAGACGTCCATGAAGCCGCGCCGAATCGTCGCGGCCGCGCCGCTTTCCTTGAGAGTGAACAACAAGACGATCGCTCCGAAGATAATCCACAGCAACGTGCAAGCGATCACAACCCCGCGCAGACTGGCCGCCGCTGCGTGGATCGTCGGCACCTTCCAGAACCACAAGGCGAACGTCACCGTCATCACATAGGCGACTGGCATCGCTCGCGTTGCGGGCCAGCGGAGCACAACGAGGAAGAACATTACCGCCAGAATCGGAAGAATGGCGATCAGGGCGTGAAATCCGGACGCAGAATCCATAGTTGGCCGAGCGTACGTCGTTGGCGAACTCCATGTCAAGCGACGGCCCCCCGCGTAGAATGGGCGAATCTGGATGACGCGCTACTGGCACGCGCTACGGCGACAACCGATCGGGCAGATGCTCTATCGGCTGCGACATCAAACGTCGATGCTCGCTTTCGATCGCGTCCCTTGGTGCGGGCGGATCGCTTTTGGCGGGGCTGAACGGCTCGTACGCTCGGCGTCCTTCGCCTACCCCGACGCCGGCTCGGCGACTTGCGCAGGTTGGATTGATGGGAGTGAGTTCGAATTCCTTGGCGATCGACGAAAGTTGGAGGGCACTATCGACTGGAACCCTCACGGGGCCTCGCTACTCTGGCGTTTTCACTTGAACTACTTTGATTGGGCCCCCCGGCTAGCGACCGCCAACCTTGCCGCCCTCGACGGACACGTGTCCAGTTGGATCGTCCAGAACCGCATTGGACGGCAACCGCCGTGGCATCCCTATCCGACCTCTCTTCGCGTGGTGAACTGGATTCGAGCGATCGCCGCCGCTGGTCTAGATCGCCCCGAATGGGAACGTTCACTCGCACTCCAGGCGGCCTTCGTCGAGGCGAATCTAGAAAAGCATCTGGGCGGAAACCACTTCATCGAAAACGCCTTCGCCCTGCTCGTCGCGGGCTACTTTTTCGACGGTGATTTGCCTCGCCGTTGGCGCGAGCTCGGCTTACGTTTGTTACTGGAACAGCTCGACGCCCAGGTACTACCCGACGGAGGTCACTACGAGCGGTCGCTTTCGTATCACTTCCGAGTGAATCTCGTCTGCCGCGAAACGATCCGGCTCATGTCGCTCAATGGAGCGACTGCGCCAGGCAAGCTGCTAGAGACGGATGCGAAAATGGAACGGTTCTTGTTGCAGCTGTGTCATGAGGACGGCGATATCCCGCTGTTCCATGACTCGCAACTCATTGGACCCGAGCAGTGGCAACGCTTCCAGCGACTGAGACCGAACGCCTGAGCGCTTTCCCGGCCTCGGGCTACTACGTCTTTCGCCAGGAATGCGGGACGCTGATTGCAGACTTCAGCGCGCCCGGCGACGAGCCGAACCCGGGGCACCGACATGCCGGCATTTTCTCGTACGAGATCTCAAGCGGCCGGCAACGCATCGTCGTCGATACAGGGACACCAACCTATGACCCTGGGCCCGAGCGCCAGAGCATTCGAGGGACTGAGTCTCACAACACGGTCCGGCTCGAGGGCAAGGACCAGTTCGAGGTTTGGCGGAGTTTCCGTGTCGGCGCCACGGCCTCGGTGGATTCGGTCCGATTTGGCGGGCCATCAGGCGACGAATTCGTGGTGGGTTCGCACGATGGCTATCGCGGGCTTGGCGCTACCCATCGGCGTTCAATCGTTGCGCTGGGGAATGAGGGATGGCTGGTCGTCGACGAGATAACCGGAGCAGAGGGGCTGACGGCGGAAAGCTTTGTCCATCTCCACCCAGGCATCAGGCCGACTGTAGAGCATCGTGCTGTCCGGCTTCATCCCACCGATTGGACCCTAACTGTTGTCGAAGGGCCCGACCCGCAAATCGAAGATTCGGCTTACTCGGAACGGCTCGGAGAGCGTCAGAAGGCGAAGCGCCTCGCTATTCGGGGGGCGGTTTCCGCTCGCGGGCACTGGGCCTATGCCATCACACACAATGCGAAGAACGTCGAGTTTCAGGTCGACGAAATCTTGAGTCGGCTGACACCCTTAGCGCTAAACCTATAAAGGTAATAGATGGTTTCCGCTAGACTATTCGTAGCCGGCTCGTGCTGAGTTTAATCTACTTAGCGGTGCTTTCTTTTGCGTTTTGCGTTGTCTTGACGCCGCTGACGCGAAATCTGCTTCGCAAAACTGGCCCCCTGGATCGACCTGATCGTGGGCGAAAACGCCATTTTGGGGCGATACCACGCCTGGGCGGTCTTCCCATCGCGCTATCGATGGCGGCGTCGCTGGCCATCTTTCGATACACTCCGTGGGGTCAGTCCGACGCTCTTACTTCGGCGCTAAGCCAGGTCGGGCCGCTCTTGCCGGGATTGGTCTTGATTTTCGTTGTTGGGGCGCTCGACGACCTCTTCGACCTGAGTCCGTGGCAGAAACTGACCGGCCAATTTCTGGCGGCAAGCTGGCTTTTTTACTCGGGTTTACGAGTTGAGTCGGTGGCGGGCAATAGCTTTGAGGCGATGCCGTGGCTAACGTTCCCGGTGACGGTCTGTTGGCTGCTTGCTTGCACAAATGCTTTCAACTTGATCGACGGGCTTGACGGGCTTGCATCGGGAGTCGGCTTCTTTGCGACCGTAACCATGCTGCTGGCCGCTTTGCTTCAAGGCAACGTCGAGATGCAGATTCTGACGGTTCCGCTGGCGGCGGCGCTGTTGGCCTTTTTGCGCTACAACTTCAACCCGGCGTCGATATTCCTTGGCGACAGCGGGGCGATGTTGATCGGATTTTCACTCGGGACTTATGGGATTATCTGGTCGCAAAAGTCCGCAACTCTGATCGGCTTTGCCGCTCCGGTGGTCGCGCTGGCATTTCCCATTGCCGAAACGCTGATTTCGATTGTGCGGCGATTTCTACGGGGCCACCCCGTCTTTGAAGCAGACAGCGGGCACATTCATCATTTGCTGCTCGAGCGCGGGTTTGGTCCAAAGCAGGTAGCGGCGATGATCTATGGGGTCGCCGCCGTTTCCGCGGGGGTGTCGTTGGTGCTAGCGCAGCCCGCGATTCGCGACCGCGGCGTGATCCTGATCGCGTTTTGTCTCTTGGCGTGGTTTGCGTTTCAGAAGCTGGGCTATACCGAATTCACGTCAGCGCGCAAGGTGCTTTTAGGGGGGGCGGTTCGGCGCCTCGTTGCCTCCGACATTCGCGTGCAGCGACATTCGTCGCGCATTGAGGGGGCGGAGACGCTGGAGGAATGCTGGAGCGCTGCCGTCGAGGCGCTGCGCGACCTAGGCTTCCGCGAGGTTTCAATCGAATCGCTCGGGAACGACAGACTGTCTCGCTGCGAGGTTCTGTCGGAGGCGGCCAGCGGCGCCGCGCTCGATTCTTGGAGCATGCGGTTCCCACTCGATCTCGAGACGCCGAGCTTCGTCACGATTTCAGGAAAACTCGACGACGAAGACCCGCTGTATGTGCTGCAGCCTATTGTGGCGACGCTACGTCGTGAACTGTCACGGCATGCGGCCGAGGTTTCCTCGCCGCCGGAGCCGGCGAATGAGGAGTCTGCGGCGCGCTAGCTCACAGGGCTGTTCAGTGAGCGGTTGCCGGAGACTCCCGCAACCGCTTGCTCACGCGCGCAGCTCCAAGTGAGCGCATCCGCTTGACGCATCTTAGCTGAACAGTATCGGACTAGCCGCCAAGAATCGCGCTGCGGCTGGGGCGGAGCTTGGCGAAGTCCGCGCCGGAGATGACGTAGTACCAACCGGCGAAGCGTTCGCGCAGCTCCTGGTCAAGCTCTTTGTTCTTCTCGTCGAGCTCGGCGTCTTCACCGGCGTATTGCTTCTCGCGGTCTTCGCTATAGCTGGCTGCGATCAACAGGAAGCGGCGCTCGCCTTCCCCTTCCGCTTCGGTCTTTTGACCGGATTGTGCGATCTCGCCAAACTGCATGGTGTAGCGAATGCCGGATTTCGAGTCGACGATGACTTCGCCCTCGTTGCCGAAAATCTGACCCGTACCCCCGAGGTAGAACCCCTTTTGGACAAGCGATTGCGCAGCAGCCATTGAAGGCGTAATCGTACCGCGCCCTTTGAGGTCTTCGGTGAGGAACTCCGGCTTCGGCTGTACGTCGACAATCTTAAGGCTGTCGAGGGCGCTCGAGAGGTCGCTCATCGTCGTGCCGCTGGCCTTGCGACTGCCGAGCATCCAGTCGCTGTCTTTCTTGTTGAGCGTAAATGTCTCGCGCGGCCGGATCATAGCGCGCCCGAACTGCTCTTGGACGGCATAGTTGTTGATCGTGATACGCCGAAGGTCGGCGGCAAGCACCTTGAGCAGGTCGGTCTCGATCCAGTCTTGGAAGGCGGCCGACGGGTCGACGTCCGTCTCCACCGCGTAGGTACGGCGCTGGCCTGGAACCCGCAGGTACTTGTGGCCCGGTTTGCCGTCAACCGTCTTGCCGATGACGAAATCGGCAAGCACGTTGTCGTCGCCGTCTTTGAGCGTGACACGTTTGCCACGGCCGACGAGCGAACTCGCACCTTCGTCGAACGGGTCGATGACGCCATAGTCGGCGTGATCTTCGACGCGCTCGGAGATGACGATGTCTTTGCGAAGCTCGACCAATGCCCCGGCGGTATCGGCGAGGCGATCGGCCGCGTCGGCGGGGTAGTTATTGTGCGAAGGCAAAATCCACTGGTTGTCTTGGAATTCGACTTTCAGCGGAGTGGCTGTCGCGGACTCGTCGTCGTAGTCGATGACCTCGATCGCCTTGGGGGCTTGGGGGTCGGTGAAGCTTGGGAAGAAAAGTTCGCCCTGGTCGTTAAAGATGTCTGGCGACGACGCGCCGGGGTCGACGACCATAGCCGCCGCGGCGAGAACTACGGCGCTGAAGCAGAAGATTAGGGTTTTCTTCAGTTCGTCCATTTGGCTACCTCCAAAACTAGTCCACCAACCGGTCGCGTGAGACGCCGGTTTGCTCGCGCCTTAGGCGGCGGGCGGAAACGAATAAGAACAATGCGAAAGCTGGGACGGGGGAAAGAGCGACGGCGGCGATCTTGATCGAGTTTTGGATGCGCCGGACGGAAGTCTCCATTCCGGCTTTGCTGCGATCGATCAGGCGTTGCTTTTCGTCCTCAATGTTCTTCCGCGAGACCGTGAGACGCCGGTTTTCGATCTTCTGTTGGTTGGCGATCATGATCTGCTTGGTGCGGACGTCGAGATCGGTTCGCTCTTGGAGCTCAGCGACAGAGCTGTCGAGGCGCTTTTGGGCCTCGTCGAGCCTTGCTTCAGCGTCGGCTTCGGCCGTTTGGGTTTCCTCGAGCCGTTGCTCCTCGTAGTCTTTGGTGAGGCCTTCGACGGTCGACAGAGTCCGGTGGCGGCGGCGGCGTTTGCGCAGATCGATGAATGATTCATCCCCTGCCAGGTGGTCGACTGCGTTAAGCAGGAAGGTCACGTTGTCGAAGTTCAAACTTTCTACGCCCTGACGGCGTAGCTGGAAGAACTGTTCGCCCATGACGTCGACATCAGCAACGACGATGGCGTTGACGCCGTCGTCGCCTTCGCCTTTGGCACGGGCCGCCAAGACGTAGGTCTCTTCGTCTGGCTCGTGCGGCAGGTTGGTCGCGAGCTGTACGCCGAAGATGGATTGCTGAACCAGCCGGAACCAGAGCGTCGTACTCGACTCGGCGCCGGTGCTGGCAAGCGGGATGAACTCGACCGCAGAGCCCTCCTTGGCCTTGAGCGAGCCGCCGTACATGAATACGACTTCTTGGAGGCCCGAGCTGACCGAGTGTTCAGGGTTGAATTGGTCGTCGTCGTTCTGCGCGCTGACGAAGACCACCTCGGGCGGCAGCGTCCGGAATTGCGGGTGCGGGTTGTACTTGTCCCAAGCGATGCGCTCGGTTGACCAGTCGATGCCAAGCTCGTCCATCACAGGCCGAAGGTCAGCTGGCTGGCGCTGGGGCTGGCCCTGCTGGAATGGGCTCGGCGGTACTTGCTGAGGTGACTTCTCGATGTCGAAGGCCGGAAGCGGGTCGACGAGCAAGAGCGTCGGGTTGCCGGCCTTGACCCAGTCGGTTAGCTTCGAGACGTCGCCGGTCTGCAGTGTGTTCGGCAGGACGACCATAAGCACGTCGAGGTCGGAAGGGTAGTCCTGCGCCGGCTCGACTTGGACGACTTCGTACTGCTTCTTGAGCTCCTGAACAATCGACCACTCAACGGTGCGGCTGCGGTTCTGGAAGTCGAATCCGCCAAAGAGTTCGATGCCGGTCTTGAGGACGCCGACTTTCTTGCGCTGGGCCTGCGCCACAACACGGACCGAGCGCATCAGCTCGTATTCGACTGGCAGGCCGGTTTCGAAGAATGGGATGACGACCTCTTCTGAGCCGGATGTGAACGAAACGCCCATGAAGATATCGGTCGGGCCGCCCCCGGTCTGCTCAAACAGTGGGACCGGTTGGGGGTGAATGTTGTAGCGATCTTGCGCCTCGGTCGCCTGGTCGGTGTATTTCTCGGTTTCGACGATGCGGGCGTGGACCCTATCCCCGCCGATCGAGTCGAACTGGCGGAGCGTCGACACGATGTTGTTGCGGGTCTGCAGGTACCGGCGCGGGACGTCGGGGCTCAGGTAGGCGTGGATGAAGACAGGCTTTTCGGAATCGAGATTCCGGATCAGCTCCTTGGTGCTGTCCGATAGCGAGTGGATCTGCTCTGACGTGACATCGACCCGACCACCCAGCCGGGCTGTGAGAATCGTGACGCTGGCGACCGCGACGACCATGGCCACTCCGCGGGCCCAATAGTGCCGGCCAAGAGGAGGAGCGTCCTTGCCGGTCTGCCAGTGACGCCGGCCCAGCAGCGCCACGTTGAGGTAGATCATGGCCGCGGTGAAGGAGACGAAGTACAAGATCCCAGAGATTGGAACGACTCCGGTCGCGAAGTCGCGGAACTGTTCGATGAACGAGAGGCTCTCGATCAGCCGGGCCAATCCGCCGTTGAAAAGCACACTGGCATTCTGGATGAACACCGGCACTGCGCACAGCAATGCGCCGAGGATGAATGCGACGGTGAGGTTGGCGGTCAACAGCGAACCCAACATTCCCAAGGTGATCAAGGCCGCGCCCATCAGCCAGTAGCCGAAATAGGTTGAGAACAGAAGCCCGAAGTCCGGGCTCCCTAGAAACAACAACACGATCACGTGACTCAGCGAAAACGCCAGCGAAATCGAATAGATACCCAACATCGCCAGATACTTGCCGAGCACGATGTCTTGGTCGGTAGCCGGCAGCGTCAGCAAAAGCTCATCCGTGCCATTGCGCTTTTCTTCCGCCCACGCGTTCATTGTGATTGCCGGGATGAAGAACACCAACAGATACGGGATGAACGAGTTCAGCGGGTCGAGGTTCGCAAGGTTGTTGAGAAAGAACGATTCCTGCCAAAACGCCGCCACGGCGCTCAAGAACACGAACAGGGTGATAAAAACGTACCCGGTTGGGCTTGAGAAATAACTCGTAAGCTCACGACGAAGGATCGCCTTCGGTAGATGCCATTTATCGCTCATTGGGAATCCTCCTCCGCCGACTGTATGGGTTCGATAGCCGGCGCCGGTTCAGGTTCGACTTCAGGTTCAGGCTGGGGCGCGGAAGGCGATGTAAGTCGATGGAACGCCGCCTCAAGGCCTTCGTCACCGGCCATCTCCGATGGCATGCCGTCGAACACGATGCGGCCTTCATTGATTAGCAGCACTCGATCGCAAACGGCCTCGACCTCTTGCAAAATGTGAGTCGACAATAAGACCGTCTTGGTCTGGGCCAACTGCCGGATCAGGGCGCGCACTTCGCGAATCTGATTCGGATCAAGCCCGCTGGTGGGCTCATCCATGATCAAGATTTCGGGTTCATGGAGCAGCGCTTGCGCCATTCCAACCCGCTGCCGGTAGCCCTTTGACAGCTTGTGGATACTTTTTTCGATCACCGTGCCTAGGTGGCAAGTTTCAACGACCGCATCGATCCGCGAGCGCAGCTGGCCGTTGGCCATGCCGCGAGCTTCACCGAAAAATTGCAGTAGCTCGAGCGGCGTCATCTCCGGATAGAGAGGCCCGTTCTCGGGAAGGTAGCCGAGCTTCTCAGCCGCTTCGATGCGGCTCGTAGAGATGTCAAGGCCGCCAATGCAAGCGCTGCCAGTGCTCGGTGTCAAATAGCCTGTGAGGATTTTGAGTGTGGTGGATTTGCCCGCGCCGTTCGGCCCGAGAAACGCGGCAACTTGGCCAGCCGGGACTTCAAATGAAATGTCCCGAATGGCGGCAAAGTTTCCGTACAGCTTGCTCAGGCCGGCGGCTTGGATCGCAGCCGTGCTTGTCGAGTTCATAGTGAAAACCGCCTCGCAGTTGAGAACAGGAAAAGGTTAAAGGGACTCGCTAGAAACCTGGCGCAAGCCCGCCCGCGGCGGCGGGCTCAAACTCCAAGAGCGAGACCTTACTTCCACATATATACCTGTTCATGTCAAGCAACCTCAAGTGACGCCCTTGGCGCCGCATCTACAATAAGAACGATGCGCTTGCTCTCGCTGCTCCTCATCGCCTGCTCAGCTGGCGCTCAGCTCTACGATCCGAAGGCCGAACTTGCCACCGTGAACGGCGAGCCGATCCTCGAAGGCGAGCTTGATATCCGGGGCGAGATGATCCAACTGGAGCAGAAGGCGTATCAGACGCGCATCGGCGCGATTCGTAACGCAGTAGCTGCTCGATTGCTCGACATTGAGGCCAAGCGCCAAGGTGTGTCCGTCGACAAGATGATGGAGACTCAGATTTTCGTTGACATCAAGCCTCCGACCGATCTCGAGGTCGATTCGTTCTATAACTCACAAAAGTCGCGGATTCGCCAGCCCCTCGAGGATGTGCGCCCGCAGGTCGAAGACCTGCTGCTTCGCATCCGGCAGCAGGAGGCGACCACGAAATTTGTCGAGAAGTTGCGGGAAACCAGCGATGTGAAGATATTGGTTGATCCGCCGCGGCTCACCGTTGATCTCACGGCGGCGCCGATGTTGGGACCGAGCGAGGCGCCGGTGACGATCGTCGAGATCTCCGACTTCCAGTGCCCGTTTTGTCGGAAGGTTCAGGGCACGATAGGCCAGCTTCAACAAAAGTATGGCGACAGGGTGCGTTGGTCGTTTAAGGACTTGCCGCTAGTGAGCATTCACCCCGACGCGCAACGCGCAGCCGAGGCGGCCAGATGCGCCGGGGATCAGGGGAAATTCTGGGAGTATCGCAAGGCGATGTTTGCAACTTCGAATATCAATTCGGACTTGCACCCGAAGACGGCCGACGGGTTGGGCTTGGACCGTGAGTCGTTCGACTCTTGTCTGGACACGCGAAAGTACGCCCCAGCGGTCGAAGCGGACTCGGCGGAGGCGCAGAGCCTGGGCATCACCGGAACTCCGGCGTTCTTGATCAACGGGGTTTTGCTCTCTGGCGCCGTGCCATTCGAGTCGTTCATCGAGGTGATCGACCGTGAGCTCGAGCGGGCGGAGTAGAGAGCCAGCGCCGCGCAACGATCGTGCCGCCCCTTGTCTCTGTCGTCATCCCGGCGTACAACCCGGAACCGTTTCTAATCGAAACGATCGCCAGCGCTGAAGCGCAGACTCACTCGAACTGCGAAGTCATTGTCGTCGATGACGGCTCGGACAAGCCGGAATCCCTTGAGCTGTTAAGTCAACTCGAGCGCCAGGGCGTCCCCGTGGTTCGACAAGAGAACAAGGGACTCGCCGGCGCACGCAACACCGGGATACGTCACGCCAAGGGGGACTATGTCGTCCCACTCGACGCCGACGACCTGCTCGAGCCCCAAATGGTCGAGCGCTGTGTTGAAGAGCTCCAGGCGAATCCCGATGCGGGTTTCGTGTACTTCGACTACACGGTTTTCGGCGATTCGAACTACATCGAGCGGCCTGGCGAGTACAACTTCTACCGCTTGCTCAGCGAAAACTTCATGGCCTGTTGTTGCTGCATGCCCAAGGTGGCCTGGGAGCAGATCGGCGGATACGACGAGTGGCACCATTGGGGCTACGAAGACTGGAGTTTCTTCATCAACCTGGGCAAGAACGGCTACTTCGGACGCTATGTGGAGGAGCCGCTCTTCCGATATCGAACCCATGGGCGGGGGCTGCACTACATTGGCCTCGACCGGCACGAGTCCAACTGGGCTCATATGGAACAGACCCATCCGGAGGCGCTTTCACCGGAAGGTCGGTTGCGAATCAAACGCGAATGGTCGCCCTCAATCTGTGTAGTACAGGGCCAAGGGAGCGGGCTCGATCTGTCGCGGCAGACGCTTCAGGACTATCAGCTTTTGAGCAATGTCGGCGAGGCCGAGGCTCTGGCGAGATCCCAAGCCACGGCTTTCTTGTGGCTTACCGGCGACGCGGCGCTCAAGCCCCAGACCCTCGAGGAATGCGTTTGGGGCCTCCAAGACGCTCAGTGGGTGAGCTGGCGCGACACCGGGGCCGCACCTCCGCCGTCGCTCGAGCGCTGTGCCGGCCCGCTCGGCGTTTCGCGAGAAGCGATGGAATGGCCGGAGCCGAAGAAGAGCGGCGAGGTGCGCCGGTTGAACTGGAAGTGTCGCGCGGGTCGAGGGGGAGGGCCGGCAGCGATCACCGTGACCACCAGTCCGCAGGTCGAAAAGCCGGTGACTCCGGCTCCAGCCTCACGCCTGCGTAGACACCTTGAAAACGCTGAGCTGCTCTCGACCGATGCGTGGATCAAGCACCCCGTCCGGTCGGCCCTGCGGCTGGTGCCGCTCAGGGCCAAGGAGCGGGTCAACGAGCTGGCCGGAAGGCCCGTCTTCGACTTGAGTTTTTACCTCAAGTTCCAGCCGAGGTCGGTCCTCATCGACGGCAACTTGATCGAACAGCTCGACTACTTGACGTTGCCGAAAGGAACCCGCAAGCGGATCGGCTTCTTCACGCCCAACTTAGGCGTCGGAGGGGCTGAGCTGGTGTTACGCGAAATCGTCGGCCAGGTCGATCGCTCGAAAGTCGAAATCGTGCTGGCGGCGACCCATTCGAAGGATTCGCGGATGCTGCCGGAGTGGCGCGAGATTGCTGACTGGGTTTATGACATTGGCAAACTGGTTCCCCAAGAGGGCGCGGCGAAGTTTCTTTATTCGCTGGCGCTCAACTGGGAGCTCGACGCCTTGATCGTTCAGAACGCCCCCCTCGCCTACGCGGTGCTACCCGCCCTCAAAGAGAAGCGCTCGCAGCTCAAGACGGCGGATGTGCTTCACGCCGTCGACGAAAACTGGGACCTTTTTGCGGCCTCTCTCGAGGTGGCGGAACAGCTTGATCGTAGAGTCGTGATTTCAGATGCAGGGAAGAATCGACTGCTCGAGATGGAGATTCCCGAGGAGAAGATTGCGCACATTCCCAATGGGGTTGACCTTGAGCGTTTCTCGCCTCGTGGTGATCGAGGCGTCGCCTTCCGACAGGCGTTTAGAATCCGGCCCGATCAATCAGTGATCGGGTTTGTCGGGCGTCTCGACGAGATCAAGCGGCCTCTCTTGCTGCCATCGGTAGCGCGCGAGCTGAACCGAGTTGCTCCCGAATGCGACTACGTTTTTGTGATCGCCGGAAGTGGCCCGGAGGAAGCGGCGCTTCGGTCAAAAATCGATGGGCGTCTCAGTGATCGCTTTCGGTTGATCGGTGCGACCGACAGGCCTGAGGAGGTGCTGGCGGCAGCGGACGTCCTGATCATCCCCTCAGCCGGCGAAGGCGTTCCGCTCGTCTTGCTAGAGGCGCTGGCGACGGGGACTCCGGTGGTGGCAAGCCGCGCTGGGGCGATCGAAGAAGCGCTTGACGAGTCGACGGGAATCCTGGTCGAGCCTGGTCAATACGAAGAAGTTCGCCTAGCCGAGGCTCTGGCAGAGTTAGTCGGCGATGAACCTCGTCGAGCCGCAATGTCGACCGCGGCGCGCGCCAAGGCCGAGCGCAACCATGACCTAGAGAAGGCGCGGCACAGCTACCGCACGCTTGTCCAAGACCTCACTAGCCCGCATTTCTCACCACCTGACGGCGAAAGCACACAATAGGCTCGCCACGTGGTGAGAAACGCGGACTAGCGCTGCACTGGCAGAAAGACCGTCTGGCTAGCGGTCGTCCCTGCCCGCAGGACCAATCGCACGAGCCCGCTCTGGGTGTCAACCGAGAGCACGAAGTTGACCTGATAAGCAGAGACCAGCCCCGGCGCATAGTAGGCGCCCAGGTTGACCACTTCCGCTCCATCTATCGACACTGCCACGTCGGCGTTGACTTTCGCCAGCGGCGCCGATGGTCCCGGAACATTCGCTTGCAGTGGCTGATCGGTCGGCCCGAGACCCGTGACGAACAACAGAATCACCTCGCCGGGTCGCGCCGGATTCTCGCGGGTGACAAGCGTGAAATCCGCGTGGAGCGCCGCCGCCAGCCGTTCGCCGTTGATGAAGACTTCGAACACCCCAGGCTGCAAGGCGGTGATGGGGACTCCTTCGACGATCGTCGATGACCCGTTGTTGAAGAGTTCGACTGTCGCGGTCCCGACGGCAATCACGAAGGGGACTTGGAAGTTCACCTGCTCTTGGCCGTTGACATTCGAGACCGCCAGGATCGGCGCGGCGATGCCGTTGATCAGGACCTTGATGCCATTGATTTCGGTGGGGAATGGGAACGGCGCCACCACGACTCCGTTGATTCCGTCTGCGATCCCAACTCCAAAAACAGTCCCAGTGCTGCCGGGCGTGAGGCCCAATAGGAAGCTCGCGCCATTGACGAAGCTTTGCACCGTGACCGACGGGACGCGGCCCACCACGATGAGAGTGAAGCTAACCGTGATGCCCTCGGCTTCTGCATTGACGACCACCTCGCCTAGGTTCGGCCCAGCACGGACCATCGTCATTGCGTCGCCGTTCGCGTTGGTGAGGGCGTTGATGGGACTGAACGTGGCCTGTCCAGGGCTTGCGCTGAAACGCACATTGATTCCGGCAACGCCCTGTCCCGCGGCGTTCGTCACTCGTACCACTAGCGGAAGAGCTGCGATTTGATCGGCGGCGACCTCCTGGCGATCGCCTCTCAGCGCGGTGACGTTGCTAGGCACATTGGTTACCCGGACGGCAAAGGCCGCTGGGGCCAGAGCTCCTGAGCGGGCTACAACCGCAAAATCACCGGTCGCGGCTTGCGACGCTCGCACAAGAGTGGAGGAGCGCCCACGGCTGTCGGTACGCGGGATCGTGATCTCGAGTTCGCCAGATCCAGGCGGTTCGACGCTCCAGGCGACTGGTACGCCGGCGATCGTTTGTCCGCAGAGATCCACTGCTTCGACAACAAGCGCGAGGGGGGTGCGCTGCCCGGGCGAGAGAAGTTGATTGTCGCCTTGCACGACCGACAGCGAAACGGCTCCGCCGGGTTCGATTCGATACTGCACTTGCGCGATCAACGGATTGCCGGATAGCCCGATGTCGATGAGTCCCTCCGCTTGCGGGCAGTCAAAAATTACGGTAAACGAGGCTCGGCCCGAACCGTTGGTGATCGCTGGGTTTGAGAAGAAGGCGACCCCGGGATCGTTGCTGCTTGCGAACACTGGGACTCCCGGCACAGGCCCGCCGTCGTCGTCTTGGGCGCGTACTTGGATCGCGTCTTCGAGGCTCAGACCCGCTCTGCCGTTGATTACCGTGCTCGATAGGAGCTGCAAAGTCGAGGCCTGGCCGGGGGCGAGCGGGCTGATTGTTACGACGAACGGCGAGGCTATGCTCCGTCCGCCGTCGTCAGTGATGTTGATCGTGACGTTGGTTTGGCCGGTGACCGATTGTGCGCTGCAGCTAATGCTGCCCACCCCGGCCGCGTCTGTAAAGGCCGGCGTGAAGCAGGTCGCATGCTCAGGCGGATTGACCGCAACGTCCAGCCGGAGGCCGACTTGAGGCTGGCCGGCCTGCCTTGCGACCACGAGAAGCGGTAGCGGAAATGTTGAATTTTGCTGAACGAACTGGTTATCTCCCGACAGCTTCGTAATCCCATCACCGGCGGAAATGTCGACCACCGTGACGACGAAGACCACCGTGCGACTCCCATCGGTGATGCTGACCGACGAGACCACAGTGTTGAGCACTTCACCAGCGTCGCAGTCGAACGTCGCTCTGCCGAGGCTGTTCGTGGTGGCGTTTGCGTCGCAACTCAGGCCCGTACCTGCCGTCGAAAACAGCGTAACGTCGGGCTGAGGGGCGCTGCCGGCGAGGGCCTCGACGACGAGCGACAGCGAGCGGCCTTCGAGAATGCTCAGTGGGTCGGCCGTCACCTTGGTCAGGCCCGCGTCGCCGGTGGGAGGCAAGATCGAGTGACTGAACAAGACCATGTTCGAGCCGCCATCGTTCACCTCGACGGTCGCGTTTGTCAGATCGCTGACCGTCCCGACGTCGCAGTTGAGC
>Ga0315336_1004215_pt1 | contig 17455 bp, 12 predicted proteins | sample ASW5metaG_FD_204512 | JGI IMG/M metagenome (GOLD analysis project Ga0315336, IMG submission 204512) | Ammonia-oxidizing marine archaeal communities from Monterey Bay, California, United States - ASW #5 | ecosystem: Environmental > Aquatic > Marine > Intertidal zone | place: USA: California... | reverse complement strand
GCGGCGCCCTCCAACCCGCAGCCCGAGCCCGCGAAGAGCGTCTTTCAGCGCCACCATCGGCAGCGCGGCAGCGCGGCGGTCCCAGGGGACCAGGTGATCGGCGAGTCCCGCGTCGTTGAGTTGGGCAACGGCACCTTCGACATCGTCGACCCCTGAACAAGACAGTCCGTCCAGCTCGAAGACAGTCGGGCGGCGGGTCGTCAAGCGGGCGTACAAGCGCGCCGGTTCGCCGGTCAGGCCGAGAATGCGGTCGATGACCACCAACTCGCCGGCCGTCAGCAGGTCCCCGCCGCGCTCCCTGCCCACCTCGACGATCTCCCGCAGATCCGAGACCGGGAGATCCTCCCGCTCCATTACTCCCGCCGACCGGAGATCTCGAGGGCGTCCTCGAGCAGACCCCTGTTGGAAATAGGTACTTCAGCCATTTGGCGGAAAACCAGCCGCATGCGTTCGCCGATTTCGCCCATGTTCTTTCGACTGCGTATTGCGCCCGATCCCGAGCTCATGACCGGCAGGAGTCGGGTGACTCGGCCGGCGATCATCCAGGCGCTCTTGCGCACGATCTGGGCAGCGAGGTTGCCCCCGACGGTACGCGGAGCCAGGGCGCGAGGTGCGACGATTGCGGGCAGATCAGTGACGCGGATACCGACGGGCCCGCGATCGGGCAGGTCCACGTCGTAGCCCGCCGCCAGCGCTCTCCACAAAGCCATCTGACCGCGATCCGTGTCGGGATCGAAGCCGTAGACGAGTGCGAGGCGCTGGCCGAGGCGCAGCACCGCAACGATGCTCGCGGCGATCTCTGGCGGGACCGATGCCACGCCCCCGAGTCCGGCAAAACCGCCGAGCGCCGCAGCATTGAAACGCGACTGCTGAATCACCCAGTGAGCTGTTGTATCGAGCTCCGAAAGGGTCGGTTTTTCTTCATGTTTCGGATCGATAAAGGGGCGACGCGCCGTCCGAAGGCGCCGACGCTCGCGCGCGGTCTGCACCGACATCGTTCGATACCAGCCGGCAACGAGCCGATCGTCGACGCGGCTCATCATGTCCGTCAGCATCCAAGGGACGCGAGAGGTAGCCATGAGTGGGACTAACATTCCGTTCACGGTCGGCGCCCAAACCGGAGGAAATAGCGCTTGCGCCCTCCGGTTTGAGTGTCGACTGTGAATGGAATCTCCCAGTGGTGCGCTTGCGCGTCACGAAACTGATGCTTCGAGGCAGACTATCGACCGGAGGGAGAACGTCTGGCTGGATTCCGTTCGCGGTCGCTGCGCCTTAGATCTCGAAACGACAGCGCATTCCACCGAGCGGATGCGGGTCACCCGCGGCCAACGGCAATCGAGATCGCTGTCCGAGCTCTGATGCCGGGCTGATGGCTCCGCCGCCCATGACGACGCCGCCATCCACCCATTCCCAGGCATTGCCAGCGAGATCTTGAAGGCCGAACGGAGAAGCCCCCGCGGGACGCCTTCCGACGGGTTGAACATCGTTCGCACAGCCCAGAGCAACTGCGCGGTTGCACGTCGCGGGATGGTCGCCCCAGGGCATCGCTCCTGGACCGGCGGCCATGAGCCATTCGGCCTCGGTGGGAACACTGCCGCCCTTCCACTCGCAATAGGCCCGAGCGTCCTCGAGGCGCATGCCGATGGCGGGGTAGGGGTCTCCGACCCGCTGATAGACGGCCTCGCAGGCTCCGGCGTCAACACACGCCTTGTATTCGGCGACCGTGACCTCCGTGGTCTCGATGCGAAACGCCCCCACGTCTCGAGTGGTCCCGTCATGAAGTGAGACCGCCCCCGCCGGCACGTTTGCGAACTCTGGAATGGGCAGGAAGGGGGCGGCTATCTCCATGACAGGCCCACGTGCGAGGGTCACCGCGGTACCGAACAGTCCGAGGATGATCGCGATCCCGGCGACGGTCCGAGCTGGGGATGGCGGCTTCAGTGTGGTCGTCGGCTGCTGGTCGACGTCGACGTCTGCATCCCCAACCAGCGAGTTGAGAAGTCGGCGGAAGACCGGGCGCGGCGTGATCTCGGCGTTGGCGCGCACGCCGCCTCGGATCTGTTCGAGCGCGTCGCCGAGCTCGATGCCGTCGCGAAATCGGTTGGGCGGGGACGGATGAGAGGTCGGCGATAGACCCCGGAGCAAGACCGCCCACAGCTGATTGGTGATGCGGTTGGCGCGGCTGGAGCGGATGGCTCCGAGTTCAGACAGTCGTGCCACGCCCCCTTCGAGCGCATCGCGGTCGCCTTGAACCAGGGCGGCTTTGCCAGTGAGGTCTACGAGATCGGCCGCTGACGTAGCCATCCGCATTCGGGCAAACTTGCGCTGCCACTTGATGCGCTCCGACTTTGGCGCCTCGATCGCCTGCCTCGCGGCCATCCACAACGCGACGCCACGGTCGGTGAGCAATTCGCGGGGATCTGCCTGATAGGCAGGGCGGGCGCCAGTTAGCGCTGCGTAGAGGATCACGCAGAGGGCGTAGGTGTCCCACGTTGGATCGGGGATCGCCTTGCCCGGGAGGATCTGGTCCAGGGGCGCCCACATCGGGGTGCCGAACAGCGTCAACTCGACCGCCTTCAGTCCGTCGATGGCCATCGCGCCGCCAAAGTCGCCGAGGTATGGCCGGCCGAGGTGGTCCAGAAACACGTTCTCCGGCTTCACGTCGCGGTGTACAACGGTGCCGCCTTCGAATTCAGTCTGATGGATGCGCCCGAGTACGTAGGCCAGCTGGGCCACCTTCCCGAGGATCTCGTCGAGGGTGCGGGGTCCACCGGATCCGATCATGCGGTGCAGCCACGACCCGAGATGCTCTGGATAGCGGGGCATGACCAGTGCAGGGTGATCATCGATGACGAGGAGATCGAGGCACGGCACGACGCCCCCGATTCCGGCCTCGTTGATGAGTCGGAGGAGCTCGACCTCTCGAACGAGGGCCTGGATCGCTCCTTTACCGGCGCCAGCGATTTTTACTGCTACTGGCGAGTTGTCGGAGCAGCGCACGCCGAAGTACACCGACCCCTGCGCGCCGGTGGCGATGGGTACCTTCTCCAGGTCGTAGTCATGGACATCCACGGCATTCGATCTTGTTGGGGTTGACCGTCGGTTGCAACGTGAACCTCAGATTCCGTTCCCTCTCCGAAGCGATCTACCGGCCCAGGTCGGCAATCAACACGCGATGGCCGTGCGGAGGTCGTACTCCTCGAGGACCCGGCCGGCGCCGGCGATGACTGCCCGACCCGGGTTTTCGGCGTGGATAATCGGCAGTCCCGTCGCCTGTCGCAGCGCGATGTCGAAACCTTCGAGCGCCGACCCGGCACCGGTGAGAATCACACCGGTGTCGACGATGTCGGAGGCCAGCTCCGGCGGCGCTTGTTCGAGTGCTTTGCGGACTGCGGCGCCAATGGTAGCCACCTGGGGTTGAAGCGCGCGGAGGATGTCATTTCGGCAAACGTCGACCGCCCGAGGAACTCCGCGGCGCAGGCATCGTCCCTTGACCACCAAATCGCACAGGTCGATCTTGATCTCTTCGGCTGTGGGCTGCCCGATGAGGAGCTCGTGCTCCCGCTTCATCCACGCGATGATGGCTTGGTCCATGTCGACGCCACCGGGTGCAGTCTCGCAAGAGACCACGCCACAGAGCGCCAGGACCGAGATCTCCGTTCCGCCGCCACCGACGTCGACCACGAGGTAGCCCTCCGGAGCGTGGATGGGCAGTCCGGCGCCGAGCCCTGCGGCGATCGGTCGCATGAGGAGGTTCACTTCCCTGGCGCCTGCCGAGACGCAGTTGTCACGGATGGCCCGGATTTCCATGTCGGAGGCCGCGTGGGGAACAGTGACCACCATGCGGGGCCTCATCATGCTGTTGCGCCCGTGGATCTTCCGAACCAGATTCAGTAAAAAGGCCTCGGCCACTTCAAAATCATCGATGCGCCCGTCGATGATCGGCTGGATGACCTCGATGTCGTCGGGTGCTCGACCCAGCATCGCGCGCGCTTCGTCGCCGATTGCGATGACTTCGCGTCGGCCGCGTCGACTGGTGGCGACGGCCACCACCGTGGGTTGGTCGGAGATGACTCCGGCGTTTCGGAGGTGGACCTGCGTGCGGCTGGTGCCGAGATCCACAGCGAGATCCTGGCTGAAGAGCCCGAGAACTGCACTGAACATTTGATTTTCGGGGGCGGGAGGGGAGAGAGAGGCGAGGGCGCGGGGAGCGCAGGGGAGGGCGGGGCGAGTATACTTCTTTTCCGTTGGAGCGCGAATAATTGTGGGAAGCCAGCGTCGTACGCACGGGCTTGTACTCAGGTAGATGGAGACCAATGATGCGAAAGTTGATTCGTGTGGCAGCACTGGCGACCGCAATTGGTGCCATGTTGGTCGCGTGCGCGAAGGTGCCCTTTACGGGCCGGCTGCAATACAACGTGCTCCCCGACAGCTTGATGCGGGGCATCGGTAAGACGGCCTACAACGACATGTTGTCCGGCGTGCCCACCAAGAAGAAGGGTGCGGACGCAGACACCCTGAACAAGGTCGGGCGCAAGATCTCCAAGGTTGCGAATCAGCCCAAGTACAACTGGAAGTTCACCCTCATCAACGAAGACACGGTGAACGCCTGGTGTCTCCCCGGTGGCTACATCGGCTTCTACACCGGCGTCCTGCCGGCGCTGAAGAACGAGGCCGGAATGGCCTTTGTCATGGGGCACGAGGTCGGGCACGCAACCGCCCACCACGGGGCAGAGCGCATGACGCAATCCCTGACGATGATCGGCGGATTGGTAGGGCTCGAGCTCTACATGAAGAACAAGACCAAGCTCAAACCCAAGGACCGCGGCCTGCTCCTCGGTCTCATCGGAGCCGGCGCCACGGTTGGCGTCATCCTCCCGTTTTCCCGTGCACACGAAGCCGAAGCGGATGTGATCGGCATGATGTACATGGCCAAGGCCGGATACCCTCCAGCCGAATCGATCAAGGTCTGGGATCGGTTCGAGAAGGAATCGGGCGGTGGGATGAAGATCCCAGCATTCTTGTCGACCCATCCCGCATCGAAGAAGCGTCAGGCGCATCAGAAGGATTGGATGCCCAAGGCGCGCAAGCGATATCTTCGGAATAAGCTTGGATACGATACCCAAGCGAACAAGTGGGGCAAGGGCCCCAAGGGGAGCAAGAAGAAGAAATCTGGGGGCGATGAGAAGTCTGGCAGCCGAACGCCCGTGAGCGGAAAGCGCTGATTACCCCCTGGACGCTTCCAAAGGCGTGAATAGCCTTGGCCGTTACGACGCTCCCTTGATAACCGGCGGGCTGGAGGCAACTGGATGTCACTCCTGGAGTCCATGCGGTCGGGTTCAGACTCGACCTTCATGCAAGTGGTGATGGCTTTGGTCATCGTGTCGTTCGTCATGATGTACGGCGCTCAGCAAGGACAGGACAAGAGTCGTGTCGTCGCTGAAGTGAACGGCAAACGCATCATGAGCACCGACCACAACCGTCAATACCGCAATGCGTTGGCCCAATCCGAGCGCCGCTACAATCGCACCCTGGGCGATGAAGAGCAGCAGCAGATCTGGGAGCAGGTCAAGCAGACGATGATCGAAGATGAGGTCGTGTTGCAGAACGCGGTCAGCCTCGGCCTCGAAGTCTCGGATACCGAGGTCGCTCGCGAGCTCTTGAAGCAGCCCTATCTGCGCAACGAGGACGGAAAGTTCGACGAGGAGCTGTATCAACGGTTCCTGAAGCGCTTTCAATACACCCGTGCGAAGTACGAGCAAGAGTTGCGCGAGGACATGCTCCGCCTCAAGCTCAAGCAGCTGGTTTACATGGGCGCCACCATCTCGGAGCCAGCCGTCCGCGATGCCTACGTCGAGTCCCGCACGCTGGTCGACATCAAGTACGTCAAAGTGAACCCCACGATCTTCTCTGAGGAGGTCAAGGTGACCGACGACGAGATCGCGGCCTGGCTCACCGAGAACGAAGAGGGCGCCCGCGAGACCTACGATCGCGACTTCAGTCGTCTCTACGACCACCCCGAGCAGATCCGACTTCGCATGATCCGCTTTGGAATCGAAAACGACGGCGTCGGAGTCGACGTACTTCTCGCTGAGATGCGGAAGCTCAAAGAGGCCATCGAAGGCGGCGAGAAGTTCGAGGACATGGTCCGCAAGTGGTCTGAAGACCCGTCCGTGACCAACGGCGGAGATCTGGGGCTTCGCGCGCTGGCCCAGTTGGCGGACAAAGAAAAGGTGGAGTCGTTGGAGGTCGGACAGGTCAGCGGCGTCATTACCAGCGAAAACGACGTTCGGCTCTATCTAGTCGAAGAGAAAGTCGATGCCAAAGTCGACGCATTCGACGACGTTAAGGCCGACATCGCCCGCGACGCCATCAAGCAAGAACAACTGCCTGGCCTCGCTGCCGCGTTTGCAGAGGACGAGCTACTGCCCAAGTGGCAGACCAGTGGCTCGCCGCCGCAAGACCTCCTGGACGCGAGAAAGGTCACTGCGATCAACACGGGCCTGTCCTCCACGCAGCCGCGAGGCGGTTTCTCCTTTGGCCCTCCGCCGGCCATGCTCAAGGCCGCGCGCTCCGCTGACGTCGATTCTGTACTCCCCGAGGTCTACGAGAACCTGGGTTCGATGTTCGTCGGCCAGCTCATCGAGCGAAAAGACGCTGACATGACTGAATTCGAGGCCGACCAGGACCGGATCCGCGAACAGGTTCTCCTCGAACGCCGCAACGAGTTCTTCGAGGCCTGGGTCGCCGACGCCAAGTCGCTGGCGAGTATTCAGTAGAATCGCCGCGCTGCAGTCCGCGCCGCCGCGCACCGCGGGGCGTCGACGTGCATTGCATTTTTCTTTTGATGCGGCGTCGACGTCGGTGACTTCGCGGAGATGGAGGTTCAAACTGAGCTTTGATCCATTCCGCACTATTGACGCGTCAATAATCGATGCGGAATATACATTAAATAATCTCTGATTCTCACCTTGTGCTTTACAGGATCAGGTAGCGGCGAGTACAGTCAGGTCGAGGCCACCCAGGGCTCCGGCGGGAGAGACGCGGGCGCCCCCCACCTCACCTTCCCCCAACTTCCCCTATGTCATCCCCACTCCCCGACATATACCGCCCGCGTCTCACCCAGCCCGCCAGAAAGACCCTTTCCTCACTCGCTCGGCTGGCCCGATCGGCCGCGTGGCGCACCCTGCATCCGGCCACTCGCAGCCGCTTTCTGCAGGCCGACCAGCCCGCGCCGCTGACGCGGATCTACTACACGGCCCCCGATGGTTGGCAGGCGCCCCTCTTTCACGTACCCGCGGCACCAGGTGGGGCCGGAGAGCCCGTGCTCCTCGCCCATGCGCTCGGCGTGGGATGTGACGGCTTTCGATACGGTACCGGCGCCACATTGGCCAGCAGCCTCGCAAAGGCGGGCTTCGCCGTCTATCTGCTTGGTCATCGTGGGGACCGCTGCGCCATAGCGCCCCATGCTCGCGCCCTGGCGGACGCCACATTCGATCAGATTCTCGGCCGGGATCTGCCCACTGCTGTCGCCGCGGCATGTGAGCACTCGGGCTTTCCCAGGATTCACTTCGCGGGACACGGTCTGGGTGGTCTGCTCGGCATGTCCTGGGCGGCCAGAGCTCCCGCTGATCTTGCGAGCGTGGTGGCCATCGGCGCGCCGCTGCGTTTCGAGCGTGTACCGACCGAGCTGCGGCGCACGGCACGCGCCCTTTCCCTCCTTCCGGCCCATTGGGAGGTCCCGACGCGAGCCCTGGCTCGGCTCGCCGCGCCCCTGTTGGACGATGGTGCAGGCGGCGGGGCGCGAACTCGTGGGGTTCTGGAGTACGCATCTGAAGATCTGCCCATCGGTCTGCTCAGACAGCTCCTCGCGTGGCAAGACCGAGGCGCCCCGACCACGGTCGACGGTCTGTTCGACTACGCGGCGTCGCTGGTTGCTGCCGACGTTCCCCTGCTGGCTATCGCCGGCGGCGAAGACACCATCGCCGGGCCCGATGCCTTTCATCCGGATTGGGGACACAAGGACGCTGCATTTCGAGTCGTCGACGGGCTGGGTCACCTCGACCTTTTGCTAGGCGAATCGGCAGCCGAGAGGATCTTCGATCCCGTGTGCAGTTGGCTCGACGCTCGCCGGCGACTCGCCTGGGAACGAGATGGTGAGTTGAAGGCCAGCTGAAGGTGAGACGTTGACACGTCAACGGAATTCGGTCATAATGCGCGGCATCCAGCACGGGGAAGGTGGATGGCATCGACAAAGAGTCGTGAGCGCGTCGCGCGAAATTTCGTCAAACGATACGGATCGAAGCGGCTTCGCAGACTGTTGGATGCTCTCGGCCACGGTGAGTCCGGTCAGGCAATCGCCGATGAGTTCGATGTGAGCCGTGAGCGGGTGCGCCAGTGGAAGAACACGTTTGGACAGGTACTTACGTTGTATCAAGTGCACGCCGAAGTGCAGTCCGTCCTGGACGAATCTACGTAGTCCAACTTTTCCGGCGACTGATCGACCGAATGATTGTCAGACTCCGGCCTGGTCCTTTCTAGGGTCGACTTTGTCGAGGACAGCCAGGATCTCGTCGCCGAAATCCTGGACCTGCCACGCCCGGACGTCGGGGACTGTGGACAGTTCGTCGAGGGTGTAGGGCCTGCGTGAGGCGATGGCTTTCAGCGTGCCGTTCGAAGCCACGGTGAACGGTGTGAGCGCTTTGTTCTCGATGAGCTTGTTTCGCCAGGATTTTAGCTCATTGAGCACGCGCTCCGCCGCCTTGCCGGTGAGTCGCGGGCGCGGCCCAGCGGGCTTCTTTTTCTTCTTCTTGTGTTGCCTGTGGACACGCGGGATCTTGAAGTCGTCTTCAGCCCCTTCGGCAACCGCCTTCACGAGGGCCTGTCCATGGCGACGCTTCATCGCCGATTTGGACGAGAACAGTTTGTCGAGGGCATTGGAGTTTTTCGGCTTGGCCTGCGCGACCTGGACCAGGACCTGATCTGGGATGATCTTGAACACCGGCCGGTTTAGACGCTTCGCCGTGTCGTCTCGGTAGACGTAAAGGCGCTTCAAGATTCGCTTTCCAGTGTCGTCCAGCGTATCGACCTTCTTCATGCGCAGGTAGCCATCGGGATCGAAGGGGCGGCCGACCCATTCGCGCTGTTCCTGCAGCTTGCACTCTTCGCGCATGTGTCTCATGCGGCCCGCGGCGACAAGTTGGCGAGTCATCAACTCGCGCAGGGCCAGCAGAAAGTGGGTATCGCCTCGAGCGTAGTCGAGGTGTTCTGGAAGCAGCGGGCGTCTCGACCAGTCGTGCCGTTGGTATTGCTTGTCGATCTCATGGCCGAAGAATCGGTTGATCAGGTCGGCGAGTCCGATCCGCGGCATGCCGAGCATCTGTGCCGCGATGAGCGTGTCGAACAGACCGTGAATGTGGAAGTCGAAATCACGCTTCAGGCAAACCACATCGTAGTCTGCACCGTGAAGGATCTTCACGACGTCCGGGTTGGCGAGAATGGGCGCCAATGGCGACATATCGGGAACAGATAGCGGGTCCACGATGTAGTCCGCTTCCAGGTCTGACAGCTGAATCAGACAGACCTTCTCGCGGTACGAGTAGAACGAATCGCTCTCGGTGTCGATTCCAAGGACCGGAGCGGACTTCAGTCGGTCGACCAGGTCGTCCAGACCCTGCTGGTCCTCGATCATGATGAGCGGTGTGTCGCCGAACATACGTCCTCAGTGCGGGGAATGGCCCGCGGCGCACCCAATAGCGCTGGAGGGCTGCCGTCACAACCCGTCGACGAGCTTGTTCGCCAGGCAGTACTGTGAGAGCATCCGTTTGACGCCCACGGAGGCAACCGGCCCCATGCATCCCGAGGAATCTCCCGTAGCCGGGATAGCCGACCGGCTCTCGGCACACCTCGGACCACCGCCTCCGACAGCCTTGATCCTGGGATCTGGACTCGGACCTGTCGTCGACGCGATCGATGTGACAAAGCGGGCCAGCTTCGAGGAGCTCGGTCTTCCGCAGTCCACGGTCGCAGGTCACGCCGGACACGCCGTGCGCGGCTCTCTCGGCAATGCCGATGTGGTGGTCCTTTCAGGACGAATTCATCTCTACGAGGGCCACGCGCCAGCGGTCGTGATCCGCGGTGTGCGATCCCTGGCGAAGTGGGGTGTGCGCCGATTGATCCTGACCTGTTCCGTGGGCGGAATCACGCCGGGCTTTGACCCGGGGACGTTGGTGGCCATTTCCGATCATCTCAACCTCCAAGGCGTCAACCCACTGGTTGGGCCCGCCTACGCGACCCGGTTCCCCGACATGACGTTCGCGTACGACCCAGATCTGCGCCGCGAGATACTCGCCGCGGCCAAGCGGGTCGATGCTCCCGTGCTCGAGGGGGTGCTCGCCGCGGTGATGGGGCCCTGCTACGAGACGCCCGCTGAGATTCGCATGGTTCGCACGATGGGTGCCGACATCGTCGGGATGTCGACCGTGCCAGAGGTCATCGCCGCCGCCGAGGTCGGCCTGGTCACCGCTGCCATCGGCGTAATCAGCAATCGCGCTGCCGGTTTGTCCGGCCTCAGCCTCAACCACGACGAGGTCACCGAGAACGCTGGTGACGCGGCTATACACGTGGCGGCCGTACTCAAGGAGGTTCTTGGCGATGACTGATGCAGATCTCGTTGCTCACGCAAAATCGGCCCGTAAGAAGGCCTATGCTCCATACTCGAACTATTACGTCGGCTGTGCGCTGATCGGCAAAGACGGTGCGCTCATCACGGGTTGCAATGTCGAGAACATCGTCTTTCCCGAGACGATTTGTGCCGAAAAGGTCGCCTTGCTCAAGGCGGTTTCCGACGGCCACACCGAGATCGAGCTGGCTGCGGTCGTCACCGACAGCGAACCCCCAGCAACGCCTTGTGGGAGCTGTCGTCAGATGCTCCACAGTTGGGGTGTGAAGCGAGTCATTGTCGCCAATCTCGATGGGGCGATGACCAGCTACGACATGTCGGAGTTGCTACCGCACGCCTTCAGACTGACGGAGCTGCCGCGCGGCCGCTGATTCATCTTCCGGAGTGATGATCTATTCGGCGTCGGCGAGCACGATGTCGATGAGACTGAGCAGATCGTCGAGGGTACCGTTGACGATCAGGCGGCCCATGAACGCCAGGGGAACCCATTCGCTTTCGCCCTGGGGTTCGGTGGCCAGGAGAGAGTTCGCCAGACCGTCGGCCTCGACCATGCGCATCAGCGGACGGGCAATGGGCTCGTAACCGAGAAGGGGGCCAATCTCGTCGAGGATCTCGAGCTCTGGGTCGATCTCCAACAGCGGCGGGATGATGTCCATGAGCTTGTGGATCTGGGTCTGGTCATCGGCCATGAGTTGGCCGGCGTTGTCCAGCGCCTCCCACGTCTCGTCGGGTTCGAGCGCGGCGATGAGCAGGGGGCGCATCTCCTCGAGCCCGGTCATGCCTTTCTCGTCGTCGATGACAAAGGCCCACTCCATCATGCCGATGGCGTCCTGGAGCTCTACCGGATCGGGTAGGTCGTCCGAGATGATCCCCGCGCCCTCTGGATCGGCGAGGGCGGGCACGAGGTCGAAGACATCGACCATCAGACCTTGATCACCGAGGTCGAGGACCAACTCTTCGAGAGGTTTGGTGCCGCCGGCCACGTGAAGCTGGTCTAGCAGGTTGGCGACCACCGGGATCTGGTTGGTGTCGCTCTCGTTCTTCATCACGTCGAGCAGCTCGACGATGGTGACCAGCAGGCTGTAGGCCTCTTCGCCGGTGACGACATCGACGGCCCGAAGATCGTCGACGACTTCGTGGGTGAGATCTGGGCAGATCTGGAGGTCGACAGCCTCGTGGAGCATCCAGTCGGCGACGAGATTGTCGGTCAGGGCGCTGACGATGCCAGCGGCGCCCTGGACAGCGTCGGGGTCCATCTCCGCGAGCAGGTTCAAGATCGCGACGGCGAGGTTCGGAAAGCTGAAGTCCGGCGTGAAGAGGATGAAGTCCAACTCGCAGTCGATGGACTTGTTGGTTGCCGAGAGCAGGCGAATGAAGCGGTAGAGTGCGGAAGCCTCGGCCGTGCCCACCGGCCGCATGTCGGTGTCGACGCTCGCCATCCACAGGAGCTCAGCTGGGAGTTCCCCGAGGTGACCGTCGTCGTGCAGGGAGACAAGCGCCGGCTGCAGCGACGCGCGGAAGCTCTCGTCCGAGACGATGATCGCGGCCTCGTCCGAGATCCGGCCGAGGATGGGGTCGTCTCTCATGAAGAAGGCGTCGAGGAGGTCCCGCAGGCTGTTGCCGGAGCTCTGAAGGGGCCAACGGTCGTTCCCCGGTGATTGAGCAGCGCCCAGCGCTTCGCCAAGGTGTCCGACGAGACCGGACAGCGGCTTTGAGATCGCCGGATCCTCGGAGGTGACATACGCCTCGAAAGTCCGGATCCAGCGTTTGGTCTCGGGGTCGGCGAGGAGGTCGCCGAACCAGCTGGCGGCGGCAAGATCGTCGTCGAGAAGGGCACCGGTCATTCGCGGCAGTACAGGGGCGAGAGGCACGAGCACGCCCGCCCGAAGGTCCTCGGACGACTGCAGAGCGATCTCACCGCTTCGGACCTTTTCGGAGCGGTCTCCGTAGATGAGCTCGAGGGCGATGTTCAAGAACTCGTCGATGGGTCGATCTTCGACCTGCAGCGCGTTCATGAGCAGCCCGGCCATCGCGAAGGGGTCCACGTCGACATCGGGCATGGCATTGACGGTCCGCGCGAGCTCAATGCCCGGGTTGACGCCATCGCGGGTGTTGCTGTCCTGCGCATCGACCATCGGCGCCAGGGGCTCGAGGTGGCCGTGATAGTTCGCGCAGTCGAACAAGTTGCGCACTTCTTTGGTGGTGTCTTCGTCGAGGCCATCGAGGAGGTTCACCTCGAAGCAGGGCGAATCCACGATGAGCTGGTCGCGCCAGTTGTCGCCGCGATCTGTAGCCCCGCAAGCCGTCAGCGCGGCGAGGACAACTGCCGAGAGGCCGGCGAGCATGGCTGAACGGTGATTCATGGCCACGCACCCTACCCCGAATTCGGCGCGATCGAAAGGCGAAAATCACTATATCGCCCGCGGCTGCGCTTCTCTTGCTAGTCGAAGAGGTATCGAACGCCAGCGGTGCCGTTGATGCCTTGGCTCCAACCCTTGCGGAAGCGCGCCTGGAAGCCCAGGTCGGCGAAGGCCTGCATCTGGCGGGTGAGCTTATAGGTCACCATCGGACCGATATCGACTGCGAGGAACTCGGTGTGGTCGGTCGTCAGGAAGCCGGATCCTACGTGGCCGGATGCACCGAGCTGGAAGCCATCGGGCTTGCCGACGATGCCCCAGGACAAGCCCACCATGCCCATGCCCAGGTGGCGGGCTTCGGAGCGGTAGGCGGCGATGACGTTGGCGGCAGGTATCTTGCCGCCGTCTTCGTTTTCGGCCCCTTCAGCGGGATCTTTCTGCGGGGTGTCCATCATGTAGTAGAAACGGAACGTGCCGAGGATCTTGTCGTCTCGGTCACCGAGGATGAGCTCGAGACCGGTGCCGCCATGGGCCAGGGTCTGAGTCGTCTCGATCTTGTCGAACTCGTTCGGATCGTCGAGTTCAACGGATTCGCCTGTCTCGGGATTGGTGACGAGGTTGGTGTGGAACCACATCTTCTCGTTGTGAGCGCCGCCGGTGAACAGAACGCCCAATCCGCCAGCCTGGGCCGGGACACTGAGCAGTAGAGCTATGGCGGTAAGCGCGAAACGCATTGGAACTCCGGAAGGGGTGTGAGCCCTGAGCGGTCTGTAAGTACCCCAAGGAGGTGCCCGATTCAAGCTCTCACGCCGTCATAGTGCGAGAAAGAGGTCAAGAGTAAACAAATCGTTGGTGACTCACGGGTCTGCGCCCGCGCATGTCAGCCGGTATCGCCGCCGGTGTCCGTTGTATCTGTCGCCGTATCCCCAGCCGAATCGGCCGTATCTCCCGCCGTATCTCCCGCCGTATCTCCCGCCGTATCGCCGCCGGTGTCTTCGGACGTGTCATCGGCGGTGTCGCTGCCCCCGAGGATCGTGAATGGGATGGCCTCGCTCCCGCCGAATGTGTTGAAGACCGTCAACGTTGTCGCGCCAGCCGCCGCGGCGGGAAGGACGAACTCGATGGTCTCGATGCAGTCGACACATTGGTCGTCGCAGCCGCCACAGCCCCGCTGCGCTCTGCAGTTGTCGCACTTGGTGCATTGCTCACGGTCGATATCGACAACCTCAGCCCGCACACCGCCGACCGTGATCAGCGTGTCGTAGGCCTCGGAGAAGGGTGCCCCTGTCGCGATGACCGTGTCGCCGGCGTAGCCCGATGCAGGCTGCACAACAGCGTCGATGGTGCACTGCTCGAAGATGTCGATTTGTACAGCTCCACATCCGGCCAGCGCAGTGAGCGCCATGGCAGCTAGAAATCTCAGATGTCGTCCAGGTCGTCCATGGAAACCTGCCCGGCCTTCAACCCGGTGGACTCGGGCGCGGTGCCCTCGATGAAGGGGTACGACCGGCCACCACTGGAGACCCGGTTCCCTTTCTCTTCGTCGATCTGTGCCCACTCGATGTTGCCTCGCATTCTGAACGCCCGATCTTTGTCCTTCGGAGCGGCCTCGCGCATGTAATCGATCCAGATCGGCAGCGCTGTGCGGCCACCGGTAGACGAGATCCCCAATGTCTCTGGCTGGTCGAACCCAACCCACACGGCTGTGATGACGTCGGGGGAGAAGCCGATGAACCAGGTGTCCTTCTCTTCGTTGGTGGTCCCGGTCTTGCCACCGAGGCCCTTGAGTTCCAGCTGTTTGCTTGCTTGGAAGCCCGTACCTCCCGAGACGACTCCCTCGAGGAGCCACCGCGTGATCGAGGCCACAGCGGGGTCCATGACCTGGGGGAACTCCGGCTTGGTGTGTTTCTCGAGCACGTTGCCGTGTCGGTCTCGGACCTCTTCGATGTAGTACGGCTTGACCAGAGATCCGTCGGTAGCGAATGCCGAATAGGCGCGGACCAACTCCTCCATCGTCAGTGAGGCCGACCCGAGCCCCATCGACATGTCGCAGCTGCGGCACATGTGCTTGTCAGCAGCGGTCAAATCCTGTCGGTGACCGGTATTGGAGCGATCGGGATCGGTCCGCGGTGGGAAATGGCTCATGCAGATCGTCGAGTCGGTCTCCTCCTTCGTCCAGGGACACAACACGTCGTTTTCCGGCGACACAACCAGGTCGGAGGGGAGCTCGTTGAGCGGCGGGCCGCCGATGCCCAGACGGCGGGCAAAGTCGTAGAGCAGGTCGTCGTTCATGCCCGGATCCATGCTCTCGAGGATGCGAACGGTGCAGGTGTTCCTCGACATCTGCAGGGCCTTGCGGACGGTGATGTTGCCCAGGTAGTCGTGGCCGTAGTTGGCGGGCTTGTAGACGAAGTCCGCGGAGGTCGCGAAGGCCAGCGGCGCGTCGGCCACCAGGGTGGCGGTGGTCACTTTCTTGGCTTCAATGGCCGCCGCATACACGATCGGCTTGAATGTCGAGCCGACCTGTCGACGGCTCTGAATCGCACGGTTGAACTGCGATTTTGTGAAGTCAGCGCCTCCGACCATCGAGCGCACTGCGCCGGATTCGAGGTCGAGGGAGAGCAAGGCGGACTCGATATCGGGGTCCTGCCAGAGCCGAGTGGCGATAAAGGCCTTCGACTCTCCCGGCGTCTTCTTGTAGGCCTTGGCGACGGCCTCGTCCTTGGTGGACAGGGCCTCGACCTTGACCAGGACTACGTCGCCGGCTTTCAGGATGGGTGTGTCGGGTTTGCGGTCCCCGTCCGTATCGATCTTCTCGGTGAGGTCGGTCGCGTTCCGGTATCGCCACGACTTGCGGGGGTTGGGGTCGTAGACCCACTTCGACCACGCCATCGGAATGAGGGCCTCGTGATCGCCGATGGCAACCTTGGCCCACTTCGAACTCACTTCGGTGATGACGGCGTCGTAGACCTCGCCGGCCGCGATGATCGACTTCTCGGGTTCGGCGATTCGGCCGGCAGCATCTTGCTGGAAGGCCCAGGCCTTGCGCATCTTCGCCTCGTGCTCGCCGCGCTTCTTTCCAATACCGTCCTTGCCAACGTTCTCGACGCCCTCGCGGCGGAAGCCCATGCGTTGGTCGACGCTGAAGACGCCCTTGCTGACCGATTCCTGTGCCAGCGTCTGCAGGTCGAGGTCGCAAGTCGTCGTCACTTGCAGGCCCTGGTTGAGCACCATCTCCTCGCCGTACTTTTCGACGAGGTAGCGACGCACGTGCTCGGTAAAGTGCGGAGCCTTCTCGAGAAAGGTGTTGTTCCGCGGCGTGATCTTCACGTGTTCGGCGAGAGCGGCCTTGCCCTCGTCGGCGCTGAGGAACTCCTTGTCGACCATCTGCCCGACGACGTATTCCTGGCGGGCGCGGGCCTTTTCCCAGTGTCGGTGCGGGCTGTAGTCCGAAGGACGTTGCGGCAGTCCGGCCAGAATGGCGGCTTCGGCGACGGTGATGTCCCGAACACTCTTGCCAAAATACGCCTTGGACGCGGCGTCGACGCCGTAGGCCTGAGACCCGAGGAAGATCTCGTTCAGGTACAGAAAGAGGATGTGGTCCTTGTCGTAGGTGCTCTCGATGCGCCAGGAGAGAATGACCTCCTTGATCTTGCGCTCGATCTTCTTGTCCCTGGTGAGGAGGAAGTTTCTGGCGACCTGCTGGGTGATGGTCGAGGCGCCCTGGGCCATGCGGCCCTTCTTGGCATTTCGCGCAACAGCGCGACCAATTCCGATGAAGTCGACGCCGCCGTGGTTGTAGAAGTTGGCGTCCTCGGCTGCGAGGAAGGCATCTTTGACATGCTGCGGGATTTCGTCGATGGGCACCACGTAGCGCCGTTGCTCGAAGATCTCGCCGAGGATTCGACCGTCGGAACTCTTCACGACCGAGACAGTAGGCGGCTGATAGGCCTTGAGCTCGGTGTGGGACGGAAGATCCTGTGAGTAGTGCCAGTACGTTCCGCCCACGACACTGACGCCAGCGAGGCAGGTCAGGCCGAGCACGGCGAGGATGCCGACCCCGCCAAAGCCCATGACAGAGGCCATGCACCCGGCGATGCGGCCCTTCGACTTTGTTGTCTCGGCTTTGGCGTTCATGGTTTCCCGGTGGCGGCGGGTGGGCTCTTGACGAGTGTCCGATTCACTGACGATGGAGTCCTCGTCGTCGAAACGGCTGGTGGGCAGGAAATCTTCCGATGGAAGAGCAGATTTGCCCTCCGGCTCTGGAACGCCTCCCGCGAGCTGCCCGTAGGGAGAGCGCATGGAAGGCACGGTGCGGTCTATCTCGTGGTAGTCGTTCTCGGGTTCTCCGATCTGGGTCGGGTCGACGGTGGTCGCCGCAAACGTGCCAACCGCGCCTCCCAGAGCGCTGCCGGCC
>Ga0315336_1004214_pt1 | contig 17455 bp, 12 predicted proteins | sample ASW5metaG_FD_204512 | JGI IMG/M metagenome (GOLD analysis project Ga0315336, IMG submission 204512) | Ammonia-oxidizing marine archaeal communities from Monterey Bay, California, United States - ASW #5 | ecosystem: Environmental > Aquatic > Marine > Intertidal zone | place: USA: California... | reverse complement strand
TCTTGGGCAAGCATGGCGATTTGTATTGGAGGGCGGCAACAGAGAAGTGCAAAAAAACACCGCGCCGAAACGCGGCGACAAGATTCTAGTCGAATTCAGTATGGAAAGGGGAGCGTACTACAATTTCTTAAATTCGAGGCGCCGAAAAAAACGGCCGGCGGCAAAATTTGCCGGCGGCCGTTTTGACGCGTTTCGTTGTGCACTGCGTAAATTTTTTAAAGGACTAACCTCCGAAATTATACGTATATTGCACGCCGACCCGACGTCCCCGTTCCCGGGAAACGCCACTGGCATCGAAGTCCGGTGCGCCTGTCTTACTAAAGACAGAAAGCGCACCACCGCGTATCAGGCGCCTGTCCGTGAGATCGCGTCCATAGACTGCCACCTCCCAGTTTCCGTCCACCGGCCTGATTGAGAAACGACCATCGATTCGCGCCTCTCCCTTAATAGTGTTAAGCGGATCTGGCGTCGTATTGTACTTACACTGGTAGATGCAATAGTCGTCATTCGTGATTATCATGGCGGCGATCGTGGCCTCTAGGCTTCCTCCCATGTTGAAGCGGTATTCCGGCTGCAGACCGATTGTCCAGTCCGGAGCAGCACCCAACTTCTCGCCTCCCATATCATAGAAACACGCCGGTTGCCCCGTTGTTGCGACAAAAAGTTTTTTGTCTTTGGGGTTACACGAGGGGCCTGGGTAGTATTTGTCATACATGGCCTCATTGCTCGTGCCATTGAAGCCAAGCGTGAAGTTATCCGTCACTGCCCAGCGGCCATCGAACTCGAAGCCCTTGGTGTGGGCCTCGGCAGCGTTTTTGGTGATGAACTGCGAGGTATCAAACACGTAGACCGTTCTCTGAAGGTCGGTGTAGTCCACGCTATAAAACGCCATATTCAGTTGCAGCCTGTTGTTTAACAACTGGCTCTTAAAGCCCAGCTCGATACCTTTCGCGTATTCAGGATTGTAGGTGAAGGGGTCCGGTCCGGTCCCGGCCAGAGCCGGTGACATCACAAAGCCACCCGCCTTCAGGGCTTCAGCGTGCCTGATATAGACCATAGTGTTATCTGAGGCATCCCACTCGAACGCCACTTCCGGCAGGAAGTCAGATGCATCGGCACTTTCTGAAGTAACTTTGCCGGGTATCCGGGTTCTCACCCCGCCCGGATAGTAGGTGGTCATGCCGGGGTACAAAAGGGCAGAGGTGGTTGTTAATGTGCCGTCTTTTTGGATGTCCTGATAACGGCCACCGATGTTAATACGCATCGCGTCGTTCAGATTCCATACGCCCCTGAAGAATAAGCCCGACCAGCTGCCATCTTCCAACAGTGTGCCACCGGATGATCGGGCAATGGCAGTTTGTCCAGTAGCATCTTTTATCGCTAGATCGCCCAGCCAAGGAAGGACCCGCGGCAGATAGACGTCAATCGTCGTGACGAGTTCCGTGCTTTGATAGTACCAGCCCAGCAGCCAGGAGAAAGTCTGGTCTACCGGAGAGGCGATCGTGATTTCCTGGGCCACCTGGTCATAGGTCTCGAGGCGTTCATCCGTGAAGAACGCAATGGAGGTGCCATCCGGATCCAGCCAGTCATGCTTGTCGTAGCCCACCATTGAAGTTGTAGAGACGATATCGTAGCCGTTGTTGTTCCAGTTCATGCGGATCATCGCTACGTCTGACTGGTGCTCACGGTCTTCATCCAGACCATATTCTGCCACCTTGTTCAGGCCCTCCGGCATGTTGTTCAGTGGCGGTGCTGCCGTAACTGGTGTCCAGCCTGCTCCGGGCGCATTACCTTGTTTTGCATCGAGCGCCCTTGCGACCTCCCAGGCGTCCAGTTGGCCACCGCGGCCCATCACACCATCCAGATTGTCATAATCCAGACCGAGGTATTGTTTTGTCATTGCGCAACCTGCTTTCCAGGCTGGCCCGACGAAGAAGGGTTGTGCAACGCTGGTGGCCAGGTTGTCATCACAACGGGTGTACTCGTTCGGGGTACCCAGCTGCCAGACATCGTTGTGCTCGAATTTCACTGTCATTTCGAAGTCATCCGATGGCGCCCAAACTGCGGTAGCACGAAAAGCGGAGTTTTCCTTGGTACCCCATTTCCGGCCCGTGATCTCGTGTGTGTAACCGGTATCGCCGAGTTCGTACCAACGACCGGCGATCCGAACGCCCAGGTCGTCAGTCAACGGACCACCCATCGCAAACTCTGCGTTGTATTCCTCATCGTCACCAGCACCTACCACGACATAGCCTTCAAAGGTATCCCCCGGTCTTCGGCTGATGTAATTCAGGACACCCGCGGTAGCACTCTGGCCGGCGAAGGTCGGCTGGGGCCCGCGCACGATCTCTATCCGTTCCAAGTCGAAAAATGCGTTGTTACTCATGTTGTCACGCGCGTAATAAACGCCATCGTGGAACTGTGCGACCGCCTGTTCAAAGGCCTCATTACTGGCGGAGGTGCTTACGCCCCGAACCGCGAGGCTTTGGCCGACGATACTGTCATTTACGTAAAGGTTCGGTATGAAATTAGCCAGATCGTCAATGTCTGAGAAGCCCATCTCAAGGATCGACTGACCTGTTACAGCGGTTACCGAGATGGGCACGTCTTGCAAGCTTTCCTCGCGGCGTTGTGCCGTAACAATGATTTCCTCTAGTTGCGCTAGTGCAGAGTGGTTAACGATCCACGGTAGCGTAATAAGTGTTGTGACACTGATGAGTTTCCTCAGCATGGTGCTTTCTCCCACATTATCTATGTTGTCTATTTTATAGGTTTAGTAACAGCCCGCCCCGTTTTCACTTCAAAAAAGTAGTGACCTAGGATTGTTGGTGATCTGCTACAAGTTACGGGTGGCATAAAGAGTTTTGCTTAAAAAGTTATATTTTTTCATATTACCATTGCATCGTAATTTGATGCCACATTCTCTTCCTTATTCTGGATGTCTCGGTTTGATTCATGTTGTTTTTTTACAATTCGGGTTTTGGCTGGGTAGTCGGCCTGTTTTGCCATTATCGAGCCCCGGCAACAGTCCCAAAAGCGCGTGAGTTGGAAGGGCACTGCCTGTCCCCCCGAACAATCCTAACTCCCGTTGGCGGGCATTGCGTTTTTTTGTGGTAACCAGCGGGCAAGGTCGACCTTCAGGGTGCTGAAGGAGGGGTTTTCAGCCAGGTTAGTCCATTCATAAGGATCATTTGTGTGATCGTAGAGCTCTTCGGTACCATCGGCGTAGCGGATATAGCGGTAGCGATCAGTCCTAACCGCATGGTTGTTGCGCTGGTAAGTTGTGATCGCAGCATGATCCCAGGGCGTATTATTCGGGTTCTCTAGAAGCGGTCGTAGACTTGTACCTTCAAGGTGTGGCGGAGATGGAAGCCCAGCCAATTCGGTCAATGTTGGATAAACGTCCATCAGCGAAACTACCTGATCGGTGTGAGTTCCGGGCCTTGTGACACCTGGTGCGACGACGATGAGCGGTACGTGGGTCGATTCTTCCCAAAGTGAGTATTTACGCCAGCGTTTTTTTTCGCCCAGATGATAACCATGGTCTGTCAGCAGAATAACAATTGTTTCATCCGCGCGGTCACTGTGGTCCAGTGCATCCATCAGCTGGCCCACCATGGCATCGGCAAAACTAACGCTTGCAAGGTAGCCTTGTACGGCTGCTCGCCATGCGCCGGTGGTGCCAAGCACCCAGTCATGCATGTCCAGCTGCTGCAATCGCTCCGGTTGCTGGTTGCTGGCTACATTCGGCAGATCATCCAGATCATTTTCAGTCACCGGTGGTAGCTCGATCGTATCCAGTGGATGCATATCAAAATATTTCTGGGGTACGTACCAGGGCAGGTGGGGGCGGAAAATACCCACTGCCATGAAGCGGGGCCGGGAACTTTGCGCCATGAGTTGTTGCCCCGCCCATGATACGACTTGCCCGTCGCCCATGGCCCAGTCTTCGGTGACGAGTCCTGACCAGTCGAAGCCCAGAAAACCGGGATTTTTATTAACCGGCCTGTTGAGATCAGGCACGGATACTTCGTCCGGTAATTGACGCTCCACAGACGGATAGAAAGCGTCCCAGGCCGCGGTGTCGTTGTAACCAGCCAGTCCACTGTAGGACCAGGTATGGGCATGGAACAGCTTGCCGGCGCCGAGGGTCTGATAGCCCTGATCACGGAAATATCGGGGAAACGTTGGAATACCCTGGAGTTCTTCGGCAACCCGCCAGTCATGTGCATTCGTATAAACCCCCGTAGTGGAAGGACGTAAACCCGTCATGAGCGCAGTGCGGGAGGGGTTGCAGGTTGTAGAGGCTGCGTGGGCATTGGTGAAAAGCATCCCGCGACCCGCCAACCGATCGATGTTTGGTGTCTTAGCTTGCGGGTGGCCGCCCATCACCCCAACCCAGTCATTGAGGTCATCGATAGTGATCAAAAGCACATCGGGCTGACCACGAGCGACGCTTGCAAGGACCAGCAAAGCCAGGGCTAATACCAGCCGGGGATATATGGATACTGTGTCTGCCAAATCAGTCACAATCCATCTATTTGACGGGGCAACTTGACGGGCACCACAGATGATGCCCGTCCCCAAGTTGTCTTTGTCGGTACCGTATTACTCGAGCCGCATGGTGAGCGTTAGACCGACCTCACGAGGGCGTCCTACAACACCTTGGTCGAGTCCAGCGAACGAAGCCGAGAAACCTCCCAGCCTGTAGTATTCGTTGGAGGCGTTCGTGATATGCAGCGCGGCATCCCACCTGCCACCGGCTGGGGTATAGATGACCCGGGCGTTGGTCAGGCCATACCCGTTGTTGGCTGCTTTGGACATGTGCTGGAATCTTTTATCACGAAACGTCTCAAAGTCGTCAATCCAGCCATGGTCTACACGTGTTGTAATGGAGGCGCCATCGTCCAGAGTTGTATCGAACTGGAAGCCCACATTAAAGGTATTCTCAGGGGAAAAAGGAATGATCGTGTTCAAATCAATGCTTGTCGCTTTGCCGACATCCGTGAAGTGGATATCCAGGGATGACAAGCCAAAGTTGAACCTAAATGCATCGTTGATTTGCAAGATTCCTTCCAGCTCCATCCCGGAGGCTACGGATTCTCCGGCATTCCCGGTTGTACACACACCCGGTGTGAGCACCTCGCAGATCTGCATGTTTGTCCAGCTACCGTCAAAGTAGGCGAAATTAAGGCGAAGCCGGTCGTCCAGCAGGTCCGATTTAATTCCAATCTCCGTGTTGTCATAGGTCTCTGCGTCGTAGGGTAGGATTCCGTTGTTTGCCAGCTGCGGAAGGAATCGGCCATTGACGCCCCCTCCGTTAAAGCCCTGGGAGAGGGTGAGATACCCCATGGTGGTGTCATTGAAGTTATACCGGAATGCCAGCAGTGGTGTGTTCGCACTGAAGTCGGCTTTTTGAATCCACGGCGTGCCCGATGTCAGTTTGTACGAATAGGTCATGTCTCTGGATGGCGACTTATCGTCCTGGGAAATCGCAACTCCCGGGACGTAGGTATGGGCGGAAAACTCCTCATTACTGGAACGGATGCCGGCCGTGATGGAGAGCTTGTCGTTCACATCCCAGGTCGCCTGGGCATAGACCGCCGTGTCCTTGGTGATCACGCGGGATAGGGTATTGGAGAGGCGCGGACAAAACGGCAACATGGGATCGCATTCCATGTTCTGCCAGCTTTGGAACTTCGCTAAGTCATTTTCATCGAGATAGTAAAGCCCCACAACCCAACTCAGGTTATCCGTATTTCCCAGGAATTGAAATTCCTGGGTAGTCTCTGAAGTATTGCTGTAATTCCACCGGTTGAACATCGAAAAATGGGTGGAGTCAAGGTCCTGGTACGCCCCATATTTAAAGTCACGCACCCCGGTAATCGATTTCAGTGTCATCCGATCGTTGATATCCCACTCCAGTGTGGCGGTGTAGGCAGTGGAATCAAAATATTTGCCCACCCCCACATAGTCCGATTCGTTCTTCCATTCCTTCCGTTGCCCGTACGCATAGAGTGCGTCGGTAAACGGTACGTTATAGGCATTGTATCTTTCCGGCACCATGGGACCGATAGGGAAATTCTCGAGCACGTCAAAGAGAACATTGGGCTGCATGGTGGCCTCATCGCGGTTGTACTCCGCACTCAACAGGGCCGTAAAGGAATCCGTAGGCGTCCATTGGACCATTCCTCTGAGGACCGTGTTGTCAATTGAACCGTAGGCCTGGTCAACAGCTACACTCCTCACGTAACCATCCCGCCTGAGGGAGGCTGCGGTGATTTTGGTTAACAGCCTGTCGTTCACGGGCAGGTCGACATTCGCTATCACGTCCCTGCGGTTATATTCACCCATACTGAGCCTGACCCTGGCACCGAAGTCTTCTCCCGGCTTTTGGGTGATGTACTGGATCGCACCGCCCACCGCGTTCTTACCGAACAGGGTGCCCTGGGGTCCACGCAACACCTCAATGCGCTCGAGTTCGACGATATTCATAAGGCCTCCCTGATCACCTGTCTGAGCAACGCCATCCACATAGCGAATCACGCCGGGGATGCCACGTATGGTCAGGGTGGAGGCATTGGTACCGGTTACTCCGCCTCCACGGATGTCCACGTTCGGCAGAAGAACCTGCATGTCTTCCGTATTTTCAATATTCCGGAGCTCAATATCCTCGGCGGATAAGGCCGTAATCGCAATCGGGACATCCTGAATATTTTCCTCACGCCTTCGGGCCGTGACCACGATTTCCTCAAGTGCCGATGCCCCCTGGGCGTGCACGTCAGATGTTGGTACGCTCATGAGCAAAAAACCCACAGTTAGCGTAGCTGCACTAAAGGCCAAAAAATTGATATTACGATGGACCATTATTTTCCCCTTGTACATTGGTCGTCAATCTATCTTGGCGCTGAGCCTATCTATGAAATTGTAAAAACTCAAGCCTAAGCGTGATTCCCATGCAGGGATTTTTGAATCTGTCAGGATTTTTACCAAATGATGCACATTCAATTTTTTATGTGGCGAGTATAAAGAGGAATTATCTTGTTTATAGTATAAATAAACACAATTATTAGGTTAATTTGTCCAACTCGCCCTGCTGGCGTCGGATAAAAAAACTTGAGGATTCCGGCGTTATCAATGGCTATGTTGCCATGCTTAATCCCAAAGCCCTCGGGTTTAGTGCCATGGCCTATGTACATATCGCACTGCTTGATCATACCCAGCCAACTATCGAAACCTTGGATAATTTTGTCGCTGAACAGGAGCAGATTATTGAGTGCTGCTCCATTACAGGATCCAATGACTACTTACTAAAGATCATTGAAAGGGATACCGAGAGTCTAGAGAAGTTTATTATGCAAAAGCTATTGCGGCTGGGGATCGTTCGCGCCTCGACCACCAATCTGATTTTGCGGCAGAAAAAATACACCACCACACTGCCACTGTAATCCATCTCGCCCTTGAAGTATTTACATATGTTTTTCGTGTATAGGGGCTGCTTATTTTGTATAGGTCAAGGTAGCCAAAGGGGCATTTGTTAATGCTAAAGAACATTACGAAGAGCCAAAAAAGTGAGTAGTATGAACCGAAGCACCAGACCAAGGTGGGCAAGTCCGTCCAAGTAGACGACTCGACCCATTAGTTTCCTGGGCTATTGAATTTTCTTGCCGTAGCTGATTTTTTATAGGAGAACGTGAGATGGCAACATTACCACCCGGTGTAAGCAGCGCGGATTTTTCCACTGCACTGGGACAGTTTGCGGAGGCTGTTGGGCCGGACTGGGTTTTCAGTAGTGATGAGGATGTGGCGCTGTACCGGGATGCCTACTCTCCTTTCTGGGGCGAAGAACAGGAACTGATGGCTTCCGCGGCGGTATCCCCCACGCGGGTGGAGGAAGTGCAGGAAGTGGTCAGGATCGCTAACCAGTACCAGATTCCCCTGTATCCGATTTCTACCGGGAAAAATCTCGGTTACGGTGGTTCTGCGCCCTCGTATTCAGGTAGTGTGGTCGTAGATCTCAAGCGTATGAACCGGGTGCTGGAGATCAATGAGAGGAACGCAAGCTGTCTGGTAGAGCCCGGGGTCAGTTATTTTGATCTCTATCGGGCGATCCAGGACCAGGGGGCAAAGCTGTGGATTGACTGCCCGGATCCGGGCTGGGGTAGCCCCATTGGGAACTCACTGGACCACGGACTCGGTTACACGATGGCTCAGTACCGGGATCATTTCGATGCCCACTGCGGTATGGAGGTGGTACTGGCGAACGGGGAAGTCCTGCGCACCGGTATGGGTGCGCTGCCCGGGTCAAAGACCTGGCAGGAATACAAGTACGGCTTCGGTCCCCACATCGATGGCATGTTCTCGCAGTCCAACTTTGGCATCGTCACCAAGATGGGATTCTGGCTTGCTCCGGAACCCGAGGCGTTCCTGCACTGCCAGGCCAAGGTGTACAAGTATGAGGACCTGATCCCGTTGATGGATACCGTTTGTCATCTGGCCAATTCCGGAATTATGACGGGGAGGGGGACCTTTGGTAGTCCCCTGACCCGCAACAGCGCAAAAGATCCGGCCCTTGAAGAGCTACTTTCAAAACCGGGCGGGCCGGACCCCCGTATGCTGGAGCGCTACGCCGCAGAGAACGACGTGCCTTACTGGACGACTGATTTGCGTTTCTACGGGCTCGAGAAAGCGAATGAGATTCATGCCGAGTACGCACGCGAGAAATTCTCTGCCATCCCGGGTGCCAAATTCGAGGAAGGCCCGAAGTATCGTTTCCCGTTGACCCCGGAGCAGCAAAAAATTGCAGATCATATTGTAGATTTCGGGATCCCCAACATGACGGTATTTTCCGGGATGGCGATGCAGTTCCGGACCAGTGACAATCCTAATTTCGGGGACCTTTTTTTTGCTGCGGTGATTCCCAAGAACGGGGAAGCGGTTTTTGAGGCACAGCGCGTGTTTACAGAGGTGGCAAGCGAGTTCGACCTCCCCTTGAGGTTCTTCTCAAGTCTGCCTTCGACATGGTTCCCACGAGCGACTGTTATGCTTTTCAGTGTTCCGGTCTCCCGTAATGTCGAGATGAACAAGACATCCCGGGCAGCCTATCAGCGCCTTGTCCAGGTTTCAGAGGAGCATGGATGGGGAGAATACCGGACTGCACCAGCCTTCCAGGATATGGTCATGAATGCCTATTCCTTTAACAACAATGTATTGAGACGTTTCCATGAAACCGTCAAGGACGCGATCGACCCGAACGGGATTCTGTCGCCTGGTAAATCCGGTATCTGGCCAAAACGTCTGAGGGATGCATAATCTTGAAATTTTTTACAATCCTTTTGTTTTGTGGTCTAAGTGGTTTGGTCGGTCAGGTATTTGCCCAGGATGCGATGGTTGAGCACGGAAATGAGGTTTATCTTTATTGGTGTGCACCTTGTCATGATGACGGGCCCAGAAGGCCCGGCACCCTGGCCTTACAGTTTCTCTATAAAGGTGAAAAGCCGGCAGTACTAGATCAACGCACCGATTTGATTCCGGAATATACAAAAACGATTGTAAGAAACGGAGTCTCAATCATGCCTTTTTTTCGGAAAACAGAAATCAGTGACACCGAACTCGACGCGCTTGCAGCGTATCTTGCGCGGAACAACAATTAATTTAGTGTTATGTTTTTCGGGATCTTAAGGACTTAGAACAAAAAACAGGAGCCAATCCAGTTCCTAAAAAAGGGCCCTCTGGGTGCCTGGTCCTGAATCGGAGAATTTGATGAAGTGTTTAAAAAATGTTGCGTTTGCTTGTTTTTCCACCCTCGTACTGTACTGGTTACCCGCTGTGGCCCAGGAGGCGGGATCCCCTCCGGTGACTGATGCCATGCTTCAGAACCCGGATCCCCAGGATTGGTTAATGTGGAGGCGCACGCTCAACAGTTGGGGGCACAGCCCGCTCGATGAAATTAACCGTAGTAATGTGGGTAATCTGCGTGTGGCGTGGACAAGGTCTTTGCAAAGTGGCATACAAGAAGGCACCCCACTGGTCTACGACGGGGTGATGTATTTTCCAAATCCCGGCGATATTATTCAGGCGATTGATGCTGGCACCGGTGATTTGATCTGGGAGTATGTGCGGGACTTGCCACCTGATCTTGCCGACTATTTTCCGGTGCCTGATATCAACCGGAACCTGGCTATTTACGGCAATCTGATTATCGATACGAGTTCGGATGATTATGTGTTTGCTCTTGATGCGGCGACCGGTGAGTTGGTTTGGGAAAATTTAATACTCGAGTATTCAGCAGGCGCCCAACAGACTTCAGGACCCATCATAGGTAATGGGAAAATTATTTCGGGCCGTGGTTGTGAGCCTGAGGCCGGGCCTGATGCCTGTATCGTGACTGCCCACGACGCAGCCAGTGGTGAAGAATTGTGGCGAACCCGCACCATCCCGGCTCCCCATGAGCCCGGTGGAGATACGTGGGGCGATGTACCGTTTGAGAAGCGATGGCATGTGGGTACTTGGATGGTGCCGAGTTACGACCCTGAACTTAACCTGATTTACGTCGGCACATCGGTTACGTCGCCGGCACCTAAATTTATGCTTGCCGGTAATGATAAGCAGTACCTCTATCATAATTCGACGCTTGCGATTGATGCAGATACAGGGGACATTGTTTGGTATTACCAGCACTTGGTTGATCACTGGGATTTGGACCATCCCTTTGAGCGACTACTGGTGGATACGGCCGTTGCGCCCAATCCAGAAGCGGTGACCTGGATCAATCCAAATATCCGTTCTGGTGAAGTGCGCAAAGTGGTGACCGGGATTCCGGGTAAGACCGGTATCGTCTATACGCTGGACCGTGAAACCGGTGAGTTTTTGTGGGCCAGGCCCACAGTCCTTCAAACAGTTGTTGAGAATATTGAAGGCAGCACCGGGGTGGTGGAGGTTGCCTCTGACATGCTTTACACGGGCGCCGAACAGACTCGTTTTATTTGTCCGACCAGTACGGGCGGCAAGAATTGGCCGGCTGGCGCCTATAGTCCCGAGACCAATGCCATGTATATGCCCTTACAGAATACATGCGCCACCGTGAGGTCTACCTCTGAAGAACCTAGCCTGGATGAGCTGTACGCAATTTCCGGGGTCGCTGAGATTGCGCCGGGCACCAAAAATGTAGGCAGTGTTTATGCGATCTCGGCGGAGACGGGGGAAACCCTCTGGATCCACGAACAACCGGCTGGCGCTACCTCGCTGATCGTGACCGACGGGGGGCTGGTTTTTAGTGGAGACGCCGCAGGATGGTTCCGTGCACTGGACCAGGAAACCGGGGAAGTACTCTGGGAGACTGAACTTGGTGCCCAGGTCACGGGTTATCCGGTCACTTTTTCGGTGGACGGAAAACAGTATGTGGCTGTCAGCACGGGCCGCTCTCTGACCACTTTAAGTTTAATGCGGTTGGTGGATGATGAATTCAGGGCTGGCGTTGAAACCAATCTTTATGTGTTTGCGCTACCGGATTGAGTTTCCGTTATTGAGCTGGAGTCTCATGGAAGTTATGGTGTGGGTATCTACAGAGAAACAAAAATCAATACAAAACTAAATTTGTAATTTAAAAATTAAAAGAAGGGGAGTTGATATGGCTGTTGGACAGGAGCAAGCAAGGTGGGATACCAACTACGAATGGAAGATAGTTCTTTTGCTGGGAATCGGGTTCGGGTTGGTGGGTTTGGACCGATGGATCATTGCTTATCTATGGGACACCGGGATCGCTCCGGATCTTGGTCTTAACGCCAGCCATCTCGGAAATCTTATTGGGGCATTGGGTTTGCTCTGGGGCTTCTTCGCAATCTTTAGTGGGCGGTTATCCGACGGCATTGGGCACCGCAAAATACTGATTCCAGCGATCTTTATTTTTTCCTTAATGTCGGGTTTATCGGGCATGGTTGCAGGGTTCACGGGATTGATTCTCATCCGGGCCTTAATGGGCGTTTCGGAAGGTTCGTACACAGCAACGATGATTCCTTCGACGGGCTATGCTTCAAAGCCCAGTCGGCGTGGATTTAACCAGGGCCTGCAGCAGTGTGGCTTCCCCTTGTTCGGGCTGGCGTTAGCCCCAATTATTGCAACGCAATTGCTGCAGGTGACTACGTGGCGCACCATCTTTTGGATTGTGGCTATTCCGGGTTTCATAATTGGACTTTTGCTGTATTTTGTACTTCGGGAACCAGCTGATACGCAAGGGGCCAAGCTCCTCGGTGCCACCGAAGAGGCTGGCAGCTGGCTTGAAGTTTTCAAAAGCAAGAACGTTGTATTGGGTATGATGTTGCTTGCTTTCATGATGGCGTGTGTTTTCCCCCTGAGTGCATTTGTGCCAGGTTATTTACTTAATTATTTAGAACTCACACCGGTGCAGATGGGCTTTGTGATGTCAGGGATCGGCTTTGGTGGGTTCGTCGGCCAATTCGGTATCCCGGGCTTGTCCGACCTTTTTGGGCGCAAACCGGTTGCGGTTGTGGCATTCATCGGTGCAACCATTTCCTGTTTTGGATTTTTTCAGGTGGGCCTCAATCTTCCCTTGTTGTTCACGATGCTTTTCTTCACGTCTTTTTTCACCCTGGGTACCATCGCGCTCGTTACCGGCCCGATCTGCACAGAATCCGCTCCACCAGGCCTGGTGGCTTCATCTATTGGTTTGGTGGTGGGTTGGGGTGAAATTTTCGGCGGTGGCATAGCGCCCGTGATTACCGGTTACGTAGCCCAGAATTTTGGTATTCAGAACATCGTTTGGGTAGCTGGCTTAGGCGTTGGCGCAGGCATCATTGTTTCATTGTTCCTGGATGAGACGTCGCCTAAGAAACTAGCAGAAAAGGCATCCTAGGCCGGCACCACGGGCCAGATCCGCTAATGCAGGCGTTCGTATTCCAAATAGCGCCCATGCGGGTGCTGTTTGGTGCTGGCAGCCGGGAGAGGCTGGGTGCAGAGCTCGAGACCCTCGGGGCACAGCGCGCATTGATCATTACTGATCCAAGCAAGGTGGACTTGTCATCGGATCTCGCTGACTTAATTGGGTCACGTTGTGTGGGTGTGTATGACCAGGTCGCCCCCCATGTTCCGATAGAGACTGCGGAGGCGGGCCGTGCAGAGGTCAGGCGCACGAATGCCGATTGCTGTATCACTGTTGGGGGAGGCTCTTCTACTGGACTTGGTAAGGCCATCGCTATGGAGATCGATGTGCCCATCATTACGGTTCCTACCACGTACGCCGGCTCCGAGATGACCTCGATCTGGGGGCTGACCCAGGACGGTACGAAGCGCACGGGGAGAAATCCGAAAGTGCTGCCGAAAGTGGTCCTGTACGACCCTGAACTCACGGCTACACTCCCGCCACAGGTGGCTGGCCCGAGTTGCATGAATGCCATGGCCCACTGCGTGGAGGCGCTGTATGCGGAGAATGCCAACCCGGTCATGTCGTTGCTGGCCAAGGAGGGAATCAGTTCCCTGGCGGAGTCACTGCCTAAAGTCGTGCGCGATCCGGCCAATCTTGAAGGCCAGAGTCAGGCTTTATATGGGGCTTGGCTTGCCGGTTTGGTTTTAGGGTCGGTGGGAATGGCGTTACATCACAAATTATGCCACGTGCTGGGTGGGACATTTAACACACCCCATGCCGAGACCCACGCGATCGTTCTCCCCTATGTAGCCGCTTTTAATGTGGAGGCAGCACCAGAGGCCAGAAAATATTTGGAAGCGGCGTTGGGGACCCCTAAAATTGCCAGTACGCTTCGACAGTTGTGCGAGGCAATCGGTGGCCCGGTTTCTCTGAAGGCATTAGGTCTTGGGGAGACAGACCTGGATACCGTGGCTGAGGCGGCAACCCAGGCTGCGTACTATAATCCCCGAAAAATTACCACTGAAGGAATACGGCAACTTTTGGAGGATGCCTACCACGGGACAATGCCTCAACCTTGAGCCAAGTAGAATTTAGTCAATAAGAACGAGCCAGATCTTCATCACAGGAGTGTTTGCAAATGCGTGATTTCACCATAGAAAATTTGACGGAAATCGTACACGAAGAGTACGTATCAAAGACCTCTGACCCACGGCTGCGAGAGATTATAGGCAGCCTTGTTAATCACCTGCATGCTTTTGTGAAAGATGTCGAGCTGACCGAGAAAGAGTGGTTTGAAGCGATTCAGTTTTTAACCGCTACGGGTCAAATGTGTGACGAAAAACGCCAGGAATTCATTCTTTTGTCTGACACACTTGGGGTTTCCATGCTGGTCGACGCTATTAATCATCCGAGATCTGGTGCGGGTACGGAGACCACCGTGCTTGGTCCTTTCTATGCTTCCGGTGCGCCTGAGTATCCCATGGGCTCGAGTGTCGTACAGGTGGATACGGGCGGGACGCCGGCCTTTGTACGTGGAAAGGTGACCGATCAGGACGGCAGTCCCATCGAAGGCGCGGTATTGGATGTTTGGTCGGCTTCGGCAAGCGGGCTCTATCATATGCAGAACCCGGAAATGCTCGAATACAATCTTTGCGGCAAGTTTACTACCGGTTTAGATGGAAAATATTGTTTGGCTACTGAGTTACCAGGACCCTATCCGGTGCCAACTGACGGGCCCGTGGGAAAGATGTTGGATGCTTGCGGACGGCACGCTATGCGCCCCGGCCATCTACACTTCATCATTACAGCAGATGGCTATGATAGCCTGACAACGCATATTTTTACGGCGGGTGATAGATATTTAGACAGTGATGCGGTGTTTGCTACCAAGAGTTCATTGGTGAGGGAATATGAGGAATGCGAGGATGAAGAGCTAGCAAAAGAGTATGGTCTGCAGGTGCCTTTTCGGTTGCTCGACTTTGATTTTGGTCTTATGCGGACTTAGCTGGGGTCATTTGCGAACCCCGCCGTCGATTGAATAGAAGGTCTTATCGTACCACTGGAGCCCTGTAGGCCGTGCGTGGATTTTTTTAGATTATGCTGCGACAGCGGCTGAGCTTTTGTTGGGTTCTCGAACGTGAGAGCCAGGGCTTGCTGTTTCATCGAGGACAGTGGCCAACTGTTTAATCATTGTGTCGCCGAGTTCCTCCAGTCGCATTAACTTAATCGCCCTTTGATAATAATTTGTTACGTCGTGCCCGATTCCGATGGCAACAAGCTCAACGGCAGACAATCTCTCTATATGGTCAATAACTAGGCGCAGATGATTTTCTAGATACTCATTGCCATTTGCTGTAATAGTTGAGCCATCGATAGGTGCTCCATCAGAAATCACCATGAGAATCCTCCGTGGTTCGGGGCGAGCGATCAGCCGATCGTGTGCCCACATTAATGCTTCGCCATCAACATTTTCTCTCAACAAGTCATCTTTCAGCATCAGGCCTAGGTTTTTTCGGCTGCGTCTGTATGGAACACCGGCACGTTTATAAATGATGTGCCTCACTTCGTTGAGGCGCCCTGGATGATCTGGTTTTCCAGCTGCTAGCCATTTGTCTCTAGCTTTTCCGCCGCGCCAGTTTTTTGTGGTAAATCCTAAAATTTCTGACTTCACTCCACATCGCTCTAGGGTTCTACTTAAAATATCGGCACAGATCGCAGCCATTGTGATGGGTTGTCCGCGCATCGAGCCGGAGTTGTCGATTAACAAGGTCACCGCCGTATCGATAAAGGGCCCCTCAATCTCTTGTTTGAAAGCCAGCGGTTCCAGCGGGTTGACAACGATACGGGCCAGGCGGCTCGCATCCAGCATTCCTTCCTCCAGATCAAAATTCCACATACGCATTTGTTGTGCTATTAATTTTCGCTGTAAACGGTGCGCTAATCGGGTCACCGAATAGAGTTTTCCCGGCATTTTTTCATCCAATAAGCCCCTGAGTTCAGCAAGTCTTCGTGGCTGGCAGATTGCTGAGGCATCTATCGTTTCGTCGAACTCAGTGGTGTAAGGTCTGTAGCGCTCCAAGTTTTGTTCTGCGCTATTTACGTTAACCCTTTGAAGGGGAGCCTCCGGCTTGGCCCGGGGGGTTTTCGGCAGGGCATCTTCTGCAGCCAATTGATCGGCTGGGAGAAGGTTTTCACCTACGTCTTTTTCTGTAGATTGGCCCTCTTTTAAAAAATTATCTTGTCCAATCTCAAAGCTTTCTTCTTGCAGGTCCAGTCCGTCCAATAGCTCTCTAAGTCCACGAGCAAAAATGGCCTGTTCTTCGCACGCCGATGCTAGTGTTTTTATTTGTGCGATTAAGTGCGGCTCTAACCATGCGGAATAGTCATGCCCAATGACCTCTATCGCTATGCTTGGTAGTGGCGCACGGAAGCAATGTCGTGCAATAAGTACCACTGCCTCAGTACGATTGTTGAGCAAGGATTCCGGGATTCGATCTATGCCCATGTCTTTCAATCGCCATGCTTCTAGCATTTCCAGGTTTTTTTCTACGCCCGCCATGTATTTTGCTCCCAGCGCTTCCACACGACATTGCTCCAACGTCGAATATAACTTGCTGGCCATGCGGCCCGAGGGTTTATATTTCTCGTAAACCTTTTCATCACTGTGGAGTGTTCGCAAGGCAAGTGCATCCAGTCTTCCTCTCATTAGGCTGAGGTCACCCTTGGTGTTTTCCGGCCTTGGTTTGGGCACGCGTACCTGATTCCCTTGTACGCGGATTCTTTTGCCTTGCAGTATGATCTCCATATCAAAATTTCTACTGATAGCCCGGGCTACAGCCGATGACACCTGTTCAAGCAGACTGTTTGTTGTAAAAGATTGCTCAGTCATTTCGACAAGAGGTTCGCGATGGAGTGGACTAACTCCACACCGAAACAGCGCTGATAGTATTCAGCTACCGTAACTTGTTCATCTTCATCACACTTGTTTAGAAAAGTGAGACAAAAACTGTCCTCCGTGTTACCGAATATTTCCGTATTTTCTGCCCAGTTGATGACTGTTCGTGGTGACATGACCGTGGATAGGTCGCCCGCAATAAACCCCTGGCGTGTAAGGTTCGCTAGTGCCACCATTTGTTCTACAGATTTCCTTCTTTCCGCGTTGTCATACGATGGGACCCTCGCAAGAATAATCTCCGATTCTGCGTCCGGTTCCAGATAGTTTAAAGTTACAACAATGTTCCAACGATCCAGCTGACCTTGGTTAATGGGTTGGGTTCCATGATAGAGGCCAGTGGCATCGCCGAGTCCGATGGTGTTTGCTGTTGCGAATAGACGGAAATAAGGGTGTGGACGGATGACCTGGCTCTGGTCTAGTAAAGTCAGCTTTCCATCCACTTCAAGGATGCGGTGAATGACAAACATGACATCTGGTCTGCCGGCATCATATTCATCAAAAACTAGAATAACTGGCCGCTGCAGGGCCCAGGGGAGGATACCCTCCTGAAACACTGTCACCTGCTGTCCTTCTCGAATAGTGATCGCGTCTTTCCCGATCAGGTCCATGCGACTTACATG
>Ga0315336_1004213_pt1 | contig 17462 bp, 17 predicted proteins | sample ASW5metaG_FD_204512 | JGI IMG/M metagenome (GOLD analysis project Ga0315336, IMG submission 204512) | Ammonia-oxidizing marine archaeal communities from Monterey Bay, California, United States - ASW #5 | ecosystem: Environmental > Aquatic > Marine > Intertidal zone | place: USA: California... | reverse complement strand
CACAAGCGTCTGACCTTCGTCGGCATCGCCTTGCTGCTGCTCGCCGGCGCCACGGCCCTGTTTTTGACGGCGTTTGAGGACAACATCGTCTTTTTCTTCAGCCCGACGGAACTGGCGGCGAAAAAACCGGGCCCGGATCAACGCCTGAGGATCGGCGGCCTGGTCGCCGAGGACAGCGTCAAGAAGCCAGGCGGCGGTGTCGTTCTGTTCACGGTCACCGATGCCGAAACCGACGTCACCGTGCGCTACAAAGGCATTCTCCCGGACCTGTTCCGCGAAGGCCAAGGCGTCGTCGCCCAAGGCCGGCTCATCAATGGCGTATTCCAGGCCGAGGAAGTGCTGGCCAAGCACGACGAGAATTACATGCCGCCGGAAGTCGCCGACGCTTTGAAGAAAAGCGGCAAGTGGGAAGAGATGGGGAAAAAGATGAAAAAATCCAGCGGAGGCAAACAACAATGACCGCCGAGATCGGCCATTTCGCCCTGGTCCTGGCACTGTTCGTCGCCATCACCCAGGCCATTCTGCCGCTTGTCGGCGCGCATCGGCACAACCCTGCCTGGATGGCCGTGGCGAAACCGACGGCGATCATTCAGTTCGCGCTGGTGGTCTTGGCCTTCGCCTGCCTGACCCATGTCTTCGTGACGTCGGATTTCTCGGTCCTCAACGTGGTCAAGAACTCGCACACGGACAAACCCATGCTCTACAAGATTTCCGGCGTCTGGGGAAATCATGAGGGCTCATTGCTGCTTTGGGTTTTGATCCTCAGCCTGTTCGGCGCCGCCGTCGCTTTCTTCGGCGGCAATCTGCCGCCGAGTTTGAAAGCCCGGGTGCTCGCCGTGCAGGCGATGATCGCGGTGGGCTTCTATCTGTTCATGCTGCTGACGTCGAACCCCTTCGAGCGGATCTTTCCGCCACCCATGAACGGCCAGGGACTGAACCCGCTGTTGCAAGATCCCGGCCTCGCCTTCCATCCACCGATGCTCTATCTCGGCTATGTCGGCTTCTCCATGGCTTTTTCCTTCGCCATCGCGGCATTGATCGAAGGCCGGGTCGACGCCGCCTGGGCACGCTGGGTCCGGCCTTGGACCCTGGCGGCCTGGAGTTTCCTGACCGCTGGCATCGTCCTCGGTTCGTGGTGGGCTTATTACGAGCTCGGCTGGGGCGGCTGGTGGTTTTGGGATCCGGTCGAGAATGCGTCCTTCATACCCTGGCTGGCCGGAACGGCATTGCTGCATTCGGCGACGGTCGTCGAGAAGCGCGACACGCTGAAGGGCTGGACCATCCTGCTCGCCATCATCACCTTTTCCATGAGCTTGCTCGGCACCTTCCTGGTCCGTTCCGGCGTGCTCACTTCCGTCCATGCCTTCGCCACGGACCCGGCGCGCGGCACCTTTATCCTGATGCTGCTGATCATCGTCATTGGCGGCTCTTTGGCCTTGTTCGCCTGGCGTGGTCCACAACTGACCTCAACCGGGTTATTCAAACCGATCTCCCGCGAAGGCGCACTGCTGTTCAACAATCTTGTCATGACCACGGCGGCGGCGGCGGTTCTATTGGGCACGCTTTATCCGTTGCTGCTTGATGCCCTCGACGGCGGCAAGGTTTCCGTCGGCCTGCCGTTCTTCAACGCCGTCTTTATTCCGCTCATGGTGCCAATGATCATCGCCATGGCCATCGGACCGTTCCTGAGTTGGAAACGCAGCGACCTCATCCCCGCCCTGAACCGATTGAAAATTGCCCTCGTCGCCACGATCATCTGCGGCGCGGCGGCTTGGGCGATCTACACGGACGCCCCCTTCGTCGGCGTTATCGCCCTGGCCCTGGGGGTATGGTTGTTCGTCGGCACGCTGAGCGAACTGGCCGAGCGCCTGCATTTGTTCCGTGAACCCTTTGAAGCAAGTCTCCGCCGTCTCAGACGCATGCCGCGCGCCACCTGGGGCATGACCCTGGGCCACATGGGTCTGGCCATTACGATCATCGGCATGGCCGGCGCCGGCGCCTGGACTCAGGAAAGTATCCAGGTGATGAAACCGGGCGAGAAGGTCGAGATCAGCGGCTACACCTTCGTTTTCGAGGGTGCGAACACCGGCAAGGGGCCGAATTACAGTCTCGTCACCGGCAGCTTCAAGGTGACGCGGGATGGTGCCGAAGTCACCACCTTGAATGCGGAAAAGCGCCTCTATAACGTCTCCAAGATGCCGACCACCGAGGCCGGCATTCACACGACCTGGCGCGGCGATCTCTATGCCGTCATCGGTGATCCAGAAGGCACCGACGGCGCTTTCGTGACGCGTCTTTACTTCAATCCGCTGGTGGTCTGGATGTGGGTCGGCGCCCTGATCATGGTCTTTGCCAGTGCACTCAGTCTCACCGACCGGCGCCACCGGGTCGGCGCGCCGCATCGCCAAGCACACCCGGCGGCGATCTCCGGCGCTCAGAAGGCTTGAGAACCGAAGCCATGAAAAAGCGCCTCCTTTACTTGCTTCCACCACTCATCTTTGTGGTATTGGCCGTATTTTTCGCCGTCGGCCTAACCAAGGATCCGAGAAAGCTGCCGAATATGCTGAAAGGCAAACCGGTGCCGGAATTCGCCTTGAAGCCGATCAAAAACCGCGATGACAAGGGATTTGCCAGCACGGATCTCAATGGCGGCGTTTCCCTGGTCAACGTCTTTGGTTCGTGGTGTGTTGCCTGCCGCATCGAACATCCCTTCCTCATGGAAATCAAACGCGCAGGCCGTGTGCCGATCCACGGCATCGACTGGCGCGAGGAAGATCCCGACGCCGGGCCGAAGTGGTTGATCAAACATGGCGATCCTTACACCCTTGTTGGCGACGATCCGAATTCCAAGGCCGCCATCGCCTTTGGCGTCACCGGCGCGCCGGAAACCTTCATCGTCGATAAGGCCGGCGTGGTCCGTTTCAAGTACGTTGGCCCGCTCAATCCCAAGATTTGGGACACAACGATCCAGCCGGTGCTCGATGAGCTGGGCAAGGGAGGGCTGTAAATGCGACGGTTTGTCATAATCGCGATACTGCTCGGCGCCTTCACGTTCCCCGCCGGCGCGGTCAATCCCAGCGAGATGCTCAAAGACCCGGTGCTCGAACTGAGGGCGCGGGAGATCAGCAAGCACCTGCGCTGCGTGGTTTGTCAGAACCAGTCGATCGATGATTCCGATGCGACCCTGGCCAGGGACTTACGGGTCCTTGTCCGCGATCGCCTGATGACCGGCGCCAGCGATACCGAGGTCATCGACTACGTGGTCTCCCGTTACGGTGATTTTGTCCTGCTCAAACCGCCGTTTAAGTTGGCCACCATGGTACTCTGGTTTGGGCCAGGATTGATCTTGCTGTTGGCACTGCTTGCCATGGTCAATTTCTATCGGCGCCAACAGCGGACCGCCCGCGCCGCCACGCCGCCACCCTTGAGTGACGACGAACGCCAACGCTTCGATGACCTGATGAAGGACGACGCACCGTGAGCGGGCTTTGGATTACAATCGCCGCGATCTCCGTCTTCGTCGCCGCCGGCATCGCCTGGGCCATGACCCGAGCCGGATCGGGACAGGTGGCGCGGCGGGCCGACTATGATCTCAGCGTGTTCAAGGATCAATTGGCGGAGGTCGATCGCGATTTGGAACGCGGTGTCCTCGGCGAAACCGAAGCGAAGGCGGCCAGAACCGAGATCGAGCGCCGCATCCTGGCCATTGCCGACGACAAGGATGGAGACGGCGCCCCGGCCCCCGGCACATCGAAATTCCGTCCCAGCACCTTGGCCATCAGCCTGCTTATTCCGGTTGCCGCCGTTGCTCTCTACCTCCATCTCGGCGCCCCCAGCGTACCCAACGCCCCCTACGCGGCGCGCAACATCGCCGCTGAACAGAAAGTCACCGAAGACAGCCAGCGGGCCGGCGAAATGGGAAAACTGGCGGCCAGTCTGGCCAAGCGCCTGGCAGTCGAACCAAACAACATCAAGGGCTGGTTGTTGCTCGGCCGGTCCTATCTGGCGCTGAACCGCGATGAGGATGCCGTCGCCGCCCTGAAGAAGGCGCACGATCTGAACCCGGCAAATACAGAGATTACCGTGGAGTACGCGGAAGTGATGATCCTCGCCAACAGGCAGCGGATCAACGATGAAGCCGCGGCGCTGCTCACCCAGGTCGCGAAAGCCGAACCGTCGAACCCCCGCGCTCTCTTTTATCTCGGTCTCCGCAAGGCGCAGCAAAGTGACCTGAAGGGCGCGCTGCAGGATTGGGTCAACCTCGTCGCGCTGTCGCCGAAAGGTTCCGCCTGGTTGCCCTCTGTTCGCCAGCAGATCGCCGCCGTGGGCAGGGAATTGGGCGTCGATCCGGCATCGGTCGAACCGACGGTCAAACCAGTCGCCGCGGCTGCGCCGTCGATGCCATCGTCGTCACCCGCCGGTCCCAGCGCCGATGACGTCAAGGCTGCGGCGGAGATGAGTGCCGACGATCGCAACGAGATGATCCGGGGCATGGTGCAACGCCTCGCAGATCGTCTAAAGGAAAATCCGGACGACCTCGCCGGCTGGCAGCGGTTGCTCAAGGCCTATCGTGTCCTGGGTGACGAGAAAAAGGCCGCCGAGGTTGAGGCCCGGATCAAGGCGTTGCAAGAACGCCCTGCGGCATCACCACCACCCCAGCCCACTCAGGAGCAAGTCGATGCGGCAGCGGGCATGGGCATCAAGGATCGCAACGAGATGATTCGGGGCATGGTGCAACGCCTCGCAGATCGTCTGAAGGAAAATCCGGACGACCTCGCCGGCTGGCAACGGTTGCTTAAGGCTTATCGCGTCCTGGGTGACGAGAATAAGGCCGCCGAGGTTGAGGCCCGGATCAAGGCATTGACGCAGTAACGACGGAGACGACGTTCCATGAGCGCTTTCAAGACCATTGATGATCTCGATACCCGTGGAAAACGGGTCTTGGTCCGCGCCGATCTCAATGTGCCGATGCGCGACGGCAAGGTCTCCGATGCGACCCGTATCGATCGGTCCTTGGCGACAATACGGGACTTAACCGAGACCGGCGCGAAGGTCATCGTCATCTCTCATTTCGGCCGGCCGAAGGGTCAACGCAGTCCCGAACTCTCGCTGAAGCCCATTGCCGCGGCGCTGGCCGAGGCCGCCGGTCAGGATGTCGCCTTTGCCGCCGATTGCATCGGCCCGGACGCCGAACACGTCATCGATGGCATGGCCGATGGAGATTTGGCGCTACTTGAAAATTTACGTTTCCACGGCGCCGAAGAAAAAAACGACATGGAATTCGCCGGCAAACTGGCGGAACTCGCCGATATTTACGTCGACGACGCCTTTTCCTGCGCGCATCGGGCGCACGCCTCAACCGAGGCCATTACCCATTTGCTGCCGAGCGCCGCGGGACGGTTGATGCAGTCCGAACTCGTCGCCTTGACCGACGCCCTCGAGAACCCGGACCGCCCCGTCGCCGCCGTCGTCGGCGGCGCGAAGATTTCAACCAAGATGGAAGTGCTTGGTCATCTCGCCTCGAAAGTCGATCAATTGATCATCGGCGGCGGCATGGCCAATACCTTCCTGCACGCCCAAGGCGTCAATGTCGGGGCATCACTTTGCGAAGCCGACATGGCGGATCAAGCCCTCGCCGTCATGGACGCCGCCGCCGCTACCGGCTGCGAAGTGGTGTTGCCCGTCGATGCCACCTTTGCCAAGGAATTCAAGGAAGGGGCGGCCAGTCAAAGTGGCCCCGTCAATATGGTCCCCGCCGACGGCATGATCCTCGATGTCGGCCCGGCCAGCATCGACGATCTGATGCAACGCCTGGCGACCTGCAAGACGGTCGTCTGGAACGGTCCCCTGGGTGCCTTTGAAATATCGCCCTTTGATACCGGCACCAATGCCGTCGCCCGCGAGGCGGCGCGTTTGACGAAAGAGGGCGCGCTTCTCAGCGTTGCCGGTGGTGGTGATACGGTCGCGGCACTAGCCAATGCCGGCGTCGCCGATGCCTTCTCCTACGTGTCGACGGCCGGCGGCGCCTTCCTGGAATGGCTTGAGGGTAAGACCCTGCCGGGTGTCGCGGCGTTGAAGAGCGCCGATTAGGCTTTCCGGGGCGGCATGCCGGGCCAGGACTGTTCACCCGCCTCGGGTGCCTGACGGTGCGTCGGTTGCGGCGGCGTCAGCTGATTTTGCCGGGGCGGATTTATCTTCGCCATGACGTCGTCCAGCATATTCTGCAGATACTGAGACTGCGAAAGCAGTTTGTTGGTGGCGTCCAAGGCCTGCGTCGACGCGGTCGAGGCGATTTCATGAGCGACCGCGTTGACGTTCTCCATGGACAGCCGAACCGCCTGCAAGGTGCGCTCGGCGCGTTCGGTTGAGTCGCGGATCGCGTCCAGCCGGCCGCTGGTCAGGGGATCCCCATCGAGCGCCGCGCCGCCGCCCTGGGCATCATCGGAATTGAAAGGAATGAGGTTTTCCGCGCCCGCACCTGTACCCGTCGGGCCATAGTCTCGCGGTGTCGAGCGAAAGGCCAAAAGATTGATCTGATCGCGCACGGCTGTGACTAGATTTCCCAAAATCTCGATTTGCGAGGTCGCCTCGCCGAGCGATCGGAGCAAGGCTTCCGTGCGCTCCACATCATGCGCGGCGGCCGTCACATATTCGCTGAAATGGGTGAGCTGCTGTGAGATTGACGATATCGGCCCCGCCGCCGAGGCCTGACCGTGAGCCGGCGGCATGGGGCGCATCGGTTCGCCCGGCGCCGTTCCTGGATGGGCATGGGCTTGCGGTTGCGCCTGCGGAGTTGCCTCGGGTTCGGACGGTATGGGATCGGGCGCTTCCAATTCCGCCCTGAGCGCCGCCGTCGCGGCATCGGCGGCGGCCTGCACCTTGCGCTCGGCCTCGGCGCCGGCCTGTTCCAGCTTGGCTCTCATTTGCTCAAGCTGCTGGCGCAACACGTCGGCTTCGCCGAGATCATCGAGCCATCTTTCCAAGGCCCGAGCGATCTGTCCGGTCGAATCACGATTACCACGGGCCGGTATCAAGGTCCCCTTATCACCGGCAGCGACCCTCGCGGCGGCCACGGCCAGAGACCGCAAAGGCGCGATGACGCTGCGGAACAAAAGCAATCCGGCGAAGATAAACCAAAGCAGTATGCCGGCCGTCGACCCGGCCAGGGTATAACGCGCGAAACTGCGCGCCCGGTCCAATTGACGCGCCGTCGCCCGGTCCAAATCGGTCGCAAAACGCTCAAGGGCCGCCGTACTGGGTGCCACATATGCAAGGATCTCGCCGAACCGGCGGCGCTCATTCTCCAAGGCAAAGCGGCTGTTGATGGTCGCCTTCAAATCCGTTTCATGCGCTTTCAGGAGATTTTGGAGTTTCGGTTTTTGTTTGGCGGAAATCGCCGAAACCTTGAGGAAAGCGAACAAAGTCCGGTAACGCTCGCGAATTTCCTCGACACCCTGCGGTGATCCGGTTCTGAGTGTCTCCTTGCCTTGTTTGATAATCCTTGCGATCTGGTCGGATAGGTTGGCAAAACCAGCCTTCTTAAATCCCTGCTGCAATTGATCCGTCAGGTTCTGCAACCTCGGAGAAATACCGGAATCCGTCGATAATCCCAGCGCCTCCTCGGCGGTAACGAACTGCGAGAATTGTTGCCCGTATTGAACCAGACCGTCGCGGAGCGTCGCGATATGCTGGCGCACGGATGCGGCCTGCGGAAACTGGTAGAGACCGTCGAGAGCCGTACCGACGCGGCCGAGTTCGTCGGAAAACTCATCGGCAAGCTCGCGCTTGTGATCCAAGACATATGTTTTTTCGAGGACTTCGGCACGTGCCAGGCTGGATTGAACCCGAGTCATCAAAGTGCCCACATCGCGCGCCGCACGCCAGTCGTCGATGGCCGTGACGATCCTATTGTCGACATAGATGTAAATCATGCCGATGGAAATCAGCGCGATAAAACCAAGCATCCAGAACATGGTTGAGCGCGTACCCAGCCGCAAGCCGCCAAGAAACGTGCGCTCGGCAATGCCCTCGCCTTTCAGGTCGAGAAACTGATGTTCAAGATCGGACTGTTCCGCCATGCGTCTTTATACGTCCCTGAGCTTCTAATCCCGTCGGCCTTTAGATCCGATCAGGCAGGCAACTTATCACTCTCATTAACCCGCGAGAATACATGTTTTTCAATCGTTTACACAAATTAACATGTGGGGGGCTGTCGATTCGCGATTTCCCTGCTAAACTTATCTGGTGATTTAGGCTAAATACGGTGAATTCGAGGCCGCAAATGGCTGATGAACTGACAACACCAATCAATACCGATTCAACGACCCAGGCGCTTCGCCAGGCCATCCGTCGTGATTTGGCGGCGGCAAAGCAAGCCGATGAAGCCCACCTGAAAGATGAGCCGCAAGAACCGGTTGAGACTGAGCACGCAGGCTCGGAAACGCCCGAACGCGGTCAAAACGTCGATATCACCGTTTAACAATTGCACCCGCCGCAGCCGTCCCGGTCTTGCCTTCCGCCTCTCGGCTCGCCACATTGTCGGCTATGAATGATTCAGCAAAAGCCGGCCCCTCGGTCAAATTGATCCCGGAAGGCGATGACCGGCTGCGGCTGACTTGTCCGGACTGCGGCTATATCGCCTATGAGAACCCGAAAATCGTCACTGGCGTGGTGTGCACATGGGAGAACCGGGTGTTGCTATGTAAGCGCGCCATTCAACCCCGGCTTGGATATTGGACCTTCCCGGCCGGTTATATGGAGTTGAACGAGACCATCGCCGAGGGGGCCGCCCGTGAAACCTGGGAGGAAGCCCGGGCGCGGGTGACAATCACCGGTGTCCTCGGCATTTACGAAATTCCGCGCATCTCCCAGGTCTACGTGATCCACAAAGGCGAAATGGTGAGCGATGAGTTCGCCCCCGGTCCGGAAAGTGAAGCCGTGGAATTGCTCGAATGGGACGACATCCCCTGGGATGAATTGGCTTTTCCCAGTGTGACATGGGGCCTGAAGCATTTCCGTGCCGGCGGCGAGATGACCTTCGTCCGCCACCCGGAAAATCCAACAAAGTAAAATTTTTCGCTGAATCCCCCATTGAATCCTGAAGAGTCAGTCTGTTTTTGAGATTCCGTTAACCTTTGGCGCTTAAGTTGGGCGACTATGACGGATGCATTAACATTCTCGAACACCGACGTCGCCGGTTCATCACGCCGCGCCAGCGGATATCAGGCCGAAGCCGTGCGCGAGGTCCAGGCCCGCGCCGCGAACACGGATCAAAAGCAATCCGACGCCGAGCGGCGTGGATTGCGCCGTCTCAATCAGATCCTCGATAACAACCAGCCGCTGCGCGACGACGTACCGCGCGGCTACCATCTCAACATCAAAGTTTGAGCCTCCGGAACTTCCTGCAAACTTTTGCGCTGGCAATCTTGGCGGCGACCTGGTTAGCCGGCTCGCCGGCCGGCGCCGCCGATTTAACGGTCATGGTCACGCATCTGCGGAGTGACGACGGCGATGTCCATATGGCGATCTACGACACGCCGGAGAAATTCCCTGACAGCGACGGCATGCTGAAAGAAGTAAAGGTGCCGGTCTCCGGTAAGACCGCGCAGACCACTTTCAGGAATTTGCAGCCGGGTGCCTACGCCATTGCCGTTTACCACGACGAAAACGGCAATCATGAATTCGATCAAGGTCTGTTCGGCATACCGTTGGAGGATTATGCGTTTTCAAGCAATGCGAAAGCCTTCTTCGCACCGCCGAGTTTCAACGAAGCGGCTTTTCAACTCGCCCAATCGCGCTCAATCGACATTCCTATGAATAGCGGCCCGCCGTGACATCCGTAGATCAGCAATTTTGACTGCAACCGCCCGAAATCGTGTAGCTTTCCGCCATCTCGAATGGAAACGCATCGGTGCCGTTTTTCGCCAGGCCCGACAAGGACGCCTGCTTGGCGGGATCCGGCGCGGTATTCAATTCGCGGTTTAGAGGACGGAAATTGCGGTTCACGCCGCGCACGCCAATGCCTCTGATCACATCTTCAATCTGCGCTTCCGAGAGATTGCCGTTCTGTTTGGTGCAATAATAGCCAAACATCACTTTGTCGGGTCGCAAGAGCGGATCATCACCATGCGTATCCCACTCCGCCGTAAAGGCGATGCATGAACGCTGGTCAGTGGCGGAAATAAAGGGCCGCACCCAAAATCCGGTCCAGCCCGGATTGTAAACAGCGGCTTCCATCGACTTGACCGGCTTATCCTTGAAAGCATTCCACAATTTGATCACGTCGGGCGTTGTCAGATTGAAATTCACCGCGACGGTATCAAGATAGAAGTGCCGGGCTTGGACCAGAACCATTTCGGCACGGGCATCGCCTTTCTCGAACAAGGCATATTCCTGACGCTGGAACATATGAAGATGGGTCACCCGTTTCGGCTCCATGCCTTTGAAACCACCGCCATCCAGTACGATCAGTCCGTCTCGGGCGTCGACATCCCGATAGCCCTCAATGGCGCCGGGAGGCGTTGTACATGCAGCAAGAAGGGTGATCGCTCCCAATATCGGAAAAATCAACCGTTTCGAGATCTTGCGCATCGCCAGGCTCCAATTGTTATTCGTCCCGTCATTATATCACAATCACCGGATTGCGCCCGTCACAGGCGGGTGAAGCAGGTGTGAAACATCACTTCAAACACACACGGTCAAAATGCCGAGAACCCTTCCAGGAAGGCCAATTCCTTGGGCGTGCTTTCCCGCCCCAAAGCCTCGTTCCGGCCCGGAAACCGTCCGAACCGCGATGCCACGTAATAATGCTCGAGAGCATAGCGGTAGTAATGATCATCTTCCATGGAACCGATCAATTCAACGGACCGCACCTGCATGTCCATATCCTCGCTATGCTCGAAGGGCAGATATATAAACATGCGGCGGTGCGTGCCCAGCCCTTTGTCGAAGCCCATCTCAACGGCGCGCTTGGCAATGTCGAGGGCGACGTGATCATGGACGAAGGCATCCGCCGAGCCGCGGCAAAGGTTCCGGGGAAACTGGTCGAGGAGGATGCACAAGGCCAGACAGCCGGCCATGCTAGCGCGCAGTTCATCCAGTTCACCGGCCGCCGCCGCCCTAACATCGGCTGCAAAGCCATCGCGGATGGCTTGATCGAAGGCATCGTCCTTAACGAACCATTCCATACGGGCTTCGCCTTCAGCGGCGAGGTCCGGCGACGGTTCACCAAACCAGAACGACAACACCCGTGAGACAACATCCATCGCTTCAGTCCTCCATCGGTTTTTGACAAACCGCCCATCAACCGTACCATGCCACGGTCAAATATGGAGATACCAGCATGTCCGAACAAGAGGCTCTCGAAACCTGGATGCGGCGTTTTCAAGGTGTCGCGCCGAAGGATGCCGTCAGCGATCCGTCGCGCTCATCGGGCATGAGCGATCTGGTGCAAAATCACCTTGCCGACATACCTTTTGATTCAGAGCACGCCGGTTACGTCAAACTCCTGCATGCCTTGGCGCCGAAAGAACTCAACGATGAGTAGCCATATCCATCAACTCAGCCTAACCGAGGTGGCTGATGCCATCGCCACCGGCAAATTATCCTCCGAAGAAGTGACCGCCGCCGCCTTGGACCGTCTGCAAGCCATCGGCCCCGGCCTCAACGCCGTCCAGGACATGGATCCGGACGCCGCCTTGGCCGATGCCCGCCAGGCCGACAAGGCGCAGGCCCGGGGCGATCGCCGAGGCCCTCTGCACGGTGTCCCCCTGGCGCACAAGGACATGTTCTACCGGGCCGGCCGGGTTTCCGGTTGCGGCTCGAAAATCCGCGCGGACTTCATCCCCGATCATACCAGCCGGGCACTGACAGGCCTGGACGCCGCCGGGGCCCTCGATATCGCCCGGCTCAACATGGTTGAATTCGCGCTCGGCGTCACCGGGCACAACGAAATCACCGGCCATGTCCGCAATCCGTGGAATACGGAATACATTACCGGCGGCTCATCGAGCGGTTCCGGTGCCGCCGTCGCGGCCAGGCTGGTCTATGGCGCGCTCGGCTCGGACACCGGCGGCTCCATTCGTTTCCCCTGTTGCTGCAACGGTGTCGTTGGCATGAAACCGACCTGGAGCCGGGTCAGCCGATACGGCGCCATGCCGCTGTCGAAGTCTCTCGACACCATCGGCCCCCTGACCCGCACGGTGCGCGACAATGCGCTCATGTTTCAGGCCATCGCCGGCCAAGACGCCAATGATCCGACGTCAAGCCCGCTGCCCGTTCCCGATTATCTGGCGACACTTTCGGATGGTGTTCGGGGCCTCCGCATCGGTGTCCCGGAAAACTACTTTTATGAACCTGTTTCACCGGAGATCGCGGCCCTGGTCCGCGCCAGCCTCGCGGTATTCACCGATGCCGGCGCCGAGCTGGTGACCGTGACCTTGCCGGACGACTTCGGCGACACCAATTTTCTGACCAGCCTGATCACCGCCACCGAGGGCGCCGCACTGCATCAAGATTGGCTGCAGACCCGGTTCGAGGATTATGGCCAGCAGACCGGGGCGCGTTTCATGACCGGCCTGACGACGCCGGCGACGCGCTATATCCAGGCCCGCAATCTCCGCGCGCCCATGCTGGCGGCGTTCAATGAGGCCGTATTCGAGAAGGCCGACGTCCTGCATGCGCCGGTGATGATTTCGGCACCGCCGAGCATCGGGGAATCGGATACGGCGGCCAATCCAGGGTTCATGAACGCCATCACCGCCATGGGACATTGCACCCGGCCGGTGAATTACCTGGGCCTGCCGGCACTCACGGTGCCTTGCGGGTTCACGGATGGCGGTCTGCCGACGGCTTTCCAGTTGATCGGGCGGCCTTTCGATGAAGCGACGTTGTTTCGGGCCGGCGAAGCTTATCAGCACGACACGGATTGGCATACGAAATCACCGAACTAAACGATGTTCGGCGCCTCGGGCATGACAAACGGCCGGACTTGTTCGAAGGCGCCGGCGGCGCGCATGACCAGCGGGTCGGCGTAGCGCGGGCCGACGATCTGCATACCGACGGGCAGGCCTGCCGTGGTAAACCCGCATGGCACGCTGGCCGCCGGTTGGCCGGTCAAGTTGAAGGGGTAGCTGAACGGCGTCCAATCCATCCATCGTTTCTCGCCGGCGCGGCCGGAAAGCTCCTGGCCGGCCTCAAACGCCGGAATGGGGAGGGTCGGCGTCACCAACAGATCATAGGTCTCGTGGAACAGGTTCATCTTGCGGCCCAGTGCCGTGCGGGCATCGACGGCATCCATGTAGTCGTCGAGAGAGAAACCACGCCCCTCCTCGGCGATCTCGACAAAACCCGGGTCAAGTTCGTCCCAGCGGTCTTCCGGCAACTTGTCCAATTGCCTGGCGGCGCCGCCGTACCACAGCTTCTGGAACATGTCTTGGGGATCGTCGAAGCCGGGGTCGACCTCTTCAATCGTCGCACCCTGCTCTTCCAGAACTTTCACGGCATCGGCGACGATTTCGGCGACTTCCGGATCGACCTCGGCAAACCCCAAGGTCGGTGAGAACGCGACGGTCAGATGCCGCACACCCAAATCCAAGCCGGTGCGGAAATCCCAGGGATCATAAGGCAATGCAAACCAGTCACGCGGATCGGGCTGGACCATGACGTTCATCATCATCGCCGCGTCCTCGACCGTCCGGGTGAGCGGCCCGATATGGCTGAGCGTACCCATGGCGCTTTCCGGAAACACCGGGACCCGGCCGAAGGTCGGCTTGAGCGCGAACACGCCGGTGAAGCCAGCCGGAATTCGTACTGACCCACCGCCGTCCGTGCCGACATGCAGCGCCCCCATGCCCAACGCCGCCGCCGCCGCCGCGCCACCGCTCGATCCGCCCGGCGTCTTCGATGTGTCCCAGGGGTTGCGGGTAACGCCGGTCAAAGGACTGTCGGTGATGCCTTTCCAGCCGAATTCCGGCGTCGCCGTACGGCCGAGGATAATCGCGCCGTGCTCGCGCAACCGGGCCACGGCGGGCGAGTCGAAGCGCTCGCGTGGGTTGTCCTGGGTCAGTTTCGAGCCGCGTCCGCAGACTTGGCCTTTGACCAGCATGATATCCTTGATGGATACCGGAATACCATCGATGAGCCCGCGCGGCTCGCCGTTCATCCAGCGCGCTTCCGATTCCGCCGCTGCCGCCAGCGCCGCCTCCTCATCGATATGGCAGAAGGCATTGACCGCATCGTTGACGCTGTGCATGCGGGCCAGGACAGCCTTCGTCACCTCCAATGGCGACAAAGTTTTCCACTCATAAAGCTCTATCAGCCGTGTCGCCGGCAAATAGCACGCACTGGTATCATCTTTGTCGGTCATGGCGCTATGCTGTCCCCTTTATTATTGACAGGATCATAGCAGCGCATCGGCCGAGGCAAACCGATTTTTTACGCGCCGAACCTAGCCGTCCGCGTCGTCGCCATCGCCGACATTCAAAAGGCGGCGGATTTCCGTGATGCGGGCTTCCTCGGCCGGTTCCGTTTCGCCGTCGGCGGCGCTGACGGCAATGCAGATACCGACGATCAGTTCGGCGCTTTCGCGGTTTGCCGCCACCTTGCCGACAACATCAAGGGCCTGCGCCAATCCGTCTTTCTGATCGGCGGCGATGTCCTTGCAGAAGGCATCGAAGCGCTCCAGAGCGGCGTCCGCGTCGACGTTCAGCAGATTGAGAAGGTCGAGGGAGTTCAATGTTTGGACCACATGTCCACGCTCCTCCGCCTCGATTTCACCGTCGGCGGCGGCGATCAGAGCCGAAGCCGCGATGATCGCCTCCAGCAACTCGTGGTTCTCCCGGGTCTCGTCGTCGCCGCTCAACAGAACCCGGACATTCTTCCAGAAGCCTTCGGCAAAGAAATCCTTCACCCGGCCGGCCAGTTCATTGATGATCTGCTGCTTCTCGGTCTTGTTCGATTGCCGCGCCAATTCGCGCAGATAGGCGGCGTGACCGATTTCGTAGGTTTCCGCCCGTTGCGCCGCCACGGTTTCCAGACTGGTCGCGAATGCCGGGTCGGCATCCATAAGCCGGTTGACCGCATCGGCTGGAATTTCATAGACCACGCTGATCTGCGTCGCCTGGGCGGTACTCCGCGACGGCGCACCGGAAACCGCCCCGGCCATGCCGAAAACGTCCCCGCTGGTCAGTTCCGTGCCGACATAGGCCTGACCCGCGCCGTCGGTCAGCACCATCGCGACGCGCCCCCGCGCGATCACGTAGAGAGCGCCGCCCGGACTGCCGCTTTCGCAAATGATATCGGTGACGCCAACGTCATGGCGGCGGAGCGACGCCGTGAAGTCATTGAGCACGTCGCTGGAAAGCTCCGCCAATAGCTCCGTGCCGGCCAGATGATCGCGGATTTCCTCCGGCGTTTCGCTCTGCCGCGCCGACCAGGCGTGTTCATCGAAACGTCCCCCCGGTCCGGCGAAACGATGATTGAGGCCGGGCTGGATGCCATGGCGGCGCAATGCGGTCCAGATCGCCTGATGCGCCTCGTTCCACGACGGCCACCAATCCGCGTCGCGGCTGATATACCAAAGTGCCCGGTACTCGATGCCCAGGTCCGTATATTCGCGCACGTGCACCAGCGGCGCCGGGTCGTTCAGGATAAACCGGGCCCGGCGCAGATGCTCCGTGGTTACATCGATGACGTGGTCGGGTGGGGCCGAAAACTCAACGGTGAAAATCACAGCCCGGCGATACAATGGTTTCGGCAGCGAATAGTTGGTGAACTTGGCGCCGGCCATCTCAGAGTTCGGAATGACGACGCTGCTGCCGGATTTCGGCTCCATGATCGAGACGCAGCGCCAATTGATGTCGGAAACGCGTCCAAAGGTATCACCGACACGAACGATATCGCCCTTCTTGACGCTCCGCGCCACGTTCAAGGAGATGCCGGCGAACAGTTCGGCCAGCGTCGACTGCGCCGAATAGCCGAGGATGAAGGCGAAAGCGCCGGACATGGCGGCGATGGCGGTGATAGATTGGTCGTAAACAAAATGCAAAACCGCCATGATCGCGGCCAGATAGACGAAGACCTGGACGAAGTCCGTAAGCAGGCGCGGCACCGTGGGTTGACCATCACCGGTTTGATTGGTTCGCCATACATACCGGTTCAGGAAGCCCGTAATGGTGAAAGCCAGGGAAAACCACAGCAAGCTGGCCAACACGCGACCCGTATCATCGGCGTAAGTGCCGATCCTCAGGAATGCCATGATGGGTTCGTGGAAACCATAGGTCAGGGCAAAGAGAACGATGAACTGGAGCCCCAGGATCGCCTGATTGCGGCGCCGGCCGAATATCATGCGAAGCGCGGTGCGGAACACCAGCGCCGCGATGGCCAGAATAATAATAAATCCGACGGCGGAAACGACTTGTTCGGCGTTGTTCAAGTTCACGCTTCCTCAGTGGTTTTGCGGTGCGTCCTAAGCGCGTGTGTTTGAATAATACCGTATCCCATGCGCCCTGAAACTCAGGTATATACCTTAGATTCCCCCTCGGTGGAAACTCGGCCGACAGACGCCAATGCTTATTTTTTGACCTTCAGCCAATAATCGGCCCAATGAAGGGGCGTTTCATCGGTCAAATTCAGGTTTTCAACTTGATGATCCGCCGCCCGGCCAACCGTGTCCGCCTCAGGTTATCGCCGTGATACTTGGTAAAAATCTCCCCCAGCGCACCGCTGTCAACCAGCGCCGACAGTCCAATGGTCAAGCGTTTCGCCAATTCGGGCCGCTTCGGCGTAACGAAAAAATATGTCGGCTGCGGCAGATAAAGTCCGCCGCGAACGCGATCGCCTTCGTCATCTCCAAGGGCGACGGGGTTTTCCATTCATAAAGTTCGACAAGCCGCGTCGCCGGAAAATAACACGCGTTCGTATCATCCTGATCGCTCATGGTGCTGCACTGTCCCCGATATTGTTGCATTGATCATCGCGGTGGTGAGGCCGCAGCGACCCGATTTTTTGTTGCGATCCGGGCGTGGCATGTCAACATTCAAACGCGGTGAAGTTGGCCAACAGGATATCCCGATGCCTCAAAAGCCAGAGCTCTCTGGACGCCCCCGACAGATCGTGAGCCTTCGCGATCTCATCTTCTTCGTTCTTTTTTGGGCGGGACTTGCTGCGCTTTTCATCCATTTTGACACTTTCGAAGCCGTTGAGGCATTCACGCGCCGATATGAAAATTACGAAGTCGATGAACTTATCTTGGCGACCGTCGCCGGCCTGGTCGCGTTCAGCGTTGTCATCCTCATCGCGGTCCGGCGGCACTTTCAGGCCTATCAGCGCGAGCTCGAATATCGTCGCAAGGCTCAGATTAACCTGCTTTCCATTCAGGGGCGTCTCCAAGCCATCGTCGACAACGCCCCTGGGGAGATTTACCTGAAAGATCCGGAAGGCCGGTATTTGCTGGTCAATGATAA
>Ga0315336_1004212_pt1 | contig 17467 bp, 9 predicted proteins | sample ASW5metaG_FD_204512 | JGI IMG/M metagenome (GOLD analysis project Ga0315336, IMG submission 204512) | Ammonia-oxidizing marine archaeal communities from Monterey Bay, California, United States - ASW #5 | ecosystem: Environmental > Aquatic > Marine > Intertidal zone | place: USA: California... | reverse complement strand
CCAACCGGCTCGGATGCGGCGTGGCCCAGGGGTACGGCATGACCGAGCTGTCGCCGGTTTCCCACGCGGTTCGCGACGGGGACTACAAGGCGGCGTCGGTGGGAACGCTGGTCGCCGATACCGAAGCGCGGGTCGTCGACCCAGAGAGCGGAGAGGATGTCGCGCGTGGCAAACCCGGAGAGCTGTGGATCCGCGGCCCGCAGGTGATGAAGGGCTACTTGAACAACCCCGAGGCCACCGCGGCGACCATCGACGCCGACGGCTGGCTGCACACTGGAGATGTGGCGGAGGTGCACGACGACGGCCACACCTACATCGTCGACCGGCTCAAGGAGCTCATCAAGGTCAAGGGCTTCCAGGTTCCGCCGGCCGAGCTCGAGGCCCTGCTCATCAACCACCCCGAGGTCGGAGATGTCGCGGTCATCGGCGTCCCGGACGAGGCGGCCGGCGAGTTGGTGAAGGCGTTCATCGTGCGCGCTCCGGGCTCGGAGGTCGGCGCCAAGGCGCTGCAGGACTTCGTCGCCGAGCACGTCTCGACGTACAAGCGGGTGAGCATCGTCGAGTTCATCGACGCGATTCCAAAGTCGGCGTCGGGCAAGATTCTGCGGCGTGAACTGCGGTCCTGAAACGTCGCACCCGCGAAATGCACACAGTGTGCATCTGCACCGGGAGAGACAATGCAATTCCACCCTGAAGCTTGCTTATCGGCGACGGTGATCGAACGTGGTCGAGAGCCGTCGCCTAGAGGCCCCAGACGCCCGGAGCTAGAGGCATGTGGCGTCTGGTTCCCCAACTCGTCGCGTTGTTCTCGACCCTCGCCAGCTCGGCACTGGTGGGAGCTGACAAGTTGCTGACATAGCCGGGGGTGCGGGTCGACAGCGATCGTAGCATTGTGAAGCCGTGTTCGACTGGCTACGAAAACTCTTCTCGCGTCCCCCCACTCCCACCCCGACCCAGATTCCCTTCCAGCCCCGCTACCAGCGGGAGGAAGTCGCTGTGGAAGAGGAGGGTGAGGACATCAGCGTCGAGGCCATGCTGATGGTCCAGGCCGCCATTGCCCGCATGGATGGCGACTACGAGTCCAGCATCGCCTGAGAGCTACTCTCTGGGTTCTCTCAAACGAATATCGCATCGCGCCATGTCGCACTCGGCCAGGTTGTCGAGACAGGAGACCAGGGTGCGCGGCCAACGATTGCACGCTTTCATACACTGTGGTGCGTCGATGTTGTTGCACATACCAACGAAGCGGGTGCAACTCTCCTCGCAGCCGATTCCGAGCTCCTCCTGGCCGGTCCACGCCGCACAGTGTTCGTCGGCCAGGTAGTCGTAGCGCTCGTAGAACGCCTGCCAGGTGAGCACACCCCAGATGGCGTTGTACTTCTCCAGGGCCGCCACACCTTCGTTGGGGCCGAGCAGGCCGGTGCCGTCCCAGGTGGTGTAGACGGTGTTCGTGCCCTCGTAGAGCAGGCTTCGCTCGGTGAGCGTGTTCCCGCCTCCCCACAACCCGGCGACCTCGAACCGATGCGCCACTCCGTCGATCTCGCGGCGATAGACCTCGCCTCCCTGGACCAGCGGTCACCAGTCGACCAGCAGAGGTCCGTCTCCGTATTCGTCGTGCACGAGCTCGCGGTGTTTCAGGGCCTGGATGGGGTAGGCCCGCGCGTCGACGCCGTCGAAAACGTAGAAGACACGAACGTCGTCGTCCATGATCTCCGGGTCGCAGTCCCGCATGAGCGGGTCGTCGACCGGCATGATCGAGTTGTCGGCGTTGCAGTACAGGTGGCCGTCGATCATCACCGCGTTCGGGTCCTCGTCGCAGGTCTCGTCGTATGTGGGGCCGACCCAGTCGGCGTCGGCGCCGTCGGCGGCTCCCATGTCCTCGTAGTCGAGGGGAGCGGTGTTGCAGGCGGCGACCCATAGGAGTGTGAGGGCATAGCGAATCATCTCAGTTCTCCCAGAAGATGCCGGCGGTGGCCGTGAATGCTTGACTGGTGCGCATGCCCCAGGGGACGAAGAAGGCCTTGGTGTTGATGCCGGTGCCGCTGAAGGGGCCCTCGCTGGCGGCGGCTGGCTGCCACATCAGGCCAAGACCCTGTTTGATGTACTGGGCGCGGTCGATGACCATCGGTCCCCGGTCGTACTCGTCGAGGTAGAAGCTGGGCGCGGTTCCGTCCGAGAGGGTGGCGAGCCACTCCGTCTCGACCATGAAGGCCAGCGGCTCTCCGGCGCGGATGCCAAGCTGTGCCCGGCCGGGCAATGCCGTGCTGTAGCCGCGGTTGCGCAGGCGCACACCGGTCTCGATCTGTGCCCATCCAAACGAGAGGCCACTGCCCACCGCGGCGATCATCTCGTAGTCGATGACGCCCTCGCCCAGCGGTACCCGGTCGTCGTAGAAGTCCATGTTGCCGGCCTCGGTGTTCAGGACCTCGGGGTGGTTGTCGTAGAGCGGTCCCCGCACGGCCGCCGACAGCGAGACGGCTTGAGAACCGAACTTCTTCCCGAAACGGAACCCGCCCATGGCGTCGCCCATACCGCTGTTGCGGAGGACCACATCGGGGTTGTCGCCGCGGGACCATCTCCAGCGGGAGGACACGAACCGACCGGGGAGGGACCCGTACACCTCGAACCCCGCCGGGAGTCCGATCTCGGCGTAGCCGGAGATCTCGCTGCCGTTGAAGCGGGAGGCCTCGAAGAGGGGGCCCATGGCCTCGCCGACGTAGACCTCCGACGTGCTTGGCTGGAGCGTGCCGGTCTCGTCGAACCGGTTGGCGGCGACGGTCCAGCCGTAGCCGACCTGTGCGAAGACCTTGCCCGGATCGTGAACCCAGGCGCCGGCGTGAGCGGGAGTCGCCAACGTGGAGAGGAGTGTCAGGGCACCGACTGCAAACATCACCATCTACCCCCTCAATTTCATAAACTGACCGGTCGACTAATTTATATGGACGTCTATCCTACTGCGCAACTCCCCAACCCGAATCCCGGTTGATACAAGGGCGTCATGCTGGTCGTGCCCGGTACTGTCATCGAAAGGTATGTCGTCATGCGCGAGCTCGGGCAGGGCGGCATGGCGACGGTCTACCTGGCGAAACACAGCGGTCTCGGGACCCTGCACGCCCTCAAGGTGCTCACCGTCAACTCGCCCTCAGTTCAGGATCGACTCATCCAGGAGGGGCGGATTCAGGGCGCCCTGAGTCATCCACATGTGGTCAGCGTCACCGACCTGGTCGACGTTGGCGGTTCCCCCGGACTGGTGATGGAGTTCATCAGCGGGCCCTCTCTGGACCGCTTGTTGATTCGAGGGCGGCTGCCACTGGAACAGGTCGACGTCATCGCCCGCCACGTCATCCACGGAGTCGCCGCCGCCCACACCCTCGGTCTGGTTCACCGCGATCTCAAGCCCGGCAATGTGATGATCCAGGTCGTCGGCCAGCGGGTGCACGCCAAGGTCACCGACTTCGGGCTGGCCAAGGTCATCAGCGGTCCAACCACCAAAGGGGTGACCCGGTCCGGGATGGCCATGGGAACCCCGGGCTACATGGCTCCCGAGCAGGTCAAGGACGCCGCCAAGGTCGACCACCGCGCCGACCTGTGGTCGCTGGGCGCCATGCTCTACGAGATGGTGGTGGGCGTGCGTCCGTTCGGACACGGCACCATGGTGGAGATCTTCGACCTCATCCGCGCTGGTGCCTATCGGCCGGTACGGGAGGTGGCTCCACACACGCCGGAGCGGATGATTCGCGCCATCGAAGCTTGTATGAGACTGGATCCTGCCGAGCGGGTGCAGAGCTGCGAGTCTCTTCTCGCCCTCTGGGAGGATGGCGAGACCGTGTCGGCCACGCCCCCCTGGCGCCCGGAGGACCTCGAGGAGATCAAAGGCATGGGAGCCGTCGGCGTCGACAGTATTCCCAGCGCTGAATCCGCCGGAGCCACCATGACCTTTGGTCCCGGCAATGACTCATCGGCGCAGACGATGGGCAACTCACAGCAGCTTGGCGTCCTGCAATCTGCCGCGGACGCGACCACCTTTCCGGAAGAATTCGACACGCCGCGTCGGTCGTTGGCTCCGCTGTTGCTGGTCCTTCCCATCGGTGGGGTCGCGGTCGCTGCTGTCGCGCTCCTGGCAATCGTCGGTGTGGTAGCCGCGTGGTGGGTGGTGCCGCGGGGCCCAGTCGTCGAGCGCTACGCCTTCGTCGACTTTGGCCCACAAGGCCTCGTCGGTCGTCAGGTGCTTCCCGATGATGCCGAGCCGTTGCAGTGGTTCGAGGTCGCCTCCCTGGGCGGTCGGGTCGTCGACGTGAGACGTCGAGGTCGACATGGCCTGGAGCAATTCCAGCTCGTGCAAGAGGTGCCCGTCTACGACGGCGAGGCCCTTGTGGAGGTTCGCACCCTCAACCAGCTCGGGGCCGTTCAGTTCACTCGGCAGATCAGCCGGCGGGACGACGAGGTTCGAGTCCGGAACCTCGGTTCCGACGAACAGCCCACGGCTGGCCCGCTGACGGGCGCGCTGGTCGAAGTACACGTCCTCAACGACGGGGGCGCGGTGGGCGAGGTCCGCTACGAAAACGAGCGCGGCGAGGCGATGGCGACCCACAACGGAACCTGGGGCGAGCGCCGGGAGTACGACGGGCAAGGCCGGCGGACCGGTCTCATGTGGCTGGGCCGACATCGTGGCGGCATCGTCAACGCATCGGGAGTGATGCGCCAGACCTTCGCCTACGCCGACGAGCGGTGGTCCGGGCTCGTCAGTTCGGTCGAGAGCTTCGGCTGGGCTGACATTCCGGTAAGCGGCGCCTCGGGTTGTCACGTGACCGCGCATCAATACGATGGCAAGGCTCGACCAGAGCGTCTCGAATGTCGCGACGCCTCGGGCCAGCCCATGCCCGACGCGCTCGGCTGCACTGCCTGGACGTTCGAGTACGCAGAATCCGCGTCGGACCGCCGGTGTGAGCGCGATGGGCAACCCAGTCCGACCGTGGACGGGTGGGTGACAGAGACCGCGACGTACTCTGCGGACGGCGCACTGAAGAGTCTGTCGTGGTTCGATGTCGACGGCGATGCCACCGCGGGGTCCGGCGGCCTGCACGCCGTTCACTACGAGAGAGACGAGCGCGGCGCGCTGGTGGGCGAGGGGCCCTATCTCGACACCGGCGGTCAACGGGTGCTTACCCCGGCCGGTCACGGCGGAATCCGCTACTCCAACGACGAGCGGGGCCAGCTGATTCGCAAGGACTTTCTTGGGCTGTCTGGTGAGGTCAGCGCCGATGCTCGGGGCGTTGCCGTGGTGTCCTACGAGCGCAATGCGGTGGGCATCGAAGTCGCGAAGTGGTGTCTCGGGCGGACCCTTCAGCCGGTGGAGTGCCAGCCAGGTTGGCACCGGGTCGAGCGGGAGGTCGACTCGCGGGGGATCGCGCTCGTGGAAGGGTGGTTCGACGTCTCCCGCAAACCAACCGCTGGACCCCTGGGCGCCGTCAGGGTCGAGAGCACCGTCGACCCCCACGTGGGGCGATTCTCGGAGCGCCGTTATCTCGATGCGACCGGTCAGTTGACGCTGAACATCGGCGGCTACGCCATGGAGCGCCGGAGCTATGACAGCCAGGGTCGAGAATCCTCGATCCAGCTGTTTGGAGAGGACGAAAAGCCGGTCTTGGTCGAGCGGTTTGGCGGAGCGAGCCGCGAACGTCTCTACGACGCAAGCGGACACGTCGTCGAGACCGCCTGGTACGGCGTCGATGGGAAGCCGTACGGCCCGGATGGCACCGCGGTTCGGGTGGTGATCTCTCGCGACGAGCGCGGCCTGGAGACGGAGCGCACCTACTTCGGCGCCGACGGGCGACCGGCTCCGGCCAGAGAATCAGACAGTGGCGAGCTCGACCGCCTATAGTCCGTTGTCTGTTGCGACAGCGAGGACCCGGCGGAGTGAGATTCCTGGAGCCCGGCACTCAGATCGAGCGCTATGTCATCGAGCAGAAACTCGGTGAAGGCGGCATGGCGGCGGTCTATCTGGTGACCCACACCGGACTGGGAACACGCCATGCGCTCAAGGTCCTCACAACCGGATCGCGCCAGGTCCGCGACAGGCTGATCCTGGAGGGCCGGATCCAGGGAACCCTGCGCCATCCGGGCGTGGTGACCGTCAGCGACCTGGTCGACGTCAGTGGTTCGCCCGGGTTGGTCATGGAGTTCATCGCGGGTCCGTGCCTGAGCGATCTGTTGATCACGATGTCCTTCACCGTGGAGCAGGTGGACGACATCGCCCGCCAGCTGCTGCAGGCCATCATGGCGGCCCACGACCTCGATCTCGTGCACCGCGATCTCAAGCCTGGAAACCTGCTCTTCAAGATGATGGACAGCTCGGTGATGGTCAAGGTGGCGGACTTCGGCATCGCCAAGGTCCTGGCCGGTCCGAGCGCGGCCGGGGCTACCCGGTCGGGCATCGCCATGGGGACTCCGGCTTACATGGCACCGGAGCAGATCGTCGACGCGGCCACCGTCGATCACCGCGCCGACTTGTGGTCGCTGGGCGTTGTCTTGTACGAGCTCCTCTCCGGAGAGCGGACCTTTCCCGACGACAATGAGGTGGAGATCTTCGATGCCGTGCGGGCCGGTGAGTTCACTCCGCTGGAGGTCTTCTGCCCCGACCTGCCAAAGCGCATGCTCGACGCGGTCGCAGGCTGTCTTGTGGTCGATGTCGAGGCGCGCGTGCAGAGCTGCGCCGAGCTGATTCGCATCTGGGAGGCCGACGAGCCCGCGCCGCAGTCGGTCTGGTCGGCCGCCGATCTCCGTCACCTCAGGACCATGGCCCCAGTAGTCACTCCGCGGTCCTTTGATGCCACCGCCGCTGGGACGCCTCGACCGGCTAAACGCGAGCTCGACACCGGGGTTCAGGAGCATCGCGTTCCGTCGGCACCCGCGCCTCATCCGCCCGCAAAGTCCGGGGGCCGATGGGCTGCGATCCTGGGTGTCGGGGTGGTGGGGCTCGGAGCCCTCGCGCTCGGAGCGGTGACGGTGGTCGCTGGAGCGGGAGCGACGTGGTGGTCGATGCCGTCGCAGCCGGTCGTGGAGCGATTCCTGACCTTGGAGGTTCGCAACGGCGCCTTCGTGGGTGGGCAGCGCGTTCCGGACGGGGCGACGCCCATGCAGTGGTACGACCAGACCACGCTCGACGGCGTCATTCAGTCGATCGCTCAACACCGGGTGGTGGACGAGCAGATCACCCCGGTTGTTCGCGACGACTACATCTACGAGGACGGTGAACTCATCGAGGTTCAGCGCATGACGGCGCTCGACAAGCCGAAGCGCATCGAGACCCACTCCTGGGAGGGAGATGGTCTGACCGTGTGGAATCTCGATGTCGATCGCAACCCCATTCGCGGATTGAATTTTGGGGTCATTGGTGTGCGCTATGACGTCGACGACCGCGGCGTCGGCCAAGCGGTCCACTTCATCAATCTCGGCGGTAAACCGATGGCTTCGGAGGAGGGCATCTGGGGCGTCAGGTTGACTTATGATGACCAGGATCGCTTGATCGAGCGGGTGAATCTGGGTCGGAACGGCGGACAGATGGCCGACCGCAACGGGATTGTCGCCCTGCGTTTGGGATACCACGACGAGCGTTTCCCACGCGTGGACACCCGGATCAGCACGCACGGGTGGGGCGGCACGCCGGTGTTGAATCACAAGGGCTGTTTTCAAGAAGACAACGCCTATGACGACGCTGGCAATGTCTCTCTGGTCTCGTGCCTCGATGCCGACGGCGAGCCGATGTACAGCAACATCGGCTGCCACGCTCTCCGGTGGGACTACTACGAGGGGGCGTACACCAATTCCTGCGTTCGGGACGGCGAACTGGCCATCAGTCGGACCGGTGCGGCGACCACCCGGCACGAGTACGAGGACGGACGCACTTCATCGATGTCCTCCTATGACCTCGATGGGAACCCAATGGACGCCGCGAGCTCCGGGCAGCATCGGCACCGCGTGGAGCGTGACCGGCACGGGCTTGTGGTCGGGATCCATTCTTTCGAGAACGCCAAGGGTGAGCGCATTCTCAACGGACAGGGCATTGCCAGCACGCGCTACGTGCGCGACGAGTACGGCAACCACACCCGGCGCGAGGTGTACGGCCTCGACGGGGAACCGGCAGCCGAGGGCAACGGTGTCTCGACGCGGGTGACGGCTATGCGCCCAAACGGGCAGGCGAACGAGACGAGCTGCTTTGATCCGGGCGGGAGACCTGCATTTTGCACCAAAGCGTGGCACCGCCGGGTGACCGACTTCGATCGCCACGGCCGCGCGCTCTCGGCGACCTATTTCGGCCCGAATGGCGAGCCTGCGATGGGGTCCATGGGTGAGCACCGCAGTGTCGCGACGGTGAACCCCGAGGTCGGACGCTACGCCACTCGGAGCTACTTTGGCGTCGACGATCAACCGATCTTGAACGCCGACGGCTACGCGACCGAGGAGCGCACCTACGACGACCAGGGACGCGTCGTGGTCATGAAGTACCTCGGTATCGAAGGCGAGCCGGTCGTGCGCAAGGGCATCGGCGCGTCCGAGGAGGCCATCTACAGTTCGCTCGGACACTTGTTGGCCCGGGCGGTCTACGACGAGGATGGACGCCCCTGGTCTGCACCAGGCATTCCTCATCGCGTCGAGCACGAGTACGACGACAAGGGTCGGCGGGTAGAGCTCCGGCTCTTCGACAAGGACGGACAGCTGATCACAGACGACGGGTGCGCGCGCGTAATCGCAGAGTGGACCGACGTGTCGCTGGAAGTGCGACGCTGCCTGGACGCGGATGGTGAACCCTTTGCCGAGGACGTGGAGGAAGGCATGTCCGAGGTCAGCCACACCGCGTTCGACGTCCGGGGGAAGCAGGTCGGCCGCCGGCTGTTCGATCACGACGGTGACGCCGTTGTGGGCGCCGATGGCTGGCATGAAGAACGACGCGAGCTCGACCCGTACGGAGATCCGATCGTCATGCGCTACTTCGGACCCGACGGCGAGCCCTTGCGCCGTCGCGACTTCCCAGCGCGCATCACCCACACACGCGACCAGGGGAAGACGGCCGCGATCGCCTGGTTCGACGGGGATGACGCGCCGATGATCGATCCTGATTGCAAGTGTCATCGCCGCGAGATGGCCTTCGATCGCCGGGGCAAGGTCCTGTCCGAAACCCACATCGACCTCAAGGGCAACCCCATCGGCAGTCGCTAGCCAGGGCTGCGGAGGGCTGCGATCTCGTGGAACAACTGGCTCTTTTCCGTGAAACCGAGCCCTTCCACCAGCCTCACCGCCTCGTCTGCGGCCTCCAAGGCGGCCTCTTCATCTCCCTCAGCCCGCTTCATGCGCCCGCGGCGACAGGCGACACGAGCCAGTTTCGGCGGTTGATCGAGGGACCGATACTCCGTTTCGATGGCCCGCAGATCCCGCCATGCCTGCGCGCGTTCGCCGGCCACATGAAGGACTTCGGCCAGGCACTCCCGAGTGTGCATGGCATCGGAGGTCGGGGCGAAGCGGTCGTCGGCGAGTGCCTGTTCGAGCAATTGCCGGGCTGCCTCGAATCGCCCCTCCAGCATGCGCGCGTTGCCCTGCTCGGTGAGTACCGCTGCCTCGCTGAGGGGGTCCTCGATCTCGCGGAAACCAGCCAGGCTCCGGGCGAAGCACTTCTCTGCCCGCGTGTACAGCCGCATCTGGGTGTAGAGGATCCCCCGCTGACACAGCAACAACGGTGACATTCTGACGTCGACGCCAAGGAGTTCGGTAGCCTCTTCGATGGCGATCATGCCCAGGTGAAACTCGCCCTGTTCGGCGTAGAGTTCGCAGAGGTTGGCCAGGGTCCGGGCGCGGTTGATGTCGCGTGCCATGTCGCGGTCCATGTCGGCGGATTCCCTGTAGAGTTCGACGGCGGAGGGGTAGTCTCCACGCTCTGCGTGAACGTTGGCGAGGCTGCCCAGCGAGTTGGCCAACGAGGTGAGATTGTGGCTCGCCCGATGCAGCGAAATAGCCTGTTCCAGGAGGTCTTTGGCTGCATCGACATCTCGCACCTGCCGCTTCACATTGGCGAGATTGTGGAGCGCCTTGGCCAACTGCCTGGGGTCCCCGAGTTCCTCCAACAACGCGCGCGCCCGCTCACTGGTCGCGGTGGCCTCCTCCCATCGGCCCAGGGCCACCAGGGTCTGGCCGAGATGGGTCAATGCCATGGCCTCGCCGTGGCGGTCCCCTTGCTGTCTGGCCTGTTCGATGACGGGCTCGATCGCGGCTTCGGCCAACTCCCACTCGCCCCGATAGAGGTGGTAATAGGCCATTCCGGTGAGGGCCTGGGAGCGAACCCAGTCGTCCCGAAGGGTGGTGTTCAGGTCCATGGCGAGCTGCATCTGCTCGCGGCTCTCCTCGTCGTTTCTCAGCCTTTGATGCATGACACCGAGCTGTGCGTGGGCCCGCGCCCGCTCCAGATCGCCCTCCAGGAACTCGAGTGCCGCCGACATGGCCTCGCGCGCTTGCTGCGGCATGCCCACCGCGAATTGTGCGCGACCCAGCGCGTAGAGAACGCGGCCCTGGTGCTGCGCGTCTCCGCCCTCGCCCAACGATCGCGCTCGGACGAGGTGCTTGCTCGCCTCGAGGTGCTGTCCGACCTCCTGACGCTCGGTTCCAAGTTCATAGAGCAGTCCGGAACAGGTCGCCCGGTAGGCATCGATCCGATCGGCCTCCGAGACCCTGCGAACGATGCTCTCGACCAACATGCGGTGGGTGAAGGCCCACCCACCCTCGTGGGGAATTGCCAGTTGCAAGGTCTCCATTCGCTCGGGAAGCTGGAGGGGTACGGGCAGGTCGCTGCGTCTGCAGAGCTCGGTCCACTCCTCCTGATCGACGCGGTGGCCCATGACGGCGGCGAGCTCCAGGGCGCGACGTTCCGGGCGGGTGCAGCTCGCCATCAGATCTGCGACCCGGGACGACCAGAGGGTGTGGATGGCGTCGGGGATCTCGACGTTGGCGCCATCGCGCAGTTCGAAACCGTCCTCACCGACGACCAGAAGGCCACGCTGGACCCAGTCCCCGACGAGCTGAACGGCGAAGAGCGGGTTTCCAGCCGTGCGCTCCTCGACCTCGGCGGCCAGACCCTTGCGAAGGCCCAGCATCTCCTGCACCAGGGCGCGGCGATCGGCACCCTGCAGCTGGCCGACGCGAATTTCGGTGCATTCTTCGAAGGACATCAGCTCGTCGAGGGCATTCTCGAGTCGGGGCATTGCGACCACCAAGTCGTCGCGGGCCGTCATGATGATCAGCAGGGAGTCATTGGCGTGGGCGCGGCGCATGTAGTCGACGAATCCGACCAGATCGTGTCCCCACTGGATGTCATCGAGCCAGACGATGGCCGGTCGACGACGGGAGAAACTGGACAGGAACTGGCCGATGACCATCCATCGAGCCCGCTGTGTCGCGACGGTGTCGGTCTCCATTCCCGAGGGTCGGACCAATTCGGTCAGCGAGGCGGCGTCGACCTCGGCGCCTCGTCCGAGAAATTCTGCGACCCGGACGTACACTTTTTCGGCCTCGAGCCCGCCACAGCGCAACGTCGACGAGATCATCTCCACGAGCCCGTCGTGCCGACCTGCAGGAGAGCCGTGTACTGCCCGGAGGGTGCGGGCGGCGCCAACTTCGTGCGCGCGTTCCGCCAACCAGGATGCCAGACGGCTCTTGCCCGAACCCGCGGTTCCCCGCAGCAGGGCGACGTGCAGTCGCTGGGATCGATGCACACGCCCCAGAGCCGCCCAAAGCGCGTCGCGCTCGGGGACGCGACCCACCATCCGCAGGGCGCGAAGACCGTAGAGACCGAGCCCCGCGGCAAAGAGGTGGGGATGGCTCGGCTTCGAGTCGGGTCGCCTCCAGGCAACGGGCATCGGAATGCGCTCGGATGAGGGCGCAGCTGGTCCCTGGTGAGAGGCCATGGCATTCAGATCGTAGAGCGCATCGGCGGCACTGGCATACCGATCCCGCGGCCGCTTGGCGAGGAGCTTGCGCAGCCAATTTCCGAGATCGGCCGGCAGGTCGAGACGGGTCTCGAAGGCCCCGGGCTTTTCCTCGTGGTGGGCGCGATAGAGTTCGGGAATGGAGCCAGAAAACACAGGTTTTCCACTCACAATCTCCCAAGTTACGCAGCCTAACGCGTAGAGGTCCGTCCAGGGTCCGAAGTCCCTCCAGCGGGCGTCGAACTGCTCGGGGGACATGTACCGCGGCGTGCCGCAGATCTTGTCGTCGGTGGTGCCGAGGGCGTGGGCGATGCCAAAGTCGGCCAGCTTCCAGATGTCCTGACGCCACCACAGGATGTTCGCGGGCTTCAGATCGCGGTGCACGACCCCCCTCGCGTGGGCGTGGGCGAGGGCCTCGAGCACCGACACCAGCATGGTGCGGATCTGCTTCCAGAACATCTTCCGGCCCCGATCGCGCAGCGTGCCGTCGGCGAGCTCCATCACCAGGTAGGGGCTACCGGGGCGAAATGGGGCCTTTGAGGAGCGGACCGCCCCCGGGGTCAACCGGCCGTAATCCAAGACGGTGACGATCCCGTCGTGGGTGAGACCGGCAACTGCGCGGACCTCGGCAGTGAACGCCCGCAGCCACCGGTCCTCCAGCTCGAACCGGTCGGCGAGGATCTTTACGGCGACGGGAACGTGCAGGCTCCGGTGCGTGCCGTACCAGACCTCGCCGGCCCCGCCCGCAGCCAGTCGTTCGTGGATGTCGAAAGCACCGGCGGGAATCGAGGGCACAGTTTGACCATGTTAGCCGCAAGGGAGTTCGGGAGGCTCCGTTGGCGCGAGTGGGAGTGGTGACAGGCGGCAATCGGGGCATCGGACTGGAGATCTCCCGCCAGCTGGCGAGCGCGGGGCTTCACGTGATTCTGTGTAGCCGCGACGCCGAGGCGGGTGAACGCGCTGCCGCCGACCTCGCCGGCTCCATAGAGGTTCGTCGCCTCGACGTCGGAGACGCGGCGAGCGTCCGGAGTTTCGCGGATGGGCTGACCGCGATCGATGTGCTCGTCAACAACGCCGGGGTGGCCCTCGATGGCTTCGACGCTTTGATCGTCGAGCGCACCCTCGCGGTCAACACCCGCGGTGCGATCGCGCTGACGGAGGCGCTGCTTCCGAAATTCGCGTCCGGTGGTCGGGTGGTCAATCTCTCGAGTGGTCTGGCCGATCGGGAGAGTCTTCCTTCCCAACTCCGCGAGCGCTTTGCCGATGTGACCCTCGATCTGGCGGGCGTCGAGCGCATCGCCGAGGACTTCACGACTGCGGTCCGCAACGGTTCCCACCGCAGGCTGGGATGGCCATCGTCGGCCTATCGGGTGTCGAAGCTTGTGCTGGACGCCTACACCCAGGAGCTGGCGCGGCGCCTGGATGGAGACCCCAGGAAGCTCGCGGTCAACAGTGCCTGCCCGGGCTGGGTCCGAACGCGGATGGGCGGTAGCCACGCGCCGTCGTCGGTGGAGGAGGGGGCCGACACGCCGGTCTTCCTGGCCCTGCTCGGCGCCGATGCGCCGACGGGCCAGCTGTTCAGGGACCGCGCTCCGGCGACCTGGTAGGCCATCACTCGGCGAGGATGGCGTTGACCTCATCGATGTCCGCGGTGAACCCGAGGATCCTCAAGTCCGGGCCGATTGCGACGTACTGGCACCCGGAGACGTCCATCTCGTTGGCGTAGGCGTATTCGGTGAGGGCCTCTGGCGTGGATTCGTCGCTCGTGCTCCGAACGGTGGGAAATCCGACGACCTTCATGGCGTCGAGGGTGTGGTGTTCGATGGCGTCCCCCGACCAGTCCTGGAACCAGTACTCGACGTACTGCACGCCGGCGGGCATCCACGTGTCGCCATACGCCATCGGTGTGCCGGGGCACTCTCCCCACATCGCGCTGAACTGGATCATGGTGGTCGCGCCGTAGAACCTGTGCAGATGCAGCATGTCGCCGGCCTGGTCGATGAAGCTGAAGTCATGGGAGATCTGTCCCACCGCCCAGCCCTCGCCCTCGACACGGTCGTAGTAGGCTTCAGAGGCGCAGTTTGCCCAGCCATCGGGAACGGACCAGCAGTCGTCGGGGTCGGTGCCGGCCGCGAGCTCCTCGGCGTCTGAGAACTGGTCGCCGTCTGCGTCCACGGGGATCTCGTCGTCGTCCTGGACTTCGGTGAGGCTGTTGGCGACGACTGGATCGGGCTGGCAGCCGAGGGCGATGAGGAGGATGGGTGCAGACTTGAACATGCTGACTCCTTGCGTGCATCAGTGGGTGTTCGTCCCGCCAGATCCATCACAGCTTTCTTTCCCACTCCACCGACCACCGCGCGACGACGAGGCGGGCTGAACTCGGGTAGAATGGGGAATGAGCGACCTCCTCAGAGCCCTTCCACTCCTGCTTGTTCTGCTCGTCGCCTGCGGCCCGGACAACGGCCAGATCGGGCTCGACATCAAGACCGCCCAACCGATTGTGAATGTCGGTGAAGAGAGCATCTTTTCGTTCTCTCTCACCTCAGACGAAGCGAGCCTCGTGGTCTGGGAGGCCGAGCTGCTCGCCGGCGCGGAAAGCGTGGTCCAGCTGAACGAAGAAGTCTTCAGCGGCTCCATTCGAATCCCAAAGAGCGGGAAAACGACCCTCGAATTCGCCGTCACCTGCCTGGCCGAGGGCATTGCGACCATGCAGCTCACCGCCCGTTCGACGGAACAGGCCATCCCCTCGGTGGCCGATGCCGTCATCGACTGCGCCATCCCCATCCCCGTGGACACGGATGGCGACGGTCTGACCGACGATGAAGAGACCGACGAACACAACACCGACCCCAATGACGCGGACACCGATGACGACGGGCTCGACGATGGCAGCGAGGTCGCGTCGGGTCTGCAACCCACCGTAGCGGATAGCGATGGCGATGGGTTGCTCGACGGTCTGGAGGCCGGTCTGGCCGAGCCGTCCACCGCCGACACCGACCTGGCCGTCTTCGTCGCCGATGGCGATGCCGGCGCGACCGTCACGAATCCCAACAGTGCCGACACCGACGGAGACGGACTCGATGACGGCGTCGAAGATGTGAACCAGAACGGGGTCTTCGACGGCGATGTGCAGGGGCTCGCCGACGAGACCGACCCGAACAATCCAGACACCGACGGCGATGGGTTCGACGACGCCGAAGAGGGCGGCCCAGAAGGCCCGGACAGCGACGGAGACGGCACGATCGACGCCCTCGATCCGGATCCCGTGGTCGTGGACACCGATGGCGATGGCGTGCCGGACGGGGCGGACATCTGCCCCGGATTCGACGACTACGAGGACACTGACGGCGATGCCGTGCCCGACGGCTGCGACGCGTGTCCGAACGATCCCCTCGACGACAGCGACGGAGACGGCAGCTGCGATGGCGCAGACGTCTGCCCCGGCTTCGATGACTATGCGGACATCGACGGCGATGCCGCACCCGACGGCTGCGACGTGTGTCCGAACGACGCCCTGGACGACAGCGACGGCGACGGTAGCTGCGATAGCGCCGACACCTGCCCCGGCTTCGACGACAACGCCGATGGCGACGCCGACGGGGTCCCGGATGGGTGTGACGCTTGTCCCGTGGACCCGTTGAACGACAGCGACGCCGATGGCGTCTGCGACAGCGACGACGTCTGTCTGGGCTTCGATGACTACGTCGACACCGACGGCGACGGAACGCCCGACGGATGTGATCCGTGCCCCAACGATGTGCTCGATGACAGCGATGGAGATGGGAGCTGCGATGGGGTCGACTCCTGCCCCGGCTTCGACGACAACGTCGACACCGACACCGATGGCGCGCCCGATGGCTGTGATCCGTGTCCCAACGATCCCCTCGACGACAGCGATGGGGACGGGAGCTGCGATGGGGTCGACACCTGCCCCGGCTTCGACGACAACGCCGATTTCGACACCGACGGCCTGCCCAATGGATGCGACCCCTGTCCTCTCGACCCGTCCAACGACAGTGACGGGGATGGGGTCTGCGACGGGGTGGACGTCTGCCCCGGCTTCGACGACAACGTCGACACCGACGGCGATGGAGCGCCCGACGGTTGTGATCCGTGCCCGAACGCGCCATTCGACGACACCGACGCCGATTCCATCTGTGACGACGTGGACAACTGCCCCGTCGACCCCAACCCCGGGCAGGCGGATTCGGATACCGACAACCAGGGGGACGTCTGCGACCCGTGTCCAGCAGTCCCGTTCGAATTCGATGCGGATCTGGATGGGTACTGGATCTGCGACGACTGCGATGACGGCGACGTCGCCATCAACCCAGGTGCCCCGGAGGTTTCGTGCGATCTGGTGGATAACAACTGCGACGGGTCCACCGACGAGAACGACGGCGATGGGGACGGTGACTCCTACAACGTGTGTGTGGACTGCGATGACGCCGACATCCTGATCTATCCGGGTGCCCCCGAGGTTTCCTGCGATCTGGTGGACAACAACTGCGATGGGTTCGTCGACGAAAACGACGCGGACCTCGATACCGATGGCTTCAGCGAGTGCGTGGATTGTGATGACGGCGATCCGCTGATCAATCCCGCCGGGACCGAGGTCTGTAACGGTGGAATCGACGACGACTGTGACCCGCTGACGGACGAAGACGTGGTCGCCGGCACCACCTGGTATTTCGACGGCGACACCGACGGATACGGAGACCCGTTCAACACCGTGCAGGCCTGCGTCCAGCCGTCGGGCGCCACCGCGAACAGCACCGACTGTGACGACTCCAATGGGGCCATCAATCCCGGCGCAACCGAGGTGTGCAACGGCGTCGATGACGACTGCGATACCGACATCGACGACGACGATCCCACCCTCAATCTGTTGACTGCGACGGTGTGGTACTTCGACTACGATGCCGACGGATACGGAGACCCGACCAACCCCATCGCGGCCTGTGTGCAGCCCTCCTTGACCCTCTTGGACTCGCAGGACTGCAATGACGGCGACCCGGCCATCAACCCGGCCGGCTTCGAGATCTGCAACGGGATGGATGACAACTGCAACGGCTTCTTCGACGAGGGGATGCCCGACGGCGACTTCGATGGGCTCTGTGACGGGTTCGAGACCGTCATTGGAACGGATCAATTCGACGACGACACCGATGACGACGGCATCCTGGACGGCAACGAATACGGCTTCTGGTTCACGGACCCCCTCCTCTTCGACTCCGACTTCGACGGACTCTCGGATGGCCTGGAGATCGGGATCACCTTCCCCGAGGGCCTCGATACCGACCTCTTCTTCTTCGTTCCCGATGGCGACGGCGGGGCCACAGTGACGGATCCATTCAACTTCGACACCGACTTCGACGGCATCGACGACGGCATCGAGGACCTCAACATGAATGGCGTCTTTGACGGAGACCAGCCGGGGCTCGTCAATGACGAGACCGATCCGAACTTCGGCGATACCGACTTCGACGGCCTGGACG
>Ga0315336_1004211_pt1 | contig 17486 bp, 15 predicted proteins | sample ASW5metaG_FD_204512 | JGI IMG/M metagenome (GOLD analysis project Ga0315336, IMG submission 204512) | Ammonia-oxidizing marine archaeal communities from Monterey Bay, California, United States - ASW #5 | ecosystem: Environmental > Aquatic > Marine > Intertidal zone | place: USA: California... | reverse complement strand
CACAAAGGCAAACTGCTCGAACGGCCCACCGACATCACCCCACCGACACCACCGTCAGACGGCGATCAACACACCGAAACGGAGGTCGCCTGAAACACCCCGATCCACAGGTATTGACAATTGCTCCCGCTGATGCGCCAGGAGATCGAGTCCGGGCCGAAGAAACCTGCGTCCTCGCACCGGAACGGTTCTTTGATCATTGCCATGACCCAACATTGGCGCATGCCCGACCGAAAGTCAATGAGACGAATTAATCGCATCGTCTCGGCGATGACTAGCCGCTGGAGCGCCTTTCAACTACTTTCGCCGTCGACCTTGCAGAACAGAGCCACCCCAGCCCGACGTGCACAACAGAGACGAATAGATGCATTCGTGTCTCATTGACATCGAGGGTGGTGTGTGCCACATTTACCGAAGCGCCGGGCCCTGGCAAACACCGGTGAGGACGCGTCTTCGGGACGCACGATGACGGAGGAACCCGCGGCGCGGCCCAGGTCGCCGTCGCCCCCGCTCAGCGTCGACTCAGATGCAGCACAAATAGGAACCCAGACTCATGGGACGGGAGTATCGAATGGTCGAGATACACACGACGGGCGTCATCGAGCGATCCGCAGCAGACGTGTTCGCCTACGTGGCCGACTACCGGCGCATGAACGAATGGGTGTTCGGCATCACCAGCGTACGACCCGTTGGCGATGCCGATTACGGCCCGGGAGCGGTATTCGAAGGCGGCGTCGACCTGGGACCGAAGACGCTCAGTTCGACCGCAGAAATCCAAGGATGGCAACAAGACCACCTGATTGCTCTGCGGTCCTTGGCTGGCTTCGATTTCACAGCGACTCTGCGCCTTCAACCCGAAGCTCACGATCGAACCGTCCTGGATTTCGAGTTGAGCTACGGAAACTCCGGCGGCGTTGCAGCGCGGGCATTCAGCAAAACCATCGAACCGCTCCTGGCCCTCGCGGCACGACTCACCACAGACAAACTGTGCGAGACATGCACCAGAGCAACACAACCACCTCTCCAATGCCGCCCCACAGCAAGTACGACCGAAACGCGGCCGGCCGACGCGACGCGGGGGCCTGGATCGGAGACGAGCAACTGATGGATGGGCTATTTATGCGGTCCAACAGCTTTCACCAATCACGAGGGGCCGCCGACGTGACTCTCGGTGAACCCCACCAGCCTGCACTCGCGCGGGAGATCTGTTGACAGCCAATCACGCACGATCGCGACCGCCCGAAACCCGTTCGGCTGTAAGGGAAATTGGGGATTGGGGCCGCCGGTACATGCGGTCTCATCCGCTGCAGTCGCTGCACACGGTCGGCGGCCAAGTGGTGCTAGGCGTCCGTACCGTCCAGTACTTCGCCGTCGAGATCGTCACCCGGCGATTCATCGTGGGAGAATTCATCAAGCAGGCAGCGTTCATGGCTGGGACCGCCTTTACCCCAACACTTTTAATGACCATTCCCATTGGTGTCACGCTATCCATTCAGTTCAGCCTGCTTGCCGGCCAGATCGGGGCGACCTCGCTGTCTGGAGCAGCGACCGGGCTCGCGGTGATCCGTCAGGGCGCTCCACTCGTGGCCGCGATCCTGCTCGCAGCAGCGGTCGGCTCCGCCGTCAGCGCGGACCTCGGCTCCCGCACGATGCGCGAAGAGATCGAAGCCATGGAGGTCATGGGCGTATCCGTGATCCGCCGCCTCGTCGTCCCCCGCTTCGCCGCCGTCATCGTCGTCGGCGTTGCGTTGACCGGCCTAACCTGTTTCGTCGGGTTCATCGCGGGCTACCTGTTCAACGTTTACTTGCAGAACGGAACGCCCGGATCATTCGTCACAACCTTCGCCTCTTTCGCCACCGTCGGCGATCTGACACTGGCACTGGTCAAGGCGGTCGTCTTCGCCGCGATTGTCGCAATTGTTAGCTGCCACAAAGGATTAGACACCCATGGTGGTCCAGCTGGTGTCGCGAACTCGGTAAACGCGGCCGTCGTCGAATCAACCCTGCTGCTCATGCTCGTCAACGTTGCCATCACCCAGCTGTACGTCCTGATCTTCCCGAGAGTGACCCTGTAGCCGTGGCAGTCGTCACCCATCGTCCCCCAGGCGTACGCCTCGCGCTGGATACAACTGTCGCCGCCAGCCGAGCAGTGGCCAAAACCGGTCACATGATGTATCTGTTCGGCCGAATCCTGACGTCGATTCCCATTACGCTGCGCCACTATCCGCGCGAATTTCTGCGCATCCTGTCAGATATCGCCTGGGGTAACGGCTCGATCGTAGTGGGAGGCGGCACCGTCGGTGTCGCGCTGGTTTTGGGCTTTACCGCCGGGGCAATGATCGGCGTCGAAGGCTATAACGCCTTGAACCTTCTGGGTCTCGGTCCCGCCACAGGCCTCTTATCGTCTTTCGGCTCCACGCGCGAATTTGCGCCGGTCATGATAGGCCTCGCATTCATTACCCAAGCCGGCTGCCGATTCACCGCACAATTGGGCGCGATGCGCATCGCAGAAGAGATCGACGCCATGGAAGCGATGGCGATCCGGCCGATCCCCTATCTGGTTACCACACGTGTCGTGGCATCAGTGGTCGCCGCCATTCCTCTCTTTCTGGTCTGTCTAGGCGTCGCATTCCTGTCGTGCCAGCTGGTGGTCAGCATTTCCTCGGGCCAGTCCTTCGGTACCTACCTGCACTATTTTTCCTTGTTCATCAGTGGCCGAGATGTCATGTACGCCACCGTCAAAGCTGTCATCTTCGTCTTCGTCTCGTCGACCATCCAATGCTATTACGGATACTTCGCTTCCGGCGGTCCTGAAGGCGTCGGGATAGCCGCCGGCAGGGCGATGCGCGCGAGTATCACGGCGACCATCATCTTGAACATGCTGCTGACCATGGCATTGTGGGGAGTCGACACCGGCGCAAGGTTCGGTGGATAGCGTTGCCGAACTCATTCGACTACGAGGCCGGCAGTCCATCGAATCGCCGGCTTTTCGCGTTGGGCGTGTGCTTCTTGGTGCTCGCGGCCTCGTGCGTCACACTGATGATCGCGAAATCCAAAGGCACACTTGACCAGATCGTCAAAGTCAACGCCGAGTTGCTCAACGTCGGTGACGGTCTGCCAGCCAAATCTGACGTCAAGTTCCGCGGCGTCCTCGTAGGGTCGGTGGCTGACGTCGAACCGGCACGTGCCGGACAACTCAACATCGTCCATATCGATCTCAAACCGGAATACGTCAGCGGCATCCCGGACACCGTGACCGCGCGGGTTGTGCCCTCCAACGTTTTCGCCGTCTCATCGATACAGCTGGTCGACAACGGAAAGGGCGCTACACCATTGCGCGCCAACACAATCATCCGCGAAGACCAAAGCCTGCCGACCGTCCTGTTCCAGTCGACACTCAGCAAATTCCGTGAGGTCTTCACGGCCATCGGCCGCGAACCCAACGCTGACCGCATCGGCGTACTGGCCGCCGTAGGCGAGGCCACGCAGGGAAGGGGAGAAAAACTCCGTGACGCAGGACACGACCTCAATGAGATTGTCTCCCAACTGAACACCGTTGTGGCCGGAGACACCGGGCCATCCACGATTGCTGCACTCACCGACGCCGCTGACAAACTGCGCTCGGTCTCGCCTGAGCTTTTCGACGCCCTCGGCAGCGCAGTCAAACCGATGCAGACCGTCGCCGCGAAACGCTCGGCATTGAGCGATTTCTTGTCCGCCGGACTGGGCACCGTCGGAAAACTCGGCGACGCTTTCGACCACCAGACCGACAGGCTACTCAACATCACCATCCAGCTCACACCGGTGATAGGCGTGCTCGCCGATAACGGCGGCCAGTTCCATGGAATCTCCACTCGACTGCAACGGCTCAGCAATCAGTTCTATGACGAAGCGTGGAATCCCGAGACAAAACTGGTCACCATCAAAGCCGCCGTGTCCTTTACCCCGAGCCGGACATATGTACGCGCCGACTGCCCCCGCTACGGCGACCTGGCCGGCCCAAGCTGCCAGACGGCCCCAGAAATTCCCGTGGCGCCCTCGTTGATGCCAGCGCTGGGGTCGATGGGCTTCCCGCCCCCACCGGGTGTCTCCGAGAACCGGCCCAATCTCGCACCACCTCGCAACTCCGTGGTGGCCCCTGATCCCGCCCGAAGCCCACCACTGCCAACGGATACCGCCCCGGCACCGTCAACTGATCGGATGCCTGCACTGCCCGCCGAGGCGCCGCCGCCACAAGCCGGTCAGCCACCCAGTGAGTATCCACAGTCGGCGACCATCGGCGGCAACGTGGGACCGGTGGGCAGTGCACAGGAACGAGACCAACTGAGCCGGATCGTAGGCGGCCACGCCACGGCGGCGACGCAGCTGCTGCTCGGACCCGTTGCGCGCGGATCGACGGTCCACATCACGCCAGATACAGGGAGTGACCAATGAGTTACCGCAAGCCACTCATCGGCCTGACCCTCTTCCTGGTCCTGGCCATCGTCGCGACATGGTTGGTGTTCGTGACGCTGCGCCGCGATATCGCCGGCCCAACGAATACGTATTCGGCGCTGTTCACCGATGTTTCGGGGCTGCATCCTGGCGACGACGTTCGCGTTGCCGGGGTTCGCGTCGGCCGTGTGGACAGCGTCGACCTACAGGGCACCCTAGCCAAGGTCACCTTCCGGGTGCAGCAGACCCAGACCCTCTATCACAACACGGTCGCCTCGGTGACTTACCAAAACATCATCGGGCAGCGATATCTGGGGCTGGCCGAAGGGACAGCGGGCGAACCGACCGTGCTCAACAACCGCGGTCAAATACCCGTCGAACACACCGTGCCGTCATTTGACATCGCGTACCTCCTCAACGGATTTGAGCCGCTGTTCACGCTCCTGGACCCGCAACAAGTGGACAACCTGACCGAAGGCGTCGTCCAGGCTCTTCAAGGGAATTCGGGTTCGGTCCTAGCACTGATCACCCAAACCTCGGCGTTGGCACAATCGCTCGCCGGACCCGATCAAGTCCTGGGCGACGTGATCACCGCCTTCAACGCCGTGATGACCAATCTAGCGGCGCAGAACGCGAACCTACAGCGCGTCATCAGGCAAACCCGAGACGTGATGGTCACCCTCGGGAACCGACGGGAGAAATTGGTGGAGTCCGCCGGTTCCATCGCCGCCGCGGTGACACGACTCTCCGCGATCACCAACAACGTCAACCCCGACCTGCAACAACTCATCCATCGCGAGCCGGGATTCACCTCCTACATCACCGGGGACGGACGAGACCGCTTCGCCTATTTGGGGGCCAACCTGCCCTACATACTCAAAGGCGCCGCTCGAATCAGCCAAGAAGGAGCATACGCAAACATCTACTTCTGCGATGTGAACGTCACCATCTTCGCGTTCCTGGGCCGCCTGGTCCCCGGCATTGTCCGTCTGGCCTCACCAGGCAACGTCGTCCAACACTCTCCGATTTGCAGGTAGCACAATGTTCAGTCGCATTCGACGCCCCATCGAGGGCTACAACAAGATTTGGCTCGGGACGATCACGCTGGGCGTTGTCGCGATAATCGTCGCGACCAGCGTACTGATCGGCCATCTATCGCTCGGCCAGACACGGTATCGCGCCGAATTCGCCCAAGCCGCCCAGATTCGGCCAGGCGATCAAGTCACCGTCGCGGGCATTCAAGTTGGCACAGTCAAGGGACTCACACTCGCCGACGACCACGTGACGGTCGCATTCAATGTTCGCAACAACGTCCACCTAGGTAGCGGCACCCGTGCCGCGATCAAACTCACCACCATCCTCGGAAGCCGGTACATCGAATTGTCGCCGACAGAATCAGGCGACCTCGACCACCGAACCATCGGCTTGGCAAACACTTCTGTCCCCTACGACCTCCAAAAGACACTTGCCGACGCGACAACAACCTTCGAACAAGTCGATGCCGACCGCATTGCCGAATCGATGACCACGTTGTCCCAGAGCCTCAACGGGGTCCCCGACGCCCTCCCGCACGCGCTGGACAACCTACAGTCGCTATCCACGGTCATCTCCGGCCGGCGCGATCAAATCGGCTCCCTGCTGACCAGCGCTGACAGCGTCACCTCGATGATCCGCGATCAGAGAGCCAACCTCGGCTCCCTGGTCATCCAAGGCCGGAACCTGCTGGGCGACATCGTCTCCCGACGAGCCAAACTCGAGCAACTGTTCGCCAGCGCCACCGCGCTGGTCAACACCCTCAAATCAATACTCAACGACCAACCCGGCATCAACCAAATGCTGGCATCGATACGCGACTTCAGCCATATGATCGCCGAACACGACGCGCTCCTGCGAAACACATTGCAGGCCATGCCGATAGCCGTCCGCAACGTCGCCAACATCCTCGGCAGTGGAAATTCAGGCGACGCCGCGCTCCCCGCAGGCCTGTTCGTCGACTCCTGGATGTGCGCGCTCAGCGGCCGAGCCAAGCAGTTCAACCTGACCCAGTACTTCAAGGACTGTCAACCGACCCCGGACCCATTCCCCGGCTGGCCCCAACCAGATCCAGCCAGGGCCAACCCGGAAGGACCCGGACGATGAACCGCACGCTGGTCCGAGCAGCACTGCTCGCCCTGATCGTCGCCGCGATCGCCGTCGCCGTTGTCGCGCTGATTCCCCGTGCCAACGACAAATCACTCACGGTAACAGCCCAATTCGAGGACAGTGTCGGGCTCTACGTGGGAAATACAGTCTCCGTGCTGGGAATGCCGGTTGGCACAGTCACCAGCATCACGCCTAAAGACAGCTACGTCGACGTCGCCCTCGCGATAGACGAAGGAATCGATATTCCCTCCGATGTTCACGCGGTGACCGTATCGGCATCAATCCTGACCGATCGCCACATCGAGCTCACGCCCCCCTACCGCAACGGACCGAAGCTCAAGAGCGGCGACACCCTGAGCCTGCCCCGCACACGCACGCCAGTCGAGTTCGACCGCACGTTGGCCATGGTCGATAAGCTCTCGCACGCGATGAAGGGCGACGGCCATGGCCAGGGGCCGCTCGCGGACCTGATCGGAATCAGCTCCCAGGTCACTTCAGGCAACGGGTCCCACATCAAATCAGCCCTAGACCAACTGTCCCAGGCGCTGCGCCTGAGCGCCGACAACGGATCCCAGAGCAAAAAAGACATTCAGGCGATCGCGAACAACCTCGCAGAGCTGACCCAAGCCGCCGCAGGAAACGACGCCACCATCCGCGAATTCGGTTCCAACATAAGGCAACTCAGCGATATCCTGGCCGACGAAAACCTCGGCTCGGGCACTACCGGCGCCAAGATCAATCAGATACTGGAGCAAGCAGCCTCCCTGCTGGAGAACAACCGCGCCGCGTTGAAGGGCACTGTTGCCGATGCCCGCACCATCACCACCGCGCTCGTCGACTACCGGCGAGAATTGGCCGAATTCTTCGACGTAGCGCCGCTGGCAATCGACAACCTATACAACGCTATCGACGCCAACGCCGGCAGCTTTCGCGTGCACGGTTTGATCGATAAGACCCTCGCCGATGGTCAGATGGCAAAAGAGATGTGCAACCTCATCGGAGACAAGCAGTTGGGTTGCGCAACAGGCACCATTCAAGACTTCGGACCGGACTTCGGCCTGACCGGCATGCTCGAACTCATGGCGGGCGTGCGCCGATGACGCACCGTCGCGACGAAACCCGACGTCGATCTGTCGGCGTCCTAGCCGTCGGGCTGACCACCGCCCTCACCGGATGCGCATCCGGACTCGAGAGTGTGCCGCTACCGGCGCCCGGCGGCATCACCGACAGCTATTCACTGACCGCCGTATTCTCCAACGCACTCAATCTGCCAGCGAAAGCCAAAGTCAAACTGAACGGCGCAGACATCGGCGAGGTCGAATCGATCAATGCGCGCAACTTCACCGCCTACGTATCCATGCGAATCAAATCAGATGTTCAGCTGAGCGCCGACACCACCGCTGAACTTCGTTCAGCGACCCCCCTGGGCGACGTCTTTGTCGCGATGCGCCCAGACACCAACCACACAGCTGGCGCCCCACTGCTGCGCAACGGCGACACCATCGGGCTCAAATCCACCGCCGCCAGCGCCACCGTCGAAGAAGTGCTCAGCTCCGCGGCAATGATCGTCAACGGCGGGCCCATCCGCCACCTCACATCCATCCTCAACGGCGCAGGCTCAGCAATGGGCGGGCGCGGCACGAAAGTCGCCGAGCTGCTCCAGCAGTCCGATACGTTGATCTCTCGGCTCAACGCCCGATCCGAACAAATCAGAACAGCTCTGCAAGCCACATCCCAGCTCGCCACCACGCTGACCGACCGACAACACACCCTCAACGACGCCATCGCCGCCGCCGCACCAGCGACCGCCGTGATCGCCGACAACACCGCCCAGCTTGCCGACCTCGTAGACGGCCTCGCGCGGATCACCACCCAACTCTCGCGATTCCCATCCCTGCAGGGAACCGACACCCGCAGCTTGATCGCCGACCTCAACCATCTCTCAGCCGCCTTCAACGATGTCAGCACCGACCCCAACGTCTCACTGACCGCATTGAACCGGCTCCTGCCCATCGTCATGAAAATCTCGAACTCGACCTCGATGCACGGCGCCGGAGAAGCGGTAAAGCTCGCCCTCGGCTCCCTGCCCGACAAGAACTATCCCGGCGATCCGGGATTCCACGGACCCGACGGGACCGACTGGCATGCCATGATCGGCAGCCTTCGATATGAGTGGAACCTACTGTTAGGCAAAGCCTTCGGTCCACAAAGGGACAGCACTCCCGGAGAGCATCCATGATGGCAGCGCCAAGTCCGGTCGAATGGTCGGCCCGACTGATCGTTGACACTGTGCGCGCGGTGGCGCGCCACCGTATCGTCGTGTCGTGCGTCAGCCTGGCGCTGACATTGATTGTCGCACTTGGCTACATCCTGCTGGGCGGGTTGCATATCAACCCGGCGCGCTCCACGATCGCCATTCGAGTGCTCCTGCCCGAATCGGGCGGCCTGCTACCCAACCAAGATGTCACGCTACGCGGTACACCGATCGGTCGCGTCGCGTCCGTCACGTTCACCGACAAGGGTGTCGTCGCCGTGGCCTCCATCGACAGCGCGATACGAGTTCCCCGGAATAGCCTGGCACGCGTCTCGGCGCTGTCTCCCGCCGGCGAGCAATATCTCGATTTTCGCCCCGTGGACGGGCAAGGACCAGCCCTCACCAATGGCAGCACGGTTGCTGAAAGCCGCACCAGCATTCCCGTGTCCTTGGCGCGACTCCTGGGTGACTCCGACGGCGCGCTCGCCCAGATCGACCCCAAGAAGCTCGCCGCCATCACCGATGAACTTCGGGTCGGCCGCCAAGGGCCTCAGAAGTTGGCCACGCTGCTCGACGGTGGGTCGTTCCTCATCTCGACGCTGGATTCGGTACTTCCACAAACCGTCAGCGTGCTGAACAACAGCCGAATCACCTTGACCACGCTCGCTGACGTCAGCCCGGGCCTGCGCCACACTGCCGGCAACTTGCGGCAAGTCCTCGGCGGCGTGAATGCCATGGACGGCGGATTCCGGACCCTCCTCGATCGCGGACGCGCACCCATGACTGGCTTGGACAAGCTTATCGACGACAACTCCGACACCATGGTCCAACTGCTCGGCAATCTGACCACCATCGCACAGTTGTCCTACGTGCGAGTACCTGCCCTCAAAGCACTGTTCCCCACCACACGGGGATCAGTCATCGACTCACTGGGAACTGTTATCCGCGACGGAGGCGTATGGACAATCGTCGACGCATACCCGCGCTACAGCTGCGACTACAAGCTTCCGCGGCGGCCAGCGTCACTGCCCGATTTCCCTGAGCCCTACCGCTACACGTACTGCACGAACCCTGACCCAGCCGTTCTGGTTCGTGGCGCCCGCAACGCGCCGCGTCCCCCCGGCGACGACACCGCGGACCCACCGCCCGGCTACGACCCATTGGCTCAAACCGACCCCACCCCAATCGGGCCCCATTCAATACCCGCACCGTTCGGCGGCCCGGCGCTGCCATCGACACCACCAAACTAGGAGCCTCACATGGAGATCAAACTGTTTGAAAAAGCGAATGGCATCGACGTCTTCGACAAGCTCGAACAGCAAGACAGCCACCCTGCTACCGCGACTGCAGACGCCGAGCCGGACACTTCCGAACCTGATCCGTCCGTGCCGACCGATCTCGACCCCGACAACGACAACGACAACGACAACGACAACGACAACGACAACGACAACGACAACGACGATATTGATGACGACGATGCCGATAAGGTCTCGGCACCCACGCCTCGTCGCCGACTGCTGCGTCGTGTGATCATCGTGGTTGCCGGTGTCACATTCGTGGCAGCGCTGGGGTTTTCGGGTTTTGTCGGCTGGCAGCTCAAACAACAGGACGACACCGCCGCCGCCGGCCGCGCAGCCCTGGCGGTCGCGCAAACCTACGCCGTCGCCCTGACCAGCGTTGATAACCGGAACATCGATCAGAACTTTGCCCAAGTGCTCAACGGGGCGACAGGTGAATTCAAAGACATGTACAGCCAGTCGGCCAGTCAGCTCAGACAAGTGTTGATCGACAACAAAGCAGTGAGCAAAGGCACCGTTGTCGACGCTTCCATCAAGTCTGCCAGCAAGACCGAGGTGGTAGTCCTGCTGTTCATCGACCAGTCAATCAGCAACATCGTCAATCCTCAGCCTCGAATCGACCGCAGCAGAGTGCGAATGACAATGAAACTGGTCGACAACCATTGGCTAGCAAGCAAAATCGACATCATCTAGCGCAATGCTTGCGACCATTCCATCGCGAGGTCTGAATCGGACCCGCATCTACCAATCGGACAATGCGATGAGTACGCGGACACTCGAAAGACTCGCGCTAGCCATCGCGAGTGCGGCAACCGTCCTATTAGCGGCCGCGAACCCCGCTTGGGCCAGCCCGAACCCCGACGACAACCCTTACACAGTCGTCCCCAACAACATTGCCGGCAGAAGCTGGAATGGACTGGGAGACTGGGAAGTTCGCTATCAACGCGTCGAAGGGGGCGACCCAGATGTGATCGCTGCCATCAACGATGGCATCGATGCGGCGGCAAGTGAGCACGAGAAATCGATCGAATGGCGACCGAGCACCACGCACCACTGGACATTCACCGCAACGGGCACGCTGTACATCCGCCCAAACACAGTATCTGAGCTATTTACCGGCGAATACAACACGGACCTACCAAACATGCCCTTCCACACCATCTCTAGCCGGGTGTATGACAGTCGAAACGGAACACCCATCACCTGGGATAACCTCTTCCAAGACAAGGGCGTCGGCCTGACTAGGCTGTCCGAACAGACGGCAGCCATTCTGCCGACGGCCTATCCGCCGCCCCAGCCAGACGCTTGGAAATCAGCCAGCGGCATGGCACCCGTCGCTGACAACTTCAAATACTGGATTCCAACCGACGCCGGTATTGAACTACATTTCCCCGACTACCAGTTCGGACGGGGATTGAAGGTCATTACCGTGCCGTGGGCCCGGGTGCACGACCTGATCGCGCCGCAGTTCTTCGCGATCGTCGCTTAGCGCGCAGTATCTAGCCTCAGGCGCTGCTCACAGCGACACGCCAAGGGGTAGACGCGCCATGAGACTTCCTGTCGGCGGTACGAAATCTATGACTTCACAATACCGTTCACCGTCCCTATATCTTGCGTACCGAGCATCTCGACAGCGTCCCAGCCGCCCCCAACTGGGTCAGCATCCCCACCAGCGACCACATCGAATGAACAGCAGAAACTACCGATCCAGTCACAGCAGCGACGGGACACAGCTTGCCGCCGGGCGCGAATACTGAATCTGCGGTCTATGGGAAATTTGTTGCCGCACTTAACTGTTAGCGGCAACCGCCGATGCTTGCTTCGTTCTTCTCACCGCTGGGCTACAGCAAACCGCATAACTTCGGCGATCGCCTTTGCAACGACGAACCCCCGCACCGTTCTGGCCCCGAATGCCGATCCTCAGAATTTTGTCATTTGTGACATTGAGTGATATCTGGAATAAGAACGCGCCACCCGTTTGAACGCGGACATCGATGCGGCGAACGCCGATGGCGTCAACTGAAGATATTCGGCACCGGGAGAACGGAATTCGCGGAACTGCACCACGCTCGTCAACTCATTCAGCCACCGTCAGCGGCGCCGACACATACCCTTGGTCGACGCCCCTAGCAGGGGCTGACGAACGCGCGTGGTCACTATTGCACAGAAGCAACCCCTGACGAGCGGTCCATTCGAGGCGCGGCAGATGCCAGGTCAAGAAGAGCGCGAGGAATCTCGCCAGGCTCTCTGACACACGTCGGTGATCGAAGTCGACCGGGCAATGGCCCTCGCCGGCGCGAACGTGTCCAGCCTGGACTCGAGGCAACTCATCCGGAGAGAATTGGCCGCTGCTGTTTACGGGGCGCCGTTCGGCGAATGGCGAGACACGCCGCTTTGCGAGGGGACTCCGCCGGATGGGTAGGCTGCCAGGGATGGCTACCAAGCGGCCGCATTTCGTCCCGCGGGTGTACCTGAACGCCTGGGCCAACGGCCAATCTCAGGTTGCCTACCGCCGTCGCGACATGCCGCAGGCGGTGGTGTCCAGCACCGTCAATGTGGCAGTGGCCGGGGGCATCTACGGCGCCGGCGAGATCAGCGAGGCGCGCGAAAAGTTCTTTAACGACCTCGAAGCCGACTGGCCGTCTCTGCGACACCAGCTCAAGATGGACCGCAACCTCACGGGCGACCGCCGCCAGCTGATGGCCGTCTATCTCGCCATCCAGCTGGCTCGAACGGTCCACCACCGCAATCAGGCGCAATTCATGATCGACCTCGCCGCCAAGACCACCGAGCGTCCAATACCTGCCGACGTGGTCCGCGAGCATCTACGCGAACTGGACGGCGGCGATGACCCCGACGAGAACGAGGTCCAGACGGTGCGCGACCTACTAGAGGGATCGCCCAGCGCCCCAACAGGCGATCAAGCGCACAGTATGGCGATGCAGGTGGCCACGGAGATGGTCGCGCCACGGTTGGAGTCCATGCGGTGGTGCGTTTACGACTTCGGCCGCCCGATTCTGATTACCAGCGACCGCCCGGTGCAGCTCTGGCGCCGCGTCGGGTCCGGCCCAGAAGTCGGAGGCGTCGGGGTCGAAAACGCGGACCAGATCAGGTTCGCGCTGTCGCCGAGCACGTTGTTGGTGATGTCCAGAGAACCGCTTAACCCGACTCAGCTTCCGAACCCACGGTCGATCAATGCTGATACCTTCCGCGACTGCCATCAGTTTGTCGTGGGAACGCCGCAGTCGAGGCATGCACTCAGTGCACTTGACCTGGCGCCTCAGTCACCTCGACTGCGGTTCCGCACGGGCCCCGGCTATGCGACAGGACCGGATGGCACCAACCAGTACGTCGGCGAGGCGCTACACACCTACGTGAGCTGAACACGCACTCAGCAGGTGAGTTCAGCGTCGTCGCGCCGCTGGATTTGGTAGATCCGCGATACATGGAGCCCGCTCAGCTTGGCCAGCCGAGTCGGGGACATTCCCTGCATCAGGCCATCGCGAATCGCGTGATGGAGGTCGCCGACCGTCCGACTGACGGACAGCCGCTGCCGCTCAGCCCATGTTTCGGACGTCTTTCAAGCTGCGGTTCTCCGGCGAAGGCGTCAGCGGCCACGATCTGCGAAGTGATACTGCCGGCATCGTGATTGGCGGCGTGACCGAAGTCGTTGAGGCAAGCTTGGGGCAGCCAGTCGCCGGAACAAAATTCAACTAGTTGAACATTTTGATAGCCGGTGCCACACTAGATGCGGCGGGGTGTGGTTCATCACCAGTGCCGGCCCCTCGGGGCCTGGCTTTTACTCACGAACAACAGCGCTTAGTGCGACGCGAGGCACCCCGCCCCAAAGTGTTCTCGTTACTCACCGCCGCCATCAGCCGAACGGGGCTGAAGCCCCACCTCTTCGGCCCATCGCCGACGGTCCGCGCGCGTCTGAAGCCAACGCTCGCTGACCTCCTGGCCGATACGATGCCGCTGATCCGACAACTTTTCGTACAGTTCGGACTGCGATGCAGCAACGATGTCTAGGTGCATGCGATATTGATCGCGTTCATGGCGGTTCGCATGCGTATAGCAATGCGCCCCAAAGGACCCCGTTCCGAGGTAGACCGCACGCGACACGCATTGGGCGCCAGTGGCGCGAACCGCGCTCTGGCATTGGGGCCTGGGGCCGGTGAAATTCTGCATACGGTCGGCCGGGGGCAGTTGCCAGAGCGCGCGTTCGATCCGATCGCCCACCGACCGCTCAGGCAGGACTCTGGTAGCGCCACCCCGGACCGCGGCGCCGTGCCGGGCGAATATCGCCCTTGGCCGCGACCAGTCCGCGCCCCACCGGGCGTCGAGAGCAGCTCCCTGGTGCACCAGGCTTGCGGCGGCGTGCGCGTTCTGCACGCCACCCTCCGCAACGTCGAGATCATTCTCCAGCTCGTCGAAATTCATATCCGCATGGCCGGACAACGCCTGCAGCACGAGCCGGCATTCCATCAGTCGGATACGCATTTCATCGAGCAGTTCTAGCGCCGGACCTGACACATTCTCGGCCGGCTCAGGCGGGTATGACGTAGCAAACACCGGAGCAATATACAACTAGTTGTACAGACTTTTGGCGCCGCCACCTAGTGACTAGGGTGCGTGCCCACAAACCCCCTCCACCACGAACCCGAGCGAGCCGCGCAGTGGGCAGCAACCCGAACTACAGTCGGGGCCCGCATCCGATCACTGCGCCTCGAGCGCGGGCTGACCCAAGAGGAGGTCGCGCTTACCTCCGGCGTCGCCCGGCACATTTTGGTCCAAGTAGAACGCGGACAGCGAGGGTTGCTCTATGAACGGCTTGTCGACATTGCCGCGGCCCTCGCAGTGCCTGCGAGCTCCCTACTCGAGGACCTCTAGTCCCGGCGGCAGGATGAGTTCAAGTCGGCATCGGCTGTTCGACACTCGCTCGATCCGTTGCGGCGCAAGCTAACTCGGTGGTTTGATCACTGAGAGATTGCGTTCTTGCTCGCGCCTGACATTGGCACGCGAAGCCTGTAAGGAGCGTTGAGCCACAACGAGTTCGCTTCGGACTGAGGTGATCTGGCGATTGAGCGCGTCGATCTGGCTCCGGAGCCGATCATTCTCCTCCGCGAGATGATTGCCTTCGGGGTCAAAGAGCTGCCCGGTCACGTCGCTGATCTGGGCGTCCTGCTGGCGCACCGTTGCGCGTAGTTCTTTGACACGGGCTTCAGCGTTGAGTGCGCGCTCCCTCCACGAGGAAACCTCGGCTTCGTCGTGCGCCGCGAAGCGTGTCCGCGTAGTCATTTGGGACGTATCTCGGGCGGTGAGAACAAGTTTGGTGAGTGCCGGGCGTTTTTTGTCGTAGATGAAGGTCTTTCCCACGTCAGCTCGCCGACAGACTTCCTCGACAGTGAAGGGCAGTCCGGTCTTGACGAGCTTCGTGACCGCACGGCGAACGCGATTCTCGCATTCCAGAGTGCGCCGATTGCGGCTTTCGATGGCCTCGACAGGGCGACGGCGTTCGGTTTCAGTCACCAGCTTTCCTGTCCGTTTGGTCGTCCTTGGATACGGCTGTCGTTTCTTGGAGGCCATCGAGTTGCCATCCTGTCGAGAACAGCGGATGAAAGAAGTCCTGTCTGGGGCTGCGTAGGTCCAGTTTCTCAGCGGCTTCGAGCAGCCCGAGCTCTTCGAGCGCATTTCGTAGCCTGGCCAGCACCCTTTCCCAGGGCTTCCATTCGCTGAGGATGTAGTCGCGCGCATCTTCTGAGGGTGCACCTTCGGCGAAGTGATATGCGGCGTCGCGCTTGCGTTCCCAGTACGCCAAGTCAGCGCCTGTCAGGACGAAGTGTGGGCACGGGCCGTTGGGTCCGCTGCTGCAGTTTTTCGATACAGGGCATGCACTTCCACCGACGACAGGTCCATAGCGACACAGCCCGTGCTCCACCGGGATCACGGTCAAATCAATGCGGCCAGCGACGGCCGCTTCACTCCCCAAGCCGCTGGCAGCGACCGGCGTCATGAGCACCTTCCCGGGCGACTCCATCCCCGGACCTGCTGTCCATACTTGACGTAGGTGGCGGATGACGGTGTCATCGTTGTATCGCGCGTAGTGCGCTAAGGCCTCTTCAGAGAAGTGACCCAGTATCTGCCGGACCAGCGCTGGCGGTGCACCATTGTCGAGCAGCGCTGTCGCCATGGTGGATCGGGTGCGATGCGTGGTAATACCTTTCAAGCCGAGCTTTTCAATCCAGTCCGCCAGCTTCCTCTGCAAGACGCTCGATGAAACCGGGAGTCGAAGGTCAGGGTTGGTCGTAGGGCCCGGGAATAGCGGCATCGTGCGATCCCACTCGGCTTCCAGGGCGGCGCGCTGACGTTTGTTGAGGCTCGCAAGGTCGGCGGCGTAGCGCCTACGCAGTTTTGCCCGGGTGACTTCTTGCCGCCTAAGCAGCCGCTGATACACGGGATAATGGCAGGGCATCCCGTAATCGAGGACATTCGCCTTGGTGATGTCGCGCCATAGATATGGTTGTGCTTCGCCGATCATGCCGATGCACCCGAGGCGCAGGTATATGGTCTCGCTGATCCGCCCACCTTGGAATGCGTGGGTCAGCCAGATATCGACGAGGCCCACGTCGTTCACGTCCGACTCATCCAGCAGTTTCAGCGACGCATCGCTGATGAGGAGCCTGAAGTCGTCATCACTGATGGGACGGGGTTTCGGGCGTTCTTCCGGCGCCGAGTAGCGCGGGAACGCGAGAACAAATGAGTCCGTTGGCCCGAGGTTGCGGGCGCGTCCGAACACGAGAACAGCGTGCATGGCGTTGGGGCTCGTCTTGTAGACCAACTCGACCAATGGCTTCGGAACTGGACTATTGAAGGTGCGGTTCTCGGCTACTGGGACTTGCTCGCGGTACCACATATCCCAGAGGTCTTTGAACGCGCGGGCATCGGAAGCATGTAGCAGTTCGGGATCATTGCCGTGATCTTCACGTAACTGCCACAATGCTTTTGAGAGTAGGTGGATGCTCCGAACCCGACGGTTGATTGTGCCAGAGGTCGGTTGAGGTGATTCTGTCGCCGCGTACTCGAGATTCTCCCAGAGCAAGTCACGAAGCCAGCGTTGCGAAATGCCGGTCAGATCCCAGACCATGCGTCTGTCCGAAGGGCTATTCGCGCTCTTAAACTGCTTAGCTCCAACGATCGCTGGATCGAACCAACCGGCGTATTTTGCGTCCTGTGAACCGCCCTGGTTCTGCCGGAGGCTCGGGCTATTGGATTCCGACCAGGGGTTGGGCGGTCCGTTGGGCATCGTAGAACGCCGCCTCATACTCGGCGGGTGGAACGTCGTTGAGGTAGCCGTG
>Ga0315336_1004210_pt1 | contig 17487 bp, 18 predicted proteins | sample ASW5metaG_FD_204512 | JGI IMG/M metagenome (GOLD analysis project Ga0315336, IMG submission 204512) | Ammonia-oxidizing marine archaeal communities from Monterey Bay, California, United States - ASW #5 | ecosystem: Environmental > Aquatic > Marine > Intertidal zone | place: USA: California... | reverse complement strand
GAGCTCCTGAAGCTGCTCCTCGACTACGGCCTCGCCGACAACGACGCGACCCGGCGCATGGTCAACCTGCCAAAGGACTCCGAGTTGGTGTGGGAGAAGGGCCTGTCCTATCCGGTGTTGGTCGTCCGCAATGTGTACGTCTTCCCGGGCGTTCCGAAGCTCATGCACGCAAAGTTCGAGCACATTGCCCATCGGTTTGCCGGCGAAGCCGTTCAGACCGCGCGCGTCTATACGGCCCAGCGGGAGACCGAGATCGCACAGGTCCTCGGCGAGGTCCAGGACGCGCATCCAACTGTGGATATCGGCTCCTATCCGCGCTGGGGCGAAGGCAACTACAAGGTGATCGTGACCCTCGAGTCGCGGGACACCCCGGCCCTAGCCAGTGCAGTTGGCGCACTGAAGTCCCACTTGGAGTGCATCGAACCCACCTAACCGCGGTGGTTTTGTCGCACCCGAAGTGCCCGACGACGGTTCAACCTCGGTAAACAGAGTGTTTCCGACTTGGCCCGGCCCTTGCATCACATCAATACACAGTCTCCAGTATTGTATTGCTTTGCTTTACTCTGTATGTATTGCGCCGATTTAAACTACGGCAAAGCAGGATAATCACCAACGGAGACGCCCTGATGAATCGTTCCCTGACCCCAATACTTCTCCTTGCCCTCGGCGCTTGCGCCCAATCCGGACTCGAGGAGGTCGACATCGCCGCCGACGAAGGCGAGGTCATAGAGGGCGAGTTCATCATCAACACTGAGGTCCCGGCCGAAATCGCAGAGGATCTCGGACTGGTCGAGCTCGACTGGGACGAAACGCTGGGTGCTGGACTCTTCTACACCGATCAAGAGCTCTCTCGGGTCGCAATAGAGGCATCACTCAAGGAGCGAGTACGCGGCGGACTCTCCGTCGAGAGTAACCGTCCAACCCGCGCTTCTGGGACCGATCCCTATCGATGGATCCAGTGGAATATGGACATGATGGACATCGAGACCGCATGGACGTACAGCACGGGCGCGGGCACCACGGTGGCCGTTATCGACAGTGGCGTTTCGTGGGGCGGATCCGACGCTCCCGTCAACCTCGTCGCCGGCTGGGATTACGTCGGAAATGACGGCGACCCGTCGGACGAAAACGGTCACGGTACCCACGTGGCTGGAACCATCGCCCAGGCGACCGACAACGGCGAGGGAGTCGTCGGTATGGCGCCGGATACCACCATACTGGTCTACCGAGTCCTCGATCGTTGGGGCAGCGGATCCGTATACTGGACCGCCAAAGCCATCACCGCGGCAACGGATAACGGCGCCGACGTCATCAACCTCTCCCTCGGAAGCTCCTGGGGATCGAGTACAGAGCGCAATGCCGTCGAGTACGCCACGGCCTCGGGTGTGGTCGTGGTGGCCGCGACCGGAAACGCCGGCAAAAACTCAGTCGATTACCCCGGTGCCTACGAGGACACGATCGCCGTTGGTGCCGTTGGCGCGGACAAGAGTGTCGCCTCCTACTCCAACGGTGGAAGCCACATCGACGTCGTTGCCCCCGGCGGAGAATCCGGGCGAGACGTGAATCGCGATGGCTACGGCGACGGAATCCTCCAACAGACCATCTCTGGCTACGAGTTTTTCGACGGCACGTCCATGGCCACTCCCCACGTCGCTGGACTGGCCGCGCTCCTGGTCTCCGCCGGCGCCTCACCCGCAGAAATCCCCATCTTGATTCGCACCTCCGCCGAGGACATCGGCGGCGCGGGCTGGGACACGTGGTCGGGCTACGGACTCATCGATCCCGTCGCCGCACTGGCCTCCGTGACCGCACCCGGTTCCGGCGGAGAGGACCCCGATCCCGGGCCGGTGGAGGACACCACAGCGCCGGTGATCAGCGAAATCGCGGGCGAGCGCCAAGGCAACTCCTTGACGCTGACCTGGTCGACCGACGAACCGGCAACCAGCGAAATCGAGTTCCAGGGCTTCGGTATGTACGGCAACGACAGCGACTACGTGAGGTCCCACGCACAGGGTTTCTCCATTGACGTGAACGTCAGCTACACCTTCCGCATGGTGGCGACAGACGAAGCGGGGAACCAGTCCATCGGCGACTGGTGGATATCGAACCCGTAGCCCGCGAACGGAATCAGTCCACGAACATCGCGCCGATGAACATCCCGATCCCGAGCACCGCGACCAGCAGTCCGGTGACGATTGCGGCACCGCCGGCAATCATCGGGGTTGTCGTCGACGCGGCGTAGAAACCCAATGGGATTACGCCGACGACGATGCTACCAAACAAGACGATGAGCGCCCCGAGACAGCCACAGCCGCAGCCGCTCCCGCTCAGGTAGTTGTGCATCGCGGAGTATTCTGGTTGGGGCTCGGCCATGACCCGCGCAGCTTATCCCATGTTATGGGTGGGTCCCGCACGGCGGAGTGGATTGCGGATGGCGGACGACCCCATACCTTCAGGCCCCAATGGCAAAGAGGACCCCGAGGCGAGAAGGCTGGGGCGTCTGGCGCACTCGATGAACAACTCGATCGCCTACGTCGTGACCAACCTGAATCTGCTCACCGAAGAGCTCGAGGGCCTGCAGCTCAACGGAACCGATCGGGTACGGATCCTCCAACTCATCGACGCTGCGACCGAGGGTGCGGCGCAGGTACACCTGCACATTCGGCGCCTCAAAGTCCTCAATTGGGGTGAGCAGCCTGGTGATCCGGAGTCCTTCAACGACAACAGCGAGGACGACACCTGGGACGAGGGCGACACCGCGGCGCGGATCCTTGTCGTGGACGACGAAGAGCAGATCCTTCGGGCCATCAGCCGCGCCCTGAAGTCCTACGAGGTGACGACCGCCGACCACGGGCGACACGCCATCGATATCCTCTCGTCCGGCGCCGAATTCGACCTCATCCTCTGCGATCTCATCATGCGCGATGTGTCGGGCATCGACGTCTACAACTGGCTGAAGGAGAACAAGCGCGACCACCTCGAGCGCGTCTTGTTCATCACTGCTGGCGCCTTCACCTCCGAGCTCCGCGATTTTCTGGCCTCGGTTCGAAATCAGGTGCTGCACAAGCCGTTCGATACGAAGACCCTCCGGTGGATGGTGGCCCAGAAGCTCCACGCCAGGTGAGCTTCGTCGCCCACACTGCAGTCATCGGCGATGGGCCGAAGACAGCGTTCGTCCTGCACGGGATCCTCGGCGCCGGGCGGAACTGGCGCAGCTTCTCCAGGAGGCTGGCAGCCGCTCGACCGGACCTCCGCCTGGTCCTGATCGACCAGCGAAACCACGGGGACTCCCCCGCCGCCAATGCCCCACATACGCTGGATGCCTGCGCCGACGATCTGGAGCGATTGGGACGCGCCGAGTTCGTCATCGGTCACTCATTCGGCGGAAAGGTCGCGCTGACACTCGCGCGACGACGCCCCGCGGGTCTTTCCCAGGCCGTCGTGCTCGATGCGTGGCCCGGAATCGGTAGCGACGGCACGACACTGTCGGTGATCGCCGCACTGAAGACCGTGGAGGTCCCAGCCCCCTCCCGGGACGCTGTACGCAAGCAGCTGTCTCAACAAGGACTCGGCCCGGAGCTCGTAACCTGGCTTCTCACCAGCATGCGACGCACCGACATTGGCTGGGTGTGGAAGTACAACCTGAACGGGGTCGACGCGATGATCTCCGACTACTTGCAAACCGATCTGTGGCCTTGGTTGGAGAGCCGCGACGGCGGTCCGCGAATCGACATCGTGCGGGCGGAGAAAAACGAGCGGTGGACTCCCGAGGCACTCGACCGCCTCGACGCCATTTCTCCAACATCCGACGTGCACTCTCACGTGGTGAGCAACGCAGGACACTGGTTGCACGTGGATAATCCCGACGGTCTACTGGCTATTCTGAGCGGCGCTTTGCGATCCGATTGAATGGACCGGTGCTAACGTGCGTCCAACCCGCCACTCGCGATGGAGAAACTCACGATGCATTGGCTCAAATACGTCACCCGCGGCGCCGCTATGGCGATCGCTCTCGCACTCCTCATCCCATCGGTCCAGGCCGACGCCGCCGAGAACCAGCGCAAGGACTGGTACAAGAAGTACGACTACGACAAGGATGGACAGCTCAAAGGGAAAGAGGCCAAGCACTTCAAGAAGGAGAAGGAAAAGCAGTACACCAAGCTCCGCAACTGGTGTGACAAGGCCAAAGAGAAGCCAAAGAAATTCGACGTGAAAATTCCGAAGGACGTGAAAGAGAAGAAGGTCAAGTGCAAGAAGAAGCACATCGACCAGCCCTACATGAAGGCCTGGGTCAAGGCCGGCGCCCCCGACAAAGAAGAGCCGAAAGAGCGCGACGGCGCCAAAGTCGAGTAGGACGACGCCTTATCGAGCGGAACTCTGAAGTACGAGACTGGGGACGATGCCGGCGCAAGGGGCATGAAAAGCGCTAGCACCGTCCCCGCTCGCTTTATCAATGCCCGGTCCGGGTCTTCGACTTCACTTGTTGGTCAAAAATACCGAAGTATTCTTCAAAGTCGATGTTAAGATACCCGCGCGAGGCGACTGAATGATGCGCTGTTCCCCTCTGGCACTTGTGCTTGTTGTTGGTTGTGGAGGTATGGACCTCTACGACGACGACGAATTCGTGCCAGCAGACAACAGCGCCGGCGACTTCGATTCGCACCTCGAGCCCGAGCTGCTCAACGAGCACGGCACCACCACCGTCGAGGCCATCTCGTCAGTGGGCAACGTGTATCGCTTCGAATTCGCCGAAGGCTTCTCCCGCGCCGCTCCGAAAGTGATGGATGTCCTCATCGAGGATCTCATCGACGACATCGCCATCGAGGTCCTCTCCGACGAGCCGCCCATGAATGACGTGCTCCTCGGCAGCCTCGAGCTCCACGCACAGACGGCAACTCAAGATCCCTGTGTGCCGACAGAGCTTCCAATGGAAGCGACCTTCGACGAGAACACGGGCGAGTTCGTCGTCGACTTCGATGCCCGCGACCTGACCCTGGGCCAGCCATTCGATCTGATGCGACTCTCGGTGCAGGGCGTCTGGAACGACCTCACCATGGCCGTCACCTCCCCTCGCCTCATCATCGAAGCCGATGCCTACTCGCTTGGCGAAGAGCTCTACAGCGCAAGCGCTCACCTGGCGTGCGACTACTTCGAGAAAGACGACATCATCTGTGAGCCCTGTGATCACGCGAACAGCAACATGTGTGTCGTGTTCGCCATCGACGGATTCCGCGCACACAACGTGCCCGACTTCGCCATCGAGCCGATCTCCGTCGAAGACGTGAACGCCGCCTGCCTCTCGTCTCGCTGAACGTCGGCCAACCAAGTAACGCCGACCAAGTAAGGCGACTAAGGCCGAGAGTCGACTAAGGCTCTCTCATATAGCTGACTCTCAATACCCAACCGGCCGGGTGAGGTCTGTCGAGAATGATCGCGCGGCTGGCCTCGGCGTATTCGTAGTCCTCGCCCGAAACGAGCGGACTGTCCTCGTCCACGTCCCCATTTGGCTTGATCTTCTCCACCATGAGGGGTCCGGCGGGAACGTGTTCCAGCTCAAAGCGGACCTGAAGTGACTCGTTCACCGCTCCCTGCGCCAGACCATTCAAGAACCCGGCGTAGTCGCCGTGCTCACAGATGTCCTGCACGGTTCCGTTGGCTGCTTCGGCCAGCTCGATATGCGCGTCGCCGACCACGCCTCCGTCGCAGGGCGCCTCGACCACGATCGCGTGGAACTCGAAGCCCGTGTCGCTCTTGGCGACCTCCATGCCTTCGAGAAAGTCGGAGACCGAGGGGTCAGTCGTCGCGTCGTCCGCGTCCGAGACGACCACCACCAGGAGGCGAGCGTTCTCACGGGAGAAATTGGCATTCTCCCCTTCGCCGTGATCAAAAAGCGCCGCGAATATCGCCGATCTCGCCTCTGGACTCGCACTGCCTGAAGTGCCCACCACCAGGGCCTGCTCGGCCCACTCGATCGCCTGGTCGACAGACATAGCAGAGCTCGCAAACCGCGCCTCGTCCACCAGATTCAGCCTGCCCGCCTGGCCCGGGTCGTCCATGTCGGTCGTGATGACACCCAGGTGGGTGTCGAGGCGAATCTCGCCGGACTCGAACAAATCGGGCACGAACGCGGTCACCGCATTTCTGAGTGCCAGTTGCTCAGAGGGCATCGACAGTGAGTTGTCGACCACGAACAGCACATCGAGCTCGCCGCGCTGTGGGAACTTGTCGACGACAGAGCAGACCGTGCCATCGTCTGGAAAATCGTCGCAGTCGTTGTCGATGCCGTCACAGTGCTCTTTGGCGCCGGGGTAGACGTCTGGCGCTTCGTCGTCGCAGTCACCCTCGTCTGGGGTGAACCCGTCTTCGTCGCCATCGGTGAACTCGGGGTCGTCCTTGAGCACTGGTGTGTAGTCGGGCTCGCAGCCCGCGAGGAACACAACCAGTGCTACCGCCGATCTCACTGGGCTCTCTTTCGGCACTGCTGCTTCACGGCAGTCGCGACCTTGCGGTCCGCAAGCAGAGCGGCTTCAGCGGCTTCTTCACACCGATCGAGCATGACCAGAGATTCGGCCCGCAGCTTGGCGATCTGTTGGCGTTGGTGCTGGGGGAGCTCGGCGATAGCGACGACACGCTCGGCCATTTTTTCGGCCTCGCCCCAGCTCTCTTGCCGGTACATACACTCCGTCATGGTCACCAGCATATCATGCAGATGGTCGCCATCCGGGTACAGTTTCAGGTACAGGCCAATGGTAGATCTCGCGCGCTGATAGTCCTTTGCGTCCATGTGCATGTTGACGCTCTGATAGACATCATTCTGGCCGGCGAGGTCTCCAGGATTCCGCAGCCCGGTTCCCGTTTTGGGGCCCGCGTCGGCGTCGGCGATGCCATCGTTGGACTCGGCTGCCACATCGTCGACGACGGCGGGTTCCTCAACCACTTGCGCGGTGATGGGCTCCGGCTGGGCGACAACCGGCTCTGAAACAACAGCTTGGCGCGTCGGTTCGCCAACCGCAAAGGCAACTGCTGCCTCGACCTCGGGAGTGACCTCGACAGGCTCGACCACCGGTTCGGCAACGGGCTCCTCAGTCGCAAACGAGATCGCTGCTTCGGTCGCCGGATCGGCGGGGCCTTCGATGCTCATGTAGCCGAGAAATCCGGCTCCACCGACGAGTACGGCGAACAAACCTACCAGGGCCTTGGTCTGCAACGCGACGGCCGCGGAAGCTGCTCCGCCACTCGCGACGTCTGCCATCACCTTTTCACGCAGGCCTGGCAGGTCGTACTGCGCCATGAGATCGGGCTGTGCGTTCAGATCGCAGCCGGTCTCTTTCAGGAAATTGGGATCATGCTTGAATCGAAGGGGACCGCTCATGACGAATCCTCCTGTAGCTCGTTCCAGAGTTCACGGAAGCGCGCCCGCGCCAGGCGAAGGCGGCTCCAAACGGTATTGATGGGGATGTCGAGGACGCGCGCGATGTCCGGACCCTCGAGCTCCTCGAGCTCATAGAGGACGAAGACCTCGCGCTGCTTGTCGCTCAACTTGAGGACACAGGCCTGAATCATCACGGCGTGGTCCTTTCGGTCGAGTAGTTCGTCGGCGCTCGGGCTGGGCGGCGTTGGACGAAGCCAGGTGTAGCGGGTGATGAACGCGTTCAGGCGACCTGCTGAACGCCGCTGATGGCGTACGTGATTGACGGCGACGCGGTACAGCCAGGTTCGAACATTGCTGTTCGGATCCAGCTCGTGCCGGCGCTTCCACGCGGTGATGAAGACCTCCTGCACCACGTCTTCCGCAACCTGTGACGAACCGGTCAGACGGTGCACGACCCGGCACAGGTAGCTGGCGTGGGCGTCAAAGAGCGCGCCGATGTCAATCTCGTCAGCGACTGCCATCGATTCTTCTGACACCATCTGGTAGGCGTGGGACATGCACTCTTTCATGCCCGGAGTAGCGCTTCACCTTCACTCTCGACTCAATTTAGGTGTAAACAACACGGTCGACATCGCCCGGACACCAGGTTCAAGACCGACTATTCGCCCCGTGTCCGCTGTCAGAAAACGGGGCCGCGCAAACTCACCGTGAAACGCAATCGACCACGCGCCGGCGCCGCCAAGCTCCACCCCGCCCAACCCCGTCAGGTGCAACTTGCTCTGGCTCGGAGGCACACCTGGGGACCGAGACAGAATCCACATCACACCGATCTGCGAGCCGACCTCTGGACGGATCTCCAGGAAGCCGGCCCTCCAGCTGGTCCCGACACCTAATCCTGCGGACGCAGCTGCGATGCGCGAAGCGTTGACTCGCCACAAAGGAGACGCCTCGAAGCGGAGGTTGGCCGTGCCCCGAAGACGCTCCCCAATGCTTCCGCGAGCGGCGATCAAGACCCGGGGCGCTACCGGGCCACTCCCGCCTGCTGCAACTCCGATTCGGATTGGAGGGGGATCGCGAACGAGCTTTTCCCAGTCGAAACCCGGCATCGCCGACAGGCCGCGCTGAATACTCAGAGCCGCGGCCTCGGGCACGTGCGGGCAATCCGCGTGGACCACAGTCATGAGCTTGGTCCAATGGTGGGCGCCGGCGTCGACCTTCAAGTGAATGAGGCGCTCGTCCCGCTCCTCCTCCACACTCGCGAAGACGTCGATTCGAATCATGACGCTGCCGATGACCTTGTCGAGCCCAGCACGCAGTCCGACGTCATCGATGCATCCAGTGGCATCTTCTACCTCGACGCGCCCGGCGAGAGCGGCCACAGTCAGCAACAACGCGGTTAGCGAGAATCCCACTCCGCCCAACCTTTTTCACGGAGATTCAGACCGCCGAAACGCGCCCACAGCCCCACTGTTACCAAGACATAGACCACCGAGACTCCCAGCGCAATCCATCCAGCAGTCGGGTAGTTGTCCGTCCACCCGACGATGGGAATCGGGTGCACGGCGAGGAGTATCGGGGCGACCCCGAGAACTGCACCGGCGGATCCCAGCACCATGCTGGTGGGAGCGGGGCTCCGCAATTCGGGATCGATGATTCGCAGGAGCGCCAGCCCCATCGGCAGCGTGCCCGTCGCAGTTCCGAAGAGAATCACGCAGTGCTCGAACGGCGCGTTCCGGAAGGCGCGAACGGTGAGCCACACGCAGGCGGCGAGGGTCAGCAGGCCACCGGCGGTGGTGACCAGCAGGATGGAGACCCAATTGGCCGCCAGCACCGACAGCTGTACGGCGGCCAGCGCGGCGCAGGTCGACACGTCCACGGTCAGTCCGGCGATCCGGCCCAGCAGTCCATCGTGCAGCGGAGAGCCACCTGGACTTCGGGCGATGAGCGGCCGGAAACCCATCGCCAGCAGCGCCCCGATCATGAAGTGGAAACCCCAGATCATGTGCCCGATGTCCTCGGCACCGGCGGCCGTCAGTCCGATCGAGATGCCGGAACAGATCCCATAGGTGAGCAGGTAGAGCACGCCAATGATGACCACTTGGCGCGCCAGGAGCTCCAGTCCACCCGGCGCACCGGCCGTCGATGCCGCCGAACCCCCATCGATCTGTTCGCCATCTCGATGGGTGGAGATGTACCCTCGGGATTTACCCCAGGAAACCAAAGGAATTCCGATGAAAATCGCCCAGCCGAAGCCGATAGCGGCAACGATGAGACCCACGTCGGCTCCGGAGTCCATGCCCGTCTTCGACCACGCGCTGCCCATCGCAAGTGCCTGGCCCGGGCCCTGCTCGAAGCCCAGGGGCAACATCAGGCCGAAGCCCGGGTGCAGGTGGGTTCCGACGACGGTGCCGAGCGCAAGCACGACCGCCAGACCCACGACGGTCTGGAGGGCGACCAGCGTCGTGATTCCGAAGGCCATGGACTTTCCGCCGGCGCCGGTTCCCGCAGCGGGCGTCTGCAACGACAGGGCGATGAAGACGAGGCCGAGCGCATGGTACACCCCCGTCCGCATTACCGAGAGATCGACCGGAATCCAATCGAGGACACTGGGACCCAGAATCAGGCCGAAAGTGCCCCCGATAATCGACGCCGGGAGCCCAAAACGCCGAAAGGGCTCCACCGCCGCGCGGACTACCTCGGCGAAAGCGAGCAACGCGACGAGCACCAGACCAGTCAGCACTACGGGGTTTGCCCAGAAGTCCATCAGACGCTCTTTCGCATCTTGTGATGCACGATGTCGGCCTCGGCGAAGGGATTTCCCTCCTTGATGTAGCCGATACCCTCGTAGAATCCGATGGCGGATGCCTGCGAATGCAAGATGACCGACGTATGTCCGCGGCGTCTGGCCTCGCCCTCCATCGCGCCCATGAGCGCTATCCCCAAACGGCGGCCGCGAAAGGGCTCCAGAACAGCTACCCGCTCTGCTTTGGCCTCGCCCCCATTTGTGAATCGCAAACGGGCACTCCCCACTGGCTCTGAGTCCACCAGGGCGATGAACTGCGCGCAGGCCACATCCAGGCCATCCATGACGACGGGCGCTGGTACGCCTTGTCCTTCGATGAAGACCGCACTGCGGATCATGAAACACAAGGGAATTTCCATCGGCTGGGCGAGTCGTGCGCTCACGGACGTGGACTCTCGCTGATCAACCGAAAGCTGATGAACGCGTAGCGGAACTCGGGCCGCAAGCCCGCACGGTTTGCGCAACGCAAGTCGTCGGCGTCATCTCCCCAGGTACCGCCGCGGATGACGTTCTGGCCCACATCGAAGACGGACGCCGTGAGTTCACGCATCCCACCAGCCATGTCCTGACAGCCAAAGACCGAGGTATCCACTGGATAGTCACCAACTGGATGCGGCGAGGGCGGACCGGGACGGGACTGGCGCATGTGAGCGAATGTGGGGTCGAAATGCTCTCCCCACGGGTACGAACGACCATCTACGCCACGAGCCGCCTTCTCCCATTCCTCCTCGGTTGGCAGACGGACTGTCCGGCCCTCGCGGCTGGAAAGCCACGCCGCGTAGGCCTCGATATCGGCCATATTCACCGAAAATGCCGGCCAGTCCGGGTGCCAGAGCTCTGGCAGGACCCACTGGTTCCCGTCGTGTTCCCAGTAGGCGCGAAGACCGGCTCCAAAGAGCCCAGCTTCTCCAGGTACGTGGTCGCGTGCCCGGTCGAGAGGCAGGTCATTGAGAAAGGCCACCCAGTCCCGGGCAGTGACGCATGTTCGCTGGATGAACAGGTCCCCGAGGAAGGGGGCACAGGGGTCGAGGGGTTGCCGAGCGTTGGGATCTCCCCCGAGCCGGTAGCGTCCAGCTGGGATCTGAACCCACCCCTCACCCACTTGCTGCGCCGTGTGCATCTGGACGGCGCCCACGTGGTGCTCGAGACGATCGAGGAGAATCGGGTAGCGCACGGCAGAGTGGCCCTCGGCCTCGACAATGACAAGCCACGAACCGGGCTTGAGGGGGTGGCGCTCCAGAGGCAGCATATTGGAGCTGACCTCGACTGGGACCAATACACGCCCTCGCTCCTCCATTCGACAGATGCGCGCGGTGGCACCCGGAACAGACGCCGTCAGCGACACGTGGGCGTCGGCCTCGAGAATGTGAGTGAAGCGGCCATCGTCGTGCACCCGCACCCATTGCTCTGCCTGTTTGGCGTCGCCCATCATGTGCGCATCTTCGGTGTTGCGCATCCTCTCCCACCAAAGCTTCGCGAGGATCCGCCTGGCTTCCTCCACCGATTCTGTCGCTGTTGCTGGCGCCAGAGTGGTGACCCGCGTCGCAGCTTCGACGGCCTCCAGCCACGCATTGGTCCGCGCCTCATCAAGCTCGCGTACGCGGTCCTCGGCGGCCCACAGCGATCGCTTCTGGACGACTGGGGCGTGACCGGGAATCTTTGCCCGCTGAACGGTGACCACAGTTCGTTCCTCGGCAATTCGCTTGGTGCGCTCTTCGAAACGAGTGAGTGCCTCTTGTGCGAGCACCGCCAATGCCTCGGCGTCATGAGCGCGCCGAGCGCGGATCACCTGGCCGGACAGGATCTCTGCGAGCCGCTCCTTCATTCCCTGCGCAGACGGTCGGCGCGCCGGATCATTGCTGAGGGCCGAAAGGCAGAGCTGGCCCAGATCCGCGTCCATGTCAGCCGGTACAGCGGGTTCCGGGGCGTCGCGCCAGCGTCTCACAAACGAGCCGACTCCCTCGCCTCTGATCGGCTCCCGAAGCGGTCGCAGCGTCGCGAGTTCCCACGCCAGGGCACCCAGGGCAAAAACGTCACAGCGGGCAGTGACCGGTTCTCCCAGCAGCTGTTCGGGTGCGGCGTAGGCGGGTCTTCCCGACAGCTCGCCGGCCCGGCTCACCGAACCCGACCAATCGAGGACGAACGGTGAGCCCTCGTCGTCGATCACCACGTTTCCGGGGTGGAGATCACCGTGCACGATGTCCAGCTGATGAGCGTGCGCAAGGGCACCGACGACGTCCAACAGCGTCGCCATGCGGGCCTGTAATGGCCAGGCCACTCCGCGATCTCGCCTTTCCTCAGCCAGCTTTGCGGCGAGGGTGCGCTCCGGCGCAAGTTGGTAGATCACACAGAGCACGCCTGCAGCGGCCGTGACGCGGTGAACGGGGAGGATGGCGGGATGTTGAAGCCTGCTCGTGAGTTGCGCCTCTCGGAGCAACGCCTCCCGCAGTGCCGCGCCGCCCTCGGTGCGACTGATCTTGACCGCCACTTCGCGACCCAGGATCGGGTCTCTTGCGCGGTAGACCACGCCGGCGCCTCCACGGCCCAGCACACCCAGCGGCTCCAGGTCGAGCTGCTGCGGGAAGATGGGGTCGTCGTCGTCGATGGCCCCACGGCCGGTACCGGGGACCATCTGGTCGAGGAGGGCGTCGAAATCCGAGCTCATTTCGTCCTCACTCCTTCTCCCATCGCGACAGCAGACGATGGAGCCACTGTCGGCTCACACCCAGGTCTTTCGCAGCCTGGGTGCGATTGCCATCGGCGGATTTGAGGGCTCGATCGACTCTCTCTTTCTGAAACGCTTCAGTAGCGGCGAGCAGGTTCGAGATCTGGTGAGCCTCCGAGCCTGCGCCCTGAGCATGGGCGCCAAAGTGCTCCGGTAGAAGGGTGCGTTTGCGCTGGGAGACACAGCGGGCGACCGCACCCCGAATGGCGTTCTGGAGGTCGCGCACATTGCCGGGCCACGGCCGCTGGCTGAGGAGCCGTACGGCCGGCTCGCCGAGCGTCACATCGGGAAGCTGCGGCAACTCACCGTTTGCTCGATCCAGAAGATGCATGGCTAGAACTTCGACATCTCCCGGTCGATCACGAAGCGGTGGCACGCGAATCACACAGGCGGCGAGCCGGTGGTAGAGATCCTCTCGAAACTCCCCTCGTTGGCCGGGATCGTCGATGTTCCGGTTGGTGGCGGCGACCACACGTCCGCCAAATCTCAGCGTGTCGGTCCCACCAACTCGTTGATAGGTCCCCTCCTGAAGCAGGCGCAGCAACTTGACCTGGCATCGGGTCGAGAGCTCGCCGACCTCGTCGAGAAAGACGGTGCCCGTGCCGACCCGCTCGAAGAATCCGCGTTGCCGGCGATCGGCACCGGTGAAGGCGCCCCTCTCGTGGCCGAAGAGCGTCGACTCGGCGAGTTCCTCGGGGATCGCGCCGCAGTTGACGGCCAGATATTCGTGGCGCGAAAGGGTGGACAGCTGGTGCAACGCGCCGGCGACTCCCTCCTTTCCGCTACCGGTCTCCCCGAGAATCAGGACCGGCCAAGGCATGGGCGCAAAGGCGCGAATCGTGTCGAAGAGCTCGGCCATGGCGGGCGACTCCCCCACCATGCCCGGCACTGGATCTACAGCTCGACGACGGCGAGGAGCTTGGGAGACCTCCACCTTCAAGAAAGGTACTGCCAAGGTGCACAGCGCCGACAATCGCGCGCGTGATTCGGTGCTGAATCGGCCCGGAACCTCGGGATCGTACAGATAGAGTACGGCGTCGCCGCCCATGGGCACACATCCGACCGAGCGCAGGGCCAGGGACTGAACGCTCTGCGACGCAGCGAAGCGCGCATCCGCCGTAGCATCGTCGCTCCATGCAGGTCGCCCACTCGAGGTCACCCGGCCCACGACGGTTCGAGAGATCTCATCGGGTCGCGGATAGTCTCCGCCCTCGCCGTCGCGCGCCATCGCCTCGAAGGTCACCGGCCCGCTCGCGGGATCGCCCTTCCACATCAGCGCCCACACCATTGGGGCATCGGTCAGTTCCTTCGCCTCCTCCACTACGGCGGCCAGCACCTCGGACCGGCTGCAACCGATGAAGCGAGGTAGGCGTTTCTGCGCCCACACCATGGCCTCGCCAGCGCGAGCCAGGCGGGTGAACAGGTCCTCGATCTCGGCACCCAGCGACGGGTCGAGAGCGGCGACATTGCGAACGGACTCGGGAAGTACACCAGACATGGCGGGATCCTGAACGCCTCGAACCCGCCTGTCAACATTCGTGGACAGCGTCGGTGCGGCGATGTCGCCGATGGTTGCCAGTTCTGGACGGATTCGGGGTGCGTGACGATGGCACGCCTCTCGCATTGGAACGGTGCATCTCATACATGGATTCGTCATGGCCGTTGAAATCAGGACCGTCAAAACACGCCGCGACATGCGGTACTTCCTCGATTTTCCGCGAGAGATCTACGGAGAGGATCCGGCCTATGTGGCGCCAGTACGTGCGGTTCTGAAACGCCGACTGCGCGCAGCCGAAATTGATCTCCTCGTAGCCCTGAGAAATGGCAGGCCGGTCGGTCGCATCTCGGTGATGCGAGACCGCGCGCACGACAAACACAAAGGCGAAAACGTCGCGTTTTGTGGGTACTTCGAGTGTATCGAAGACGGTGACGTCGCCAACGCGCTCTTCAACGCCGCCGCTGACCGCGCACGTGAGCTCGGCGCGGACACCCTTCGCGGTCCGAGAGGCCTCACGCGAATCGACGAAACGGGCATCTTTGTTCACGGGCGTGAACGGGCGCCATTTCTCGCCGGGCATCATCCCAGCTACTACGGGCGTTTCTTCGAGAATGCGGGTTTCGCCAAACACCACGATGTGCTCGCGTACGACATCTCCATCTTCGACGCGGACGGAACCGAGCGGGAAATGCCCGAGCGACTCACCCAACGAGCGTCCGAGGTCGACATCGATGGTCTGCAGATCGCGTCGTGCACCTATCGCAACGTGTGGCGGGACCTCGGCACAGCGCATGCCGTGATGGTGGACGGGTTCCGCGACGTGCCAGAGAACACCCCGATCTCCAAGTCGCAGTTCCTGGCCCTGGGCATACCTCTCCTCAGCATCACCAACCGCCACATGCTTCAGCTGGCCACGGTCAATGGCGAGCCCGCAGCCTTCGCCCTGTGTTTTCCGGAGATGAACGAAGCCTTGATCTACACCCGCGGCCGACTGGTGCCCTTTGGAGTCGGCCGGTTGTGCGTCGGTATTGGCCGAATCCGAACCGCCAGCTTCAAGTTGCTCGGGGTGTGCCCGGAATTCCGCGGCACCGGACTTCACGCCAAGGTCATCGAACACGCCATCGAAGGCGTGAAGCGAGCCGGCTACCAGAGGCTCGAAGCGTCCCTGATCGACGAGCGAAATGAGCCCATGCGGCACATCGTCGAGAGCGCCGGCATGGAAATCTATCGGAGATATCGGGTCTACGAGCGCGCGCTCTAGAGTTGTCCTTTCCAGAGATGCTCCGCGATGGAGCCGAGTTCGCGGACCGCATGTCGGATCCTGGGCCGAAGCGCAGGCGTCGATCCAGCCGTCTCCACTGAGTCGAAGTGCTTGCGGAAGATCCTCCGGCAACGCCACGTATGGTAGCCGTCGGAAACCACGAGCACACGGCCACTCACAAGCTCGGCGGCACGAGCTGCGTTCTGAAGGGTGTTCCGAGACGAGGCCTCCCGAATCAAGGCCGCTTCCGGTATGCCCATCGACGAGCAGACCTCCGCGGCGACCTCGGCTTCGGCTCGCCGGCCCGGCTCGGCGCCCCCAGTCAAGACGAGCTTCGGCGCGAGGCCCGCCAGGTACAGTTCCGCGCCCTTCTTCGCCCGTCTGCGCAGGGCATCGGTGGGTCGGCCATCGGGGCGAACCCGACAACCGGCAACCACGATGGCGTCATAGGGCCCGGGGGCGAAGGACCGCTGTCCGTGCAGATCGAGGAGCACCGCAACCGCTACGGGAGTGCAGATCGCGAGACCGATGATGACAACCAGCGCCGTAACCACCCCACCCCTTCGTCGTACCGGTGTTCTAAGTTCCCGCTTCGGAGTTCCAATGCCTCACCCCCTCCTCACCCGTTTCGCCGACCTGTACGAGAAGGAGATCTCGCTCCTCGAATACGGCCAACACGCGTTTCTCCTCCTCGTGCGTCTGGCGTGGGGGTCGCAATTCGCCCTCACGGGATGGGGCAAGCTCGGCAATATCGACGGTGTGACCTCATTCTTCACCAGTCTGGGCATCCCGTTGCCAGGTCTCAACGCCTATGTCGCGAGCACCACTGAGCTCGTCGGCGGACTGTTGATCCTGATCGGACTCGGCGGGCGACTCACGACCTTGCCACTCATCTTCACGATGCTGGTCGCCTACTCGACCTCGGACATCGACGCGATCAAGAACTTCACGTTCACTGAGCCCGACCCGCTCTTTGAGTCCGCGCCCTTTCTCTTTCTGTTCTCATCCCTGATCATCCTCTTCTTCGGGCCCGGTAGGATTTCCGCCGACGGCCTGATCGGAATGTGGTGGAAAAAGAAGAATGAAGTCCCATAATCCTCAATTCGAGGCCATTGTCGACACCTCGCGCGCGCGCATCACGGAGCTCACGGTCGAGGAGGTGCGGGAGCGAACCGACGACTTCACTCTGGTGGACGTGCGGGAGGATCGAGAGTGGAACATCGATCACATCGCCGGCGCCGTACACGTGGGAAAAGGCGTGATCGAGCGAGACATCGGCAAGCAGTTCAACCTTCAGGCAGCGCTCGTTCTCTACTGTGGCGGAGGCTACCGATCGGCGCTGGCAGCCGATGCGCTCCAGCAAATGGGCTACACCGACGTCGCTTCGATGGACGGTGGGATCCGACGCTGGCGGGAGCTCGACCTACCCATCTCCAAGGACTGACCACGTCCGCGGGGCGCGCGCCCGAGGAACTCGACGCCTGAAGTGGTCCAGATCCGAACCGCTGTCGATGTCGAACCACGGGTCGACCTGGTGAACCTCGAAGCCCCAGAGTCGGAGCCGCGCCTCGGTCGCATCCGCGGTAGTCGCGCTACTCCACGGGAGATCGGCCAATATTCCCTCGGGACATTCCGGCAGCCCCAACAACCAGTAGCCCCCGTCCAGAGCTCGACCCATTGCCGCGTTGCCCGCCAGGAGAGCCTCGTTCGCGTCGTCCAGCGCACCCAAGGGAAACCCGGGCGAGTCCGCGCCAATTGCGATCCCCAAGCCAGCGCGCCGTAGGATCCGCTCGATCCGCGCTCCGAGGTCGCCCTCCCCTTGCGACCA
>Ga0315336_1004209_pt1 | contig 17500 bp, 9 predicted proteins | sample ASW5metaG_FD_204512 | JGI IMG/M metagenome (GOLD analysis project Ga0315336, IMG submission 204512) | Ammonia-oxidizing marine archaeal communities from Monterey Bay, California, United States - ASW #5 | ecosystem: Environmental > Aquatic > Marine > Intertidal zone | place: USA: California... | reverse complement strand
GTCGGCACGGTCACGTAGCCGTCGTCGTCGAGGGGGTCACACACCGCCTCGAGATACGGCGGCGGCGTCTCCTCGTCGACCCCGGGAGCCAGCAGGCCGCGCTCGTAGTACTCGCAAACGTCCTCGCTGCTGGCACCGAGCATCTGCAGGTTGGCGAAGCCGCTCATGTGCACCTCGCACTTGACCCCAAAGGCTTCGCAGATGGCTACCATCTTGCGCACCCCGGTAACACCGCCACGCAGCACATCGATGCGGCTCATGTCGGAGGCGCCGCGGCGGATCCAGTCGGCCCGCGTGTAGATGGAGCCGGCGGCGATCTCCGGCGACAGGATGGGGATGTCGAGCGCGGCGCACAGCTTCTCGTAGGCGGCCACGCGATACTCGTTCATCGGGTGCTCGTACCAGTAGAAGTCGAGGTGCTCGAGCTCGCGGCCGACTCTCAACGCCTCTTCGTACGTACGGTAGGTGCCCCACGGGTCGAAGCTGAGCACCATATCATCGCCGACGGCGGAGCGCACGGCGTGGCAGCACTCGATGTCCCAATCGGTGTGCGACGGCCGCCCGGGGTCGGGCTGCTTCGTCTCCGGATTCCAGAAGTAGTAAGGGTGAATCTTGTAGTGGCGGTAGCCGCGCTTCTTGCAGGCGGTGGCGTGCTCAGCGTAGACCTGCGGCGGCCCCATGTTCGGGTAGGTGCTGGCGTAGGCCTTCACCTTCTCCCGGCAACCGCCGAGCAGCTTGTGGAGCGGCACGCCATAGAGCCGCGCCTGCAGGTCCCACAGGGCGTTGTCGATGACGCTCAGCAGGTTTTCCCGCGTGTTCGCCACCCACATCCAGTGCCAGAATTTCTCACGGTCGAAGGGATCCTGTCCGAGGATTTTCGCCCGCAGCGGACCGCGCAGAGCGGCCCGGTCTTCGGCGTTGAGTCCGTCCTGATCCCCGTGGTCGGCGCCGCCGAGGTAGAGCCCCTCGGCGCCCTCGTCCGTGCGAATCCGGGTCAGGGTCTGCACGATCGTCGTCTCCGGTCCGATCTTGCCGTTCCGGAAGGGCCGGCGCGGGACGCGGAAGGGGATGACCTCCAGGTCTGTGATTTTCATGGGGTCTGCTCCTGTGTTGTCCTGGGGATTAACGACATTGTGCGCGTGGCCCCGGGATGAGGCAAGGGCGCTTGGACAGAGGCGGAGACAGAGACCGAGACAGAGACGGCCGGGGCGGAACCGGGGACATGGGTGACACCCAGGCGGGGGGAGCGGCGGCGGCTTGATTGTACCCGGTGCTCGACCCCAGAGCCGTCCACGAAGAAGTTGGTCGCTCCCTCCTCGGTCGCGCCCAAGCTGCGCTCCGCGACTGCGTCGCACTTGACGCGACCTCCGCTCCGGGTTGGGAGGGCAAAACGCCGCCGCACTGGGCGCGGCGAAGCAACCCCAACGGTGCTTCCGCCATCAAGTGTTGCTGGATTGGGGGTAAACCTCTTGTCTGCGGTGATTCATGAACTAACCTCATGTCTGAAGATCTCTCCGAGCCTGAATGTCACGCAAGTTCTGCAGATACAAAGGGTTAAGGTGTGGATAGCAACGCTTGATAGCGGAAGCACCGAAAAAGTACTTCGTAGAAACGGACTTGTTCAACGGGCTGCTATGCTAACGATGCGGCCGTGATTTCAGGCACGGCGGTTATGATCCTATTGGGCTGATGCAACCTGCGTCGTGGCTCACGGGATTGATGAATCATGCCTTTCAAGAAATTGTTTCTGCTCGCCCCCATTTTTTGCATTCTGGTCTCGGTGGCTCGGGCCGATGAGTTGCCTGGTGTGTCCGTCTCCATGCCCGAGGCGCATCGCGACTTCTTCAAGAGCTATTGCATCAAGTGTCATAATGCGGATAAGCGGAAAGGTAAGCTGCTTCTGGATGACACCTCTTTCACGCTCGATTCGGTCGAGAATGCGGAGCGTTGGCAGAAGATTCTCAACCAGATCAACTCGGGCAACATGCCGCCGGAGGAAGCTGAGCAGCCCGACAAGGCCTTGAAGACGGAGTTCCTCGACGTGCTGGCGCAGACGCTGGTTCAGGCACGGAAGGCACTGAGTGATTCGGGTGGCAGGATCACGATGCGGCGACTCAACCGGCGCGAATACAAGAATACGATTCGCGATTTGCTCGGCGTCGAGCTGGACGTGCGTGATTTGCCCGACGATCGGGGCGTGGGCGGGTTCGACACGGTGGGTGCCTCGCTCTTCATGTCGAGCGATCAATTCGAGCAATATTTTACGCTGGGACGGCAGGCGCTGGATGAAGCTTTCGCGCGCAGTGCCAATGGCTCGACTCGGACAGTCGGACGCCGCCAATCGTATCATCGTGAAACCGAAGACCTCGCCAAACGGGCCGTGCGCAGAACATTCAACGCATACTATCTTGGCGGATACAAACTGGCTAAGGCCTGGCAGGCATCGGACCGTAGCAAGCCGCCGCGCGAATTCGGCCTCGCCGACGAAACGGAGGTGGATTACCGCATCCGATCCTTCGAGAAGTACGGCCCTAGCTACGCTGCGTATCTATCCAATCCGCTGTCGGATACGGGCTCACTGTTGACCAGTTACAGCGTTCCGGAAGAGGTCATCGCGCTGCCCCCAGACACCCCTTCCGATTGGGACAAGACGGTACGAGATCCTGTCCCTTCAGGAAATTACCTGCTCAAGATGCGGATTGGAGCGATCTCGGCGACACCGGAGGAACGCCATTTCGTCGAGATGGGAACGCGGGCCGGCGACGTGAAGTTCGCCTTCCAGCGGAGTTTCGAGATCACCGGCACGGTGGACCAGCCGCAGATCATCGAAGTCTTGGTCTCCATCACGGCGGACGGTCCGCGCTCGTTCGTGTTCCGGGAGAAGCGACCGGCAAGTCCAGGTGATGTCACTTTTCTGAAGTCGATTGAACGAACAGGTGTTATTCCTGACCAGGCGATATGGATCGACTGGATCGAGTGGGATGGTCCGCTGCCAACGCCAGCGGACCAGGATGCGTGGGGCCAGATCCTCGTTGAAAATGTTGCCGGGGCTTCTGAGTCCGAGCACGCGCGCAACATCATCGAACGCTTCGCTACCCGTGCGTTCCGAGACCGGAAACCAGAAGCCGATTTTGTTGAGGGTCTGCTCGGTATCTATGAAAGACATCGCAAGGCAGAGCGTTCGTTTGAGGAAGCGCTCAAGGAACCTCTCAGTGTGGTGCTGAGTTCGCCGGGGTTTCTGTATCTTTCCGAACCGAGCGTTGAAAGTGATCCACGCGAGCTGACCCCGCACGAGCTGGCCTCGCGTCTCTCCTACTTCCTCTGGAGCGCGCCTCCGGACGAACCCCTGCTGGCCTTGGCGCGACGCGGCGAGTTGCTGAAGCCTGAAGTACTCGCCGGGCAGGTCGACCGCATGATCGATGACGAGAAGGTACGGGCGTTCGTCACGGGCTTCACGCACCAATGGCTCGGGATGGACCGGTTGGATTTTTTCCAGTTCAACCCCAAGCTCTATGGCGATTTTGACGAGAGCACAAAGGCCGCAGCCAAAGAGGAGCTGTTTTACACGGTGGAGCACCTGGTCCGTCACCAGGGCAGCTTGCGGGCGCTGCTGAAGTCCGACTTCGTTGTCATCAACGGGCTCCTTGCCCACTACTATGGAATTGAAGGGGTCACGGGGGATGAATTCCGTCGCGTTTCACTTCCAGCCCACTCCCCGCGTGGTGGTTTATTGGGCATGGCCGCCATACTCGCGATGGGCAGCAACGGCGAGACTACCAGTCCGGTCGAACGCGGGGCCTGGGTGTTACGCAAGTTGCTCAACGATCCACCGCCACCCGCGCCGCCCAATGTTCCGCAACTGGTACGCATGGAAAGCCAGCTACTTACGACGCGCGAGCGCATATTGGCACATCAGGAAGAACCGCAGTGCGCTTCCTGTCACCGGAAGATCGATCCAATCGGCTTCGGCCTGGAGAATTTCAACGCCGTGGGCAAGTGGCGTACGGAGGACCGCTTCGAAAAGGCTGGGGTTGGCGAGAAGTCCTGGCATATCGACCCTGCTGGAGCTTTCCACGATGGCCCTGCATTCCAGGACTATTTCGAGCTTCGCGACCTGATCGCTGCGCGAGCAGACGATTTCGCCCGCGGCTTCACGGAAGCCCTTATCGAATACAGCCTTGGCCGACCTTACGGATTCGCGGACGAAACGCTAGCTGCACGGGTTGTGGCTCGCGCGAAGGAGAGCGATTTCGCAATGCAGGAGTTCATTCAGGCGCTCGCTGGGAGCAGCGCGTTTCGTCGCAAGTAGCCATTCTGTGATTTGCCTTTGCCAGATATATAGCCCATGATGAGCAGCACCCAACTTCTCCCCGCACACCAGCGAACCCGGCGTCAATTTCTTCGTGCTGCTGGAGCGCTGATTGCCTTGCCGGCCCTCGAATCTCTTGGGGTGCGTCGCGTTTCCGCTGCGGTTCGCGTGGGCGCCACGAGACCGAAGCGGATGGTTTTTCTCGGTTTTGGTTGGGGAGTGACGAATGAAACCTGGTTTCCGGACGTCAAGCAAACCGGTGCCGATTACACACTCCCGTTGGGCTTGCAGCCGCTCGCACGGCACAAATCAGACTTCACGGTCATTCAGGGGCTGTCGAACAAGTTCAGCAACGAAGCGCACTGGGGCAGCACGTTCTGGCTCACGGGCGCCAATCGCTACGCCGTACCGGGACAGAGTTTTCATAACAGCGTCTCGGCGGATCAGGTCGCCGCTGCTCACCTTGGGCAAGACTCTCGATTTGCGTCCATCCAGCTTAACAGCAAAGAAGGGGCCAACATATCGGGGCATGGCCCCGGCCTGTCGCTGGCCTGGGATGCTCGGGGGAAACCCATGTCCGGGCTTGACGATCCGGTTCAGGTATACCATCGCCTGTTCTCGGCCGATTCACTGCCGCTCGAGCAGCGTCAGGCACAACTCGCGGAGCGACGTAGCGTTCTTGATGCTGTACTGACCGATGCACGACGCGTGAAGCGCGGCCTCAATCGGACCGATACCGATAAGCTTGACGAGTATTTTCAAAGCATTCGTGACATCGAAACGCGGTTGAGTAAGGAAGAGCAATGGCTCACCGTCTCCAAGCCCGCGGGCGTGATTGCAGAGCCGAAAGAGGGGCTTGTGGGTCAGGATGAAATCCAGCTGATGTATGATCTGATCGTTGCTGCCTTGCAGACCGATAGCACCCGTGTCATCACTTATCGTCAGCCGGTTGGGGCACTGCTTCAGAGCCTGTCGATCAATGTTGCTCCACACGACATGAGCCATTACCTCCCTGGGGAGCGCATGGAAGCATCCCAGAGGCGCGACACCGCTCAGGCTGAGCTGTTGGCCGGGCTGATCGATCAACTGAAAGCGACAAAGGAGCCGGATGGAACAAGTCTCTTTGATCACACGGTTCTGGCTTATGGCAGCAATATCCGCGCGATTCACTACCTCGATAATTGTCCGACGCTCGTCTTCGGCGGCGGCGCCGGCATCAAGCACGGCCGCCACATTGTTCTGCCAGAGAAGAGCACGCCGCTTTGCAACCTTTGGCTCACCCTGTTGCAGGGCATCGGCGTCAATGTGCGATCCCATGGCGATAGCACGGGTGTCGTGAGCGCCCTATGAAAGGGTACCAACGTCCGGGGTTCTGCTAACAAAACACCGCGTAACTCCGATTGCGGGCGAAGCAATTCACTCACACCGCCGATTCGCCGCCGTCCGCGAACAGGCACGAGCCGGTGACGAACGACGCGTCGTCCGAGGCCAGGAATACGACGCACGCAGTGATCTCGCGTGGTTTCGCCGTCCGCTTGAGCATGGTGTAGGAACGGCCTTACGAGGGACTTCCACGAGCTGAACATGGTAGAATAGGAAATATGAGATCGAAGACTCGACAGGAAGCAGCAGAACGAGTGCGCCTCACCCTGGAAATGTTCGGACTGGGCGAATCTCTAATGCGGCAGAAACTCCGTCGCACACACCCGCAGGCTACTGACGCGGAGATCGAGGAAAGACTTTGCCGTTGGTTGCAGACTCGTCCCGGCGCCTCGGCTGGGGACGCGGTCGGTAAACCTCGCCCTCTGCCAAAATGAGCGCCACCAAGCTCGAGCGCGTTCTCCGTCGGGCTCTGGCGGACCTGGCCGCGTCGAACGTAGACTTCGCACTGGTTGGAGGCCTCGCTGTCTCGGCCCGCGCCGAGCCGCGATTCACGAGGGATCTGGATGTTGCCGTGGCCATCGAGAACGATGCCGAGGCGGAGTCTCTCGTGCAGCGTCTTAGCGCCTCAGGGTACAACGTCGTTGCCACAGTTGAGCAGGAAGCCACGGCTCGCCTTGCTACGGTGCGATTGGTTCCTCCGGGGGAAAGTGCTGGCGGAGTCATCGTTGACTTGCTCTTTGCGTCGTCCGGAGTCGAGGTCGAGATCGTCAGGGATGCCGAGCCCTTGGAGATCCTGGAGGGGTTGGAAGTAAAAGTCGCCACGGTGGGCTACTTGATCGCCACGAAGGTGCTGTCACGCGATGACCGGCAAAGGCCTCAGGACCATGCCGACCTCCTCGCACTCCTCAAAAACAAGTCAAAAGCTGATATCGACATTGCGCGGAAGGCCCTACAGCTGGTCCACGAACGCGGCTTCAACCGCCAGAAGGACCTAGCGGCAGAGCTGGAGCGTCTACTTTCATCCCAGTAGCGGCGGGCGCCGAGCGTGTTGCCGGCGGCCCGGGAACGCCGCGGCGTTCACTTTTCGAAGGCCGACCCCGAACGTTTTCCTCTGGTAGTCAGATCTTCATAGAGAGACGGGCGGCGATACGGCAGGAAGTGCTGCAGATCGTCCTCCCGTTTTTCCCGCAAGGCCTCCGCGCTCAGATCGACAATCAACAAGTCCTCCGATTCCGGGCGCGCTCGAGCCATCACCTCGGCCCAGGGATTGAGGACCATCGAGCCGCCGGGATAGATCGTCATCCCCGAGTGGGCATCCCGGGGCGTGCTGCTGATCGACTCGGCTGGCTTCCCGTTCTTGGAATAGCCAGCATCGCCGACCTGATTTACCACGCAGACGTAGGCGCTGTTGTCAATGGCCCGCGCGCAGAGATAGCGCAACCAGCGCGCCTGCTTGGCCTCGTAACCCTCTGGAGTACAAGGGCCGGGAGAGCCGTAAGGACAGAAAAGGACCTCTGCCCCACGGAGAGCCAGTACGCGGGCTCCCTCGGGAAAGTGATTGTCGTAGCATATCTGCATCCCGAAGGTCGTCCCCCGGTGCTCCCACACCGGCAGCTCGTCTCCAGCGGCGAAGAACTGGCCCTCCGCGTCCGAGATGTGCGCCTTGCGGTACGCCCCCACGATCTCGCCGGACCGAGCGATGAGTTGCGTATTGTAGACACAGCCATCACCCTCTTCGATCATTCCTGCAAGGACCAGGAGACCGGTCTCCTGGCTCAGAGCGGCCATGCTCTGTCCAAGCTCCCCATCGAGACGCTGTTGATGAGCCTGCAGTGCGACGTCCTGGTAATCGGGGTAACCCGTCAGAGAGCATTCCGGGAAACAGATGACCTCTGCGCCTTTTTCCGCTGCTTGTGCGGCGAAGGTGCGGTGTTTGGCAAGGTTCGATGGAAGATCACCCACCCGGCACGTGACCTGGGCGAGTGCGATACGTAGGTCGTCCATGATAAGCAACATTGTGCGCGTGGCTCAGGGTTGAGGCAAGCGCGCGGAGGCGCGGAGGAGCAGAGGCGGAGCCAGAGACGGAATCTGAATCGTGCCCGAGCCCGAGCCCGATTCTGACCCTGATCTTGATCCAGACTCTGATTCCGATCTCTGATTCGGTCTCCGTCTCCGTCTCTGGCTCTGCGCCCCTGCGCCCCTGCCCCCCTGCGTCGTCTTCTCGGCGAGCCGTCGCTCGCGAAGCACCGTATAGAGCCCGCTCGAGACGATCAGGCAGGCGCCGATGATGGTGTACGCGTCGGGGATGTCGCCGAAGAGGAGGTAACCGACGAACGTGGACCAGACGATGATCGTGTAATAGAGCGGCTGGAGGATCGCCGGCGGTGCGCTCCCGAGGGCAACGATGAGCACGAAACTTCCAAGACCTCCCAGCGCCGCGATGATTATCAAGAGGATCCAGGCGTTCGCGTCGGGGGGCGTCCATTGAAAGGGACCGATGAGGCTCACGGCGGCGGCGCCGATCAGCGCGGTGTAGGCAAACGTCGTCTCCGAGCTATCCGTACGAGCCAGCACCCGGGTCATGATCTGAAAGATCGCGAAAAGGCACGTACCGAGAAGCATGCAGAGAGAAGCTGGATGCACGACCGCCAGCCCGGGCCGGAGGATGACGACGACACCGACGAATCCGATGCTCACCGCACTCCAGCGCCGGACTCCGACGTGTTCGCCGAGAAGCGGCACCGACATGGCCGTGACGAGCAGCGGCGCCGCCGAGCTGACCGAGACGACCTCGGCCAGTTGCAGGTATTTGAACCCGATGAGGAAGCAACCGACCTGCACAACGAAGAACACCGAGCGGATGATCTGGAGCCCTGGCCGGCTCGTCCGCAGCAGGGCGATCCCACCACGCCGACTCGCAAGAGCGACGGTGACAAGCACAAGGAAGAGGAACCGGATCCAAAGCACCTGAACAGCCGAAAAATCCCTGTTCTCAGGTTGCATCAGGTGCTTCGAGACGCCATTCATCCAGGCAAAGAGGAACATCGCGGTCGCAATGAGGACGAGGCCTCGTCGGGTGCTTTGCGTCGTCACGTAGGAAGGAAGGGTCACGCGGGCGTCTCTCTCTCAGCGGGTGTCGGGCATGCGAAGTATCCACATGCCGGGCACTGGAGATAGCAGCGCCGCAGGCAAATTGCAATGTGTTCTTGCCTCCGAGCAATCCGCGAGCTCACCTCTTGAATCGGATCCAAGGGCTTCGTAGGCTTGCTACCCACCTTCATCGCGGTTTGGGTCTGTATCGTCGTCCGCCTTAAGGAGTCCACATGCCCACAGTTCCTGCCCAGAAACTAGAGCAGCTCGCCGCCGACATTCTTCGTGCGGCCGGCGCAACCGAGAGCGAAGCTGGGACCGTCGCCCGTCACCTCGTTGAGGCCAGCCTCGCCGGCCACGATTCGCACGGTGTGATGCGGGTGCTTCAGTACGCGAAAGAAATCCGAGCCGGCCTGATCGTTCCCGGGACCCAAACGACGACGATTCAGGACTGGGACACGGGGTCTACGATCGACGCCACGGGGGTGTTTGGTCAGGTCGCGTGCAACCAGGCCATGCAGACGGCGATCCGCAAAGCGCAGCAGCGGACTGTCGGCATGGTCACCGTTCGCGGGGCCAACCATTCCGGACGCCTCGGCGCCTACGTCGCCCTGGCCGCTGCCGAGGACATGATCGGCCTGGTAATGGTCAACGGAGGGGGCTCCGGTCAGTGGGTCGCGCCCTTCGGCGGGCGAGAGCGGCGCCTCAGCACCAACCCGATCACCATGGGTGCGCCTTCCGGAAAGGGCTTCCCGGTCGTGCTGGACATGGGAACGAGCGTTGTTCCCGAGGGGAAGATTCGCCACTACTTCCAGAAGGGAGAAACCGTGCCGGATGGCTGGCTCGTCGACCACGACGGCAAGCCGACCAACGATCCCGGGCAGCTTTACGCAGAACAGCCGGGAGCCATTTTGCCCCTCGGTGGCTCGGCGGGTCACAAGGGATATGCGCTGGCCTTTTTCGTCGACATCCTGGCGGGCGCCCTTTCCGGAGCCGGATGCTGCAGCGCGGACAAACGCGACACGAGCTGCGCCGGCGGGATCCTCATGATGGCCATCAACATCGGTTCCTTCGGGCCGACGAGCCATTTCCAGCAGCAGGTAGAGGCGCTTGTGGATTACGTCAAGTCATCTGCGCCGGCAGCCGGCTCCGAGGAAGTCCTGGTTCCGGGAGAGTTCGAGTTTCAGCACCACCAGCGTCGTAGCCGCGACGGGATTGAAGTCGCCGATTCGGTCTGGCAAGACCTCCAGGCGCTTCTCGTCGAGTTGCGAAACGGAAGCTGGGCCCATGAGGCGCAGGGGCGCTAGGGCGCAGGGGCGCGGAGGCGCTTACACATTTCTCGCTTTCCTTTTTTGTGGTGCAGGCCGCCTGCTTTCCCAGTTGGGGAGTTTGTAAGTGTTGGCTCCTCTGCGCCCGAGCTCCCTAGCGCTCTTCTCTACGGACACCCCTCATTCGCCGGACAATCGACGATCTGGATACAGCCCGTTTCCTGCTCGGGCGGGGGGCCTCCCTGGAAGAGGAAGTTGAGCTTGTAGACCGCATCGGAGATATCGATGGCTCCGTCGCCGTTGCAATCCATGAGCGCCACGTTGGCCGGTGTCGAGCTGCATGGCAGAACCGGGGGCGTGCTCTGAAAAATGAAGCCGAGGAGGCAAACCGCGTCCGAAAGATCGAAGGCGCCGTCCTGGTTGCAGTCGCCGGGGAGGCTTGCGGTGAGGGTGGTTCCCTCCAGAATCCCGAACTTCACTCCCAGGTAGTTGGTGACCCGGGTCCTCTCGAAGTCACTCAAGACGCGGTCATAGAGCAGGATCTCGGCTACGTTGGCGACCGTCCACGCGTTCTGAGCAATCGGATTGTTGTCACCTATACCGATCTCATAAAACTGGACGGTAAGTCCACCGACACTTCCCTTCAGCTCGCCGTTCACATAACCTTTCATCTCGGCGCTCCCCGCCGGGCCGCCGATCGTTACCACGTAGACATACCACTCGCCGTACTGCAATGTCGGGTCGTTGATCAGCCGCGGCCGGGTCGTGCACCCGAAGTCCTCGAAAACCTCCGGTGGCGCCCAGTGGTTCACTCCCCCCCCATAGTCGCCCATGTCCCAGACCTGACCGCCGAATGGGGGCTGCTGGGTGTTCAGGAAAGACCTCAGTACCAGAAATCCCGTGGCGGCGTCGGCGTGCACCAGAGGATTGAGCGGCTCGCGGATAATCCCACGAAAACCGTTGTGATACGTTCCGATGTAATACAGCTCATCACAACACGTCGTTCCCTCACCGAATCCGAACCCGAGGAATGGCTCGCCGTTTAGCTGGCCCGGCTTGTAGAGAGGTCTCCCGGCCCAGGGGCCGTTGATGAGGTCGTTGCCGTTGCCGCTTGCGTCCAGCCATTCGTCGACGTGGTTCGGCGCTCCAGCAAACTTGATTCCGAACCCAGACTTCGCCCAGGCCGTCAAACCCTCAGCGGGTATGTCAGCGAAGGCGAAGGGCGCCTGGTTCACCTCACTGTTCGGCAAGCCGGCCTTGTACGCGATGGCCTTGAGAACCGTATCCGAGCTGATGTTGATGGTATTCCCGCTCGCGATGATCGTGCCATGCGTCTCGCTCGGATCGGTGCTATCGATGGTATACCGGATCGTCGCCCCCACGAGGCCGCAGGTGATCGTCACCGTCTGAGGGCTGTTGAACACACCGCCGTCCGGGGAAAAAATGGGCGGCGCCACAACGAGTCCGAACTTCTCTCCCAGATAGGCGACGACGTCGTTGATCTCGGCCGCGCTCAGCACCGCGTCGTAAAGCAGAATCTCCGCTACGTCGATGATCGTCTTCGCATCCCCGAAATCGCCGACCGTCGGGGATGCCTGCCAGCCGACGCTCAGGCCATCGACCTTTTCCTTTTTGATGCCGTCGACGTAGCCCCTCATGACGACGTCGCCGCCATCCGGGCCGATCGTCACCGTGTAGATGTACCATTCGCCGTACTTCACGAACGGCCGCTCCGGTTTGTAAAAGGCCATCCACTTGTCGTTGATCAAGAGCGGCCGCGTCGTGCTGCCGAAGTCCTCGTAGACGTACGGAATCCCCGCCGGAGTCGGCCCCGATGAGGCCCAGGGGTTGGCTCCACCAGAGCTCCCCAGGTTCCAGACGTCCCCGCCGCCGCGGCTCTCCAAAGCTCTCACCACGATGAATCCGGTCCCAGCGGTCACGCCAGCCAGCGGGTTGGCGGGCCAGCGCAACTGATCACTGTTCGTCGTGCCCTCACCGAATCCGAACCCCAGGATGGGCTCGCCGTTCAGCTCACCGGGCCTGTGCAGCGGGTGTCCGAGTCCCAGCGCGAGGTCGTTTCCATTTCCGCTTTCGTCGGCCCAGCCGGTGACCCAGGTCGGATTTCCCCCGTCGAACGAAAGGCCGACCCCGGCCTTCTGCCACGATACGGGTTCCACCGCAGTGGGGCCTGTCGCCGACGCCGTGCCCATGGAAACACAGTAAAGGGCCAGCAGAGTAAACGCTGAGAATCCCTTCTTGTTCATTAGTGTGACCTTTAGGTTTTTTTGGCTTTTCCGTTCCCGTCCCCGTTCCCGAACGGATGCCGTGACGTCGGACCCTCACGAACGGGCACAGTCCAGCGCGTCAGCGGTGGGATCCTCCCCGGGCGTCGCGAACGGCGGGGCCGGTTCCTGCCCCCCGGCAAAGAGGTAGAAGATGAGTCGAATCGCATCGAGTATCGTCACCCGGCCGTCGTCGTCGGCGTCGGCAGCGTCCAGACAGTCCATCGGCCCGTGCTGCGATAGAAACTCGAGGATCGCCAGCGCATCCGTGAGGTTCACGGTACCGTCGCCGGTGACCTCACCCCGCTGAAACGTCGATCCGGCAGTCGAAATGACCTCGATGCGCGCTGCATCGACAAGCTGCCCGAGGCTGTCGAAGCCGGTGATCTCCAAGGTGGTCGCCGCTCGATCGAGCTCGAAATCAGCCTGCCACGTGACCTCCGAGGTCCACGTCGGCGTGAAGGGTCGCGATGGACCGCCGCCCGTGCTGACCTCCAGGGTCGTGACCCGGACAGGCGCCTCGCCGAGCAACCGGGCGGTCGTCGTCGGGGTGACAACGGTACGTGGCCTGCGTAGAACTCGCGGGACGACCCCAAAGTCGTTGTTCCGGATCGTCACGTTGAGCCCGATGATCGCCAGCACGTTTTCCCCGACCAGCAGGGTCTCAGGGGGAATCGGAATGCGCGTTTCACTGGTACCGACTTCCGCGACGTCGGTGGCCGTAGCATTCCAGGCGACATCCTCTCCGGGGGCTCCACAGTTCGCGCGGGCGATCTCCTGACCGTTCAGCCAGGCACAGAAACCGTCGTCATAGGCGACCAGGAAAAAGTAGTCGTCGTCGATCCGCTCCTCCGTCACCTCGAAGCGTTTGCGCAACGCCAGCGTCGTGTAGCTGTTCTGCATGTCGCTCAGCACGGTACCCGAGGTGACATCCCCGAAACCGAAAGGCGATGGACCCGTGGTCCAGCCAGCGTCGTCGAATTCCGGCTCACGCCAGGCGGCCGGCGGATCGGAGAACGGGCCGGTTCCTTTCTGAAACGCCCACGTGTCCCCGACCTCCACCAGGAACGAGCCCGGCGCGAAGACGCTGAACGGTTTGTCGACCTTCTGCAACTCCTCGCGGACGAAATCGCTCCCGAGCGTCAGAGCGATCTTCGTGTTCTGGACTCGGATGTCGAAAGTTTCTTCGAGGGCGTCGAGCCACGGCCCGGCCCGCTCTGCCGACCAGTACCCCTCCACGAAGTCCTCCAGGATCCGGTAGTACGTCCGGCGAATCGCGGGACGTCCGAACAGGCGCTCGATCGACGGCTCCGCAAGCCGAAAGAGGTTCCCCGAGAAGCCGAAACCGGTATCCACGTCGAAAGGAACGAGGCTCCAGATACCGGTGCGCGAGTTGCGCACCATGTAACCGTTGTGTCCACCCGTGATGAAGAGAGCGTCGCCATCGGCCATCAAGATGCGCGCGCCGAGAACCCGGACGAACGACTCGACGTCGAGAACCTCGTCGATCCGGCTGTCGAACTCCTGGGTTGATGACTGCTCCATGAACTTGCAGAAATCCATGAAGGGCTGCCAGTCGTCTTCGGTCTGGCGCAGGCCGTGGAGCCAGTACATGCGGTAACTTTCCGAATCTTCCCCCATGTACGTGAGCGACGCGAATTGCACGTCCTCCAGGGCCCCTCCATCGCTGAAATTCATGCGACCGTCCGCCTTGAGGACGGGACCGTCCGTTTCCTCTCCGAGCCACCGGGTGAGGTAGCCGCGGTTGACCGGTTCGAACGCCGCATGCAAGCCGAGGCTTGCATGGTTCAGCCGACCATCTACATAAAGGTAGTCGGGGGCCGGCGCCCGATGCTGTCGCGTGCCGACGCGGCCGATGATGAAATAAGACATGCTCTCGGTGAAAGCGCGCGAGGCGACGTTGAGCTCCTTGTGGCCACGGGGGAAGAGCTCGTCGCGCGCGAAGCGCACCCTGAATTGTTGTGCGGCGCGACCCCAGGGGCTGCCGCGGTAGCGGACTCCCGTGTTGTAAAAGACTTCGCTCTCGTTCAGGACGAAGGCGGCGTCGACGAGATCGTTCGAGTGGAGCGGGCGACCGGACAGCTCAGCGAAGCGAGCGCTGTCGAGCACGATGCGAGTGCAGTCCCTCTCCGTCTCGACCGCGGTGTCGACGACGAGCACGCGGGTCCGGTCCGGAGCCGTGCGCGGCGAGCGGAGCACGTTACCGAGAGTGTCGCTCGCCTCGACGTAGAAAACGACCGTGCTGCCCGCCTGAAAGCCGGGGAGCTCCCCGCGGTAGAGGCCATCTCCGGCCGCGCCGTCGCCGTGATATCCGTCATCGAAGAGCGGCCGGCTCTGGAAGTCCTCGCTCAGCTTGTCGAGACGGAACAGGGCCCGGACCTCCGCGACCCCGTCCGGGTCGCTGACGCGTGCCGTAACGCCGATCGGCTCGGAATCGACGGGTACGGCCGGTCGGTGCAGGACGTCGCCGATCACGGGCCCCAGGTTGTCACGCCGGACGGAATTCTCGGTGCCCGGAGTTCCCAGATCGTACGGCACCGTCATGCGCAAGCGCTCTCCGAGAGTGTTGCTCGAGAGATTCTGTTGCCCGGGAAAGGGGAAGGGGCCCGCGGTGAAGTCGCTATGGGTGATGAGGAGGCTCGCGCCGCGCTGCCAGCGTGCCCACAGCGAGACTTCGTAGGGCCCCGGAGTGAGCCGGGGATCCGTGTCCACCTCGATACGGTTCACGCGGCTGTTGCCCTTGCCGCTGGCCACCACTTCGAGGCACGCGTTTCCCGAATGACTGTCGGTCGTGACGAGCCGGGAGTGCACGTGCGTCCCCTGGATCAACCATGGCACGGTCCCCGCCTCGAAACCGGGATTGGGAATGAGATTCTCGCCCCCCGCGCGCGTGATGGACACGTCGTCGATCCGGCAGATGCCCTTCTCGACGAGGAAGAGGTGGAACTCGCTTTCGGGCTCGGAGGGCGCGTGAGCAGGGACCGTGTAGGAGAGCTCCTCCCACGCGGCTGTCTCGCTCTCGTCGCTCGCTTCCCACGCGGCGCCGAAGTCGTTGTCCGCGTTTGGGTCCAGGAGCTCGAGGCTCGCGCCGCGGCCGTCGGCCCACAGGGACCACTCTCCCCCTTCGTGGTAGCGCACCTCGTCGACGAGGTTGCCCAGCCGATCGACCAGACGGATGTTCTCGCCGTCGTTGGCAAGGACCCCGACGTACGGCCCGAGCGCCCCGTCGTAGCCGTGGTGCTCCGCGACGATCGCCGGATCCTGGGCAAGGACGAGGTACTCCCCCGGGCCGATGGAGACGTCCTCGAAGGTGTAGTCGATTCCCCGGGTGAAACGAAAACCATCGAGATCGATCGCCACTCCGCCGCGGTTGTAGAGCTCGAGGAACTCGCTGCGCTGATTGTCCGGAGAATCGCCGGCCCCCTCCTCGGGCGGGTGGTAGAGGATCTCGTTGATCACGAGATCCTCCTGGCGCGCCACGTCATTGGGGGTGCTCGGCGTCGGGGACAGGGTCAGCCAGCCGGGTCGGCCGCCGTCGGGAAAGCGGGCCTCGGAATAGGTGCCGGGGGCCACCTCGGCCGGCACCGAACGGCCGAAGACGTGGGCTCCGAGGACGATCCTGTCCGGCCGCACGAGGAGGAGACGTAGCTCGTCCTGCGAGAAATCGATCACCGTATCGCTCTCGTTCACGAGAAGGAAGTCTCCCGGGGCGATGGAAGTCCCCGCCGGGAAGGTAAAGGGGCTGCCGGCGCCGATGCGGTCGGCGTCATCCGTCAGGTGGTGTCCGCTGAGGTCCACGACCCAGGAGCCGGCGTTGTAGATCTCCACCCAGCCGCTGTTTCCTTGCGGCTCACCGCGGAAGAGCTCATTGAAGACCAGCCCCGGACCCGGCGCAGCCGCTTCGGCGGGTCGCCCGAGCCGGACGACTCTCGGACGCAGCCGGAAACGGTCCGCCTCGAGGGCATCGCTGAGGCCGAGGATGGAGATGACGTTGTCGCCTCGCCGGAGCAGGTGGAGCGGGAGCGGAAAGAGGAGCTCCTCGGGCGTAGCGGGATCCGCGGGCCTCGGGCGTGCGTCCGTCGCGGTGGAGTCCCAGTCGGCTCCCTCCGCACAGCCGTCCCGGGCGACCTCCTCGCCGTTCAGCCAGGCGCAGAAGCCGGCGTCGAACTCGATCGCGAGGAAGAGGTCCCGCGGGCCGTGGAGATCGGCTTCGTCGAGCTCCAGGCGCACCCGGCAGGCGACGGTGGTGTAGCTGCCCGGCATGTCGGCGAGCGTGGTCGCTTCATCCCCGTAGCCCGTTCCGATCGGGGTGGCGCCTTCGCTCCAGTGGGCGTCGTCGAAGTCCGGCTCGCGCCAGTCCTGGCCATCCGAGAAGGGTCCCCTCCCCTCGCGATACCGCCACAGGGCGCCGGAGTCGAGGAGCGGCGCGCGGTCGAAGGGATCGACCAGCGGAAAGTTCGGAAACCCCGGCGTGCCGCCGAGCTGAACGCTCTGGCGCCAGCTCTCCGGCTCGCTCGGATCGAGGTGCACGTGGGCGAGCGACAGAGTGTGCCCGCTGCCGTCCGGGCCCACCGGCCACTTCCCCTCGTCGTCGTAGCTTACGCTCTGGATGACGACACCGACCTGGTTGACCAGCGTCACCTGCTCGCCCGAACCGGCGAGATTGCCCGTGTAGTTCCCCAGAGCGTTGTCGATCCCGTAGTGGCTGCGGATCGCCTCGACATCCTTGCAGACGACGATCACGCTCCGGGCGCGGAGGATGGTCGCGGGCGGGAAGACGTACTGGATGCCCTCGATGAACTCCCAGCCGGAGAGGTCCTCCGGTGTCGAGGTGTCATTGGAGATCTCGATGAACTCGAGCCGTTCACCCCCGGCGGGAGCGTTGTAGTGGATCTCCGAGATGACGGCGGCGGGGAGGCTGTGAGCCAGGAGAAACAACAAGACTGTTGGGAGAAGGGCGTACCGCCGCATAGCCAAGAGATCCCAGGAGTTTACGCCATCTTATAGAACTATAAGGCCGGTGTAGAAGCGCTCCTAAGGCTTTCTATTGTGGTGCGGGCGTCTCGCCTGCATCTTCCGTAGCGAGTCTTGGCAGCCAGGTTTTACTGTGCCCTGGCTTCCAAGTCCAACGCAGGCAGGCGAGACGC